>Ga0154020_10010624_pt1 | contig 10528 bp, 7 predicted proteins | sample Klosneuvirus_201_FD_109709 | JGI IMG/M metagenome (GOLD analysis project Ga0154020, IMG submission 109709) | Active sludge microbial communities from wastewater, Klosterneuburg, Austria - Klosneuvirus_20160825_MG | ecosystem: Engineered > WWTP > Aerobic digester > Activated sludge | place... | reverse complement strand
GCCACGGGGCTCGGCGAGGATGATGCGACCGGTGGTGCCTTGCTCGATCGCCGCCTCGAACCCGGCGCAGAGGTCCTGGATGTGGATGGTCTGGATGACCTGTTTTCCGCCGCCGAAGAGGGGGATCACGCCGCCCTTTCGAACCATGGCGCGAATGCGGTTAAACAAGCCGCCGTCGGAGGCGAGGACCAGGCCGGGGCGGATGACCAGGTCGCGATCGGGGTCCATGGCGCCTTCGAGGTGGAGTTTGCTTTGGCCGTAGTAGGATGCCGCGGCGGCGTGGGCCGAGGTGGTGGAGACGAAGATGAACCGACCTACACCGACTTCGCGAGAGGTCTGGAGGAGGCGGCGGGTTCCGGCTTCGTTGATGTGCTTGATCTGCTTCAGATCGCGGAGCATCGTGGGATAGGCGGCGTGGATGACGATTCCGCAGCCGCGGAGAGTCTCAGGACTGAGTGTGTCGGGAAGGTCGATGCGGTGGAGTTGAACACCGGGAGTTGCGGCAACCGCGGCATCATCGTGGCGGGCCAAGGCGCGGATCGGGTAGCCGCGGCTAGCCAATTGCATGCAGAGTGCCCGCCCGATGAGGCCGGAGGCGCCGGTGATCGCGATGGTGGGCTTGGGGTTCATGCGAGGCGCTGGGCCAGTTGAGTACCGATCCGGTGTGCGTTGGCCATGAGCGTGAGCGTAAGGGCCTTGCTGGTCAGGTGCGGGAGCGTGGAGCCGTCGGCGATGTAGACGGAGCGCGTCGGGGCAAGGAGGCCGTCGGGGGAGCACTGCAGGTCGCGGGGGCTGGCCTTCATCGGGAGTGTGCCGGCGTAGTGGACGCTGGCGCCGTGGCCGGGGTAGATGCGTTTGAGGGGCAGGATGCCCAGGCGCCGGACGCAACGGAACATGCGGCGTTCGAGCGTGCGGATGGTGGATTCCTCGGACTTGGAGAGCGCGTACTGAACATGGAGCCAGTCGGGGCCGCCGGCGGGGTCGCGGCGGAGGGTGATGTTCTTTTCCGGTGTGGGATAGTCGGCGTGCTGGAGGCTGACGACGGTGAAGATGGGGATCAGGGCCCGCATGACGCGGAGCGCGGCCCGGGCGGAGAGGGGCGTCTCCTTCATCAGCTTGAAGGTGAGCAGGGAGCGGTAGGAGTAGAACGATGCAAAGACCTGACCGTGTGGCGAGCCTTGGGGCGGCGATAGCACCGCGCTGAGTTGAGAAAGGCTGTGGCGTTCATCTTCCGGCGTCTTGCCCAGCATGTTCAGGTTGATGCACGGGGCGTAGCTGGAGGGGTCGCAAACAAAACCGACGGGTGTGTCGTAGCAACCAAGGGAGCGCAAGACAATGCGAGCGGTGCCGAAGACGCCCGCGCCCATCACAACCGCTTTGGCGTGGAACTCCTCCTCGCCGGTGGCATCCACGCGGCGGGCCCGCACGCGCACGCCGTCGGTGGATTCGCGAAAAGACTGCACGAGTCGGCCCGAGAGATAGGTGAAGTTCTCGCGGGCTTTGAGACCTTCGATCGTGTAACACGGGCGATAGATGGATCGCGTGCGGTCGGACCAGAAGTCCATATCGTCGTAGGAATGCGGGCCGCGGCCGTTGTGGGCCTTGGAACACGCGGCCAAGCGGCTGACGCCCATGCGGAGGCCGATGGCATGGAAGGCTGTGCGGTCGCGGGTGTAGCGGTCCATGATCAGCTTGCACGGTGTGTCCAGGCGGAGCGAGGGCATGGCGGATTCGTGCTTACCGAGCACGGGGGAGAGATCGTCATCATCGGCCGCGACGCCGATTCGGGCCTCCACAGCCGCGTAGTGAGGAGCGAGGTCCTTGGCGGTGAGTGGCACGCCCTGAAGGTCGCCGTCATCGAAGCGTGCGAGGCCAGCGCCCCATCCCGCCGCCAAACCGCCCAGCGCCAAGCTCTCCATCCCGATGAAGTCCTTGGACACCACGGGTGTGAGCTCGTCAACGCGGCGTGTAATAAAGGACCGTGGCGGAGTGAGTTGGGCCCCGACGCGGACACCGCCGAAGGGGACACCCTCGAACGAGTCTCCAAGAAAGTAACGGTGCTGGTTCTGATCCGTGCGCCGGATGTGCGAGAACGTTCCTTCGGGAATGAGCGGGGCGTAACGCTCATCCAGCTCGCCGACGTCGAGCATGAGGACCTTGAGCCCGGCCTCGACCAGGGGACACGCGACGTGGGCCGCGCTGGCTCCGGAGCCGACGATGATGACGTCGGCTTTGGTCATGACCGTTTGCCCACAAGCAGGAGAATGGGGACACCGATGGCGACCTGGAACGCGGTGACCAGTCCCGTCCATGCCAGGATGATGGCCAACCTGAACGGCCGCGTCGGACGAGGCAGAAACTCATCGGCGTAGCGCGGGGAGGCTTCGAGGATCGCGGCCATGAGCAGCGACTTCTTGTGCAGGATCGATTCGCGCCGTACCAGTCCGGATGCGGCGGCCAGAAACGGGAGGAGCAACGGACGGCTAATCGCGAGCGCCAGGACCGCAGCGTCACCCCGCGCGGGCGGTTCGCGGAATAGATGCGCATGGGCGGCGGTGTAGCGATTGACGAACTCGACATCAACGGGCCTACCGATGATGAACGCTCCCAGCGCGCGGCCCTCTTCGTGGAGGGCTGTTTCGGGCTGGATGTTGGGTTTCGCTTCCATGCGCAACCGTCAGGGAACAGGAGGGGGCGGCGGCTTGGGCAGGCCGCGCTCGATGCCGAGCATGCTGTAGAAGAACGACATGAGCACGATCTGAGCGCCCAGCGCGATCATGGTTGAGCCGATGACCATTCGACGCAGGGTGACGCTGACCTCCTCGGGATGGATATCCACGGTGAGCGCCTTGAAGATCAGGGAACCGACAAGGGCCATCCCAAGGGCCAGAACCAGGCCTCCGAAGATCAGGCCGCGCTCGAGCGTGAAAATCGAAAAGAGCTGCGTCTGGTACTTGGCGGGAGGACCGATTTCTTCGACGATGGCGTAAATGCGGGCCGCGGCCCCGATGGTCAGCGCAGTGAAACCGACCAGCACAAACAGACACCCCAGCACCAGCGTGTGGATATCCAGAGCCAATCCGAACACGTGCGCCGGACCCGTCGCGACCAGGGCGGACATGAACAGCCCCGCGGCCATCAGCAGCATTCCCGGCACCGCGAAAGTCCAGCGCGGGCTCAGCAGGAGCATGAACCGCAGGTGCCGCCAACCATCGCGCCAGGGCTTCAGGTGAGGCGGGCGGGAGCGGCCCTCGGGATACACGATGATGGGAATATCCGTCATCTTGTGCCGGGCGAGCGTTGACTTGATGATGTGCTCGGAGGCGAACTCCATGCCCGAGGTGCGAATGCGGAGCGAGAGGTACGCCTCCTTGGTGAAGGCTCGGAGCCCGCAGTGAAAGTCGGAAATGGGGGCGCGGAAGAGGATGCGTCCGACGCCCGAGAGCACGGGGGCGCCGATGTACCGGTTCTTCCACTTCATCGCCCCGGGCATGACCTTGCCCAGGCGGCGCGAGCCCATGACCAGTTCGTAGCCCTCGCGGAGCTTTTGAACAAACGGGTAGCACGCGGCAAAGTCGTGCTGGAGGTCCGAATCGCCCATGATGATGAACTTGCCGCGGGCGGCATGGATCGCGCCGTTCAGGGCCGCGCCGTAGCCGCGGATGGGGATGGGGATGACGCGGGCACCGGCGCGCCGGGCGAGTTCCTGAGACCCGTCGGTGCTGCCGTTATCTCCGACGACGACCTCAGCGTTCAGATTGTGATCTTTGATGCACTTGAACGCGGCCTGCACGCAGCGCTCGATGGTCTCGGCCTCGTTCAGGCAAGGCATGACGAACGACACTTCGACCTGCGACTGTTCGGGAGCTGTCTCTGCGGGCATGACCGGCACGATCCCCTCGTTGGGCGCGGCGTCCTTCAATGGACGACCGCATGAGAGGACTAGCGTACGCGAATCTTGAGAGCCGAGCCGGGACGGTGGAGGGGGGCCGTCAGGGCTTGTTCTCGAGCGGCAGCTCGGCCTGCATGAACTCCACAACCTTGGGCGCCAAGCCCGCATCTTTGGCCTTGTCCAGGGCGACTCGGGCCGGACTGGTCCGACCGTCGGCTTGCATCAGGACCGCGACGGTCAGCCACGGGGCGGCCGCTTCCGGCTTGCCATCGAGCTGGCCGGCCCGGGCGGTTACGCGATCCAAGACGTCGGAAAGGTGGTTGACATCACGGAGCAACTCGCGATCGAACGCGGTGTTGGCCAGAGTCGGATCAATCAGATACGAACGCTCGACCAGACTTGTCCCTTGATCGACTTCCCCACGCTCGATGAGCGCGACGCCCAGTGAACGCAGAGCCCGGACATCTCCGGGGTGGCGGGCGACGTGGGCAGAATAGACGCGGATGGCGCTGGCCTCATCGCCCAACCGCATGTACGTGTCGCCCAGTTCGCGGCCCGTGGTGTGCGCCAGCTCATCGGCGGATGCCGGGGCGGGCAAGATCTCCGCGACCGGAGTCTCGGGGCTGTACGGAACCTCCGCGGCAACGGGGTTCACATACGAGTAGCGATAGGTGTTCGCTTCGGACCAGCAGAACACCGCGGGCGGTGTGGAACAAACAACCGCGGGCGCGATGAGCGAGCAATCCGTAAAGGTCTCGCAGGGGGCATCGCAGTAGCGGAAGTTCACCAGCCACGTGGACACAGGGCGGTGGTACGAAATGCGGTACCAGGGGCCGCACGCGTTCACCGACACGGAGTAGCCGGGATACCAGTAGGTGAAGGGATAGCACGGCCACCGGCGGACGTAGTAGTAACCGCCCCAGGGGTTGCAGTGGCGGTATGGATCAAAGCCCCAGCCGCCGTAGTGACGCGGGCGGCACCAGCCGTAGCCGGGGTAGGCGTAGGGTGAGTACCCGTGCCAGTTGCCGAAGGTGAAGTTGACGTAGGTGTTGCCAAACCAGTTCGAAGCGGAGAAGCCGATGCCGGCCCCGACGCCGACGTTGACTACGAGGCGAAGGTTGTCTGCCGCGGGAGCCGAGTTTGGCCTGCGGTCAAAGCCCGCGGCGTGCCGGGTCGGCGAATCAGAACGGACGCTGGGCAGGGGCTTGGAAAAATCGCTCGCGGAGTGGGAGCGGATCACTGGCGCCTTGTCTAACCCGGAGCGGGTCCAGGGAGTTTTCGTAGTAGGCGCGGCGTTCAGGACCGGCGGGTTCTGATTTCGCGTGGGCTTGATTCCACCGGTGTCGGGCCTGATTCCGCCACGATCCGGTTTAATTCCCCCGGTCGGGTTGTCCGACGAGGGCTTGATTCCACCCGTGTCAGGCATGATTCCGCCGCGGTCTGGTTTGATTCCGCCGGTCACGGGATTGCCCGACTTGGTGCCGCCGGTCCAGGGCTGACGGATGCCGTCATCGGACTTGGGTCCCGAGGGCTGACGGACGATCGGCACATTCTTGGTCGGAATGGGTGCTGACTTGACCACAGGAGGCGGAGCCGAGTTCGGGCGCACCGGCTGAACTTGTCGGATGACCGGCGGCGCCACGGGCGCGGCCTTGGGTGGGGCCTGCGGCGGGGCGGCTTGGCGAATCACGGGAGGTGGCTGAGGCACCACAGCCTTCGTGGGTTGAGGCGCCGGCGCCTGGCGGATGACGGGAGGTTGCTGCAAGATCACCGGTTTGGGAGCCGCAGGAGGAGGCGCGGCCTGGCGGACGACCGGGCCCGCCTGCGGAGCCGCGGGACGCACGGGCTGCGGTGCTTGTCTGACGACCGGTGGCGCTTGCGGCGGAGCTGCTCGGGGCGGTGCCGCCGGTTGAGGCGCAGGCCTTGCTGGCGCGACAGCGGGACCGGTTTTGTCATCTCCCCCACCACGCTTGGGCTGTGCAACCGCAGCACCTACCAACATCAGCGAGCCCGCCATCGCCACCAACCAGGCCGCCCTGACCTCACGGCGCGCAACGTGCCGACACATTTCCAAGCTCCTTACGTTCGTGTCTTCACACTATCGCGGCGACAGCCGCGCTTGAACTACCGAGTACTTCCGCTCAACGCGCCGGCAAGCTCGTCGGCAAGTTGTGGATCCAAACCCGCGGCCCTTGCACGCTCAACGATGATCGCGGCCTGTTTATTGCGTCCCTCGGCCTGCATCAGCGTCGCCAGAACGAACCAGCTTGAGCCCGACTTTTCCCTGTTCGCCAGCGCCGACACGCGATTCAGATGCTGACGGAGCTTCTCCGCGCCGCCCTGGAAGATCTCGGCATCCAACGGACGCTCGGGAAGGGTGGAATCCGTTTTGTACGCCAGCGTGATAACGGAAACACCTTCAGCCAGGCGGCCACTTTCGATCAACGATGCGCCGAGCAGCCGCATCGCGTCGCCATCGCTGGGACGCTGCTTGAGAATCGCCTGGTAGGAAGTGACAGCTCCGGCGGCATCACCACTTTTGAGTCGCTGGGCCGCGCGTTCATCAAGGGTGAGCGGCGTGGCGGGCGGGGCGTTCTGCATGCTGCTGCCGGCTGGCTCAGTGGTCTGCGGATAGCGCGTGGGGCCGTAGTTGGAGGTCATCGCGGCGTCGTTGACGTAGTAGAGGTTGTAGGGCAGCCCGTAGCCGCCCGCGTATGTGGGGAGCAGGACCCTGCCGTTAGCCCTGATCCCGCGAAGGCCTCCGGTGTGAAACGCGATCCGGAACGGCCCATCCGAGTAAGAACCCGAGATGGAAACGCCATCCCCGATGATGCCGTCGTGCCGGTGTGAGTCCCGCGTCGGAACCGACCCCGGAAGCGACGATGGATCGATCGGTCCGGCGCCACTGGTTGGCACCGTTGGAGGGACCGCTTTGAAAGTGCTGATCGGAATGCGATTGGGGGCAGCGGAACGGACCCCGGGCTGCGAACGCACGCCGCCGAGCCCGGACATCCGAGAAGGCGCCTGCTGACGCACGGGCGGTAACGGGGTATAGACCGGCTTGGTGTAAACCGGTTTGGTGTAGACCGGCGGCGCGTACACCGGTTGGTTTTCGTTGTTCGACGATTGAGCCGACGTGACCGACGCAATCCCCCAGGTCGCCGCCATCGCGAGAAGTCCGACTAAGTGCCGATGATCATCAAGGATCATGTGTGTTCCCCGATCCGTGAGTGTCCCGCAAGGGGTCGTCGGGCCGCTTGCTTCATTGGTTAGACGGAACAGAGCACGCTTGGTTCCCCAATCCGGAAGCCAAGTAAGCAGACGCTATCATTCTTACGCACCTGGAGCCTCGCCGGATGAGCCTAGCGACCAGAATCGTCCGTATCTTGTTGGTCTGCATCCCGTTAGGGATCACCGGGTGCATTGCGGATAGTTCAGTCTGCATTCAGTCGGCTGAAACGGGCGTGGCCGATGCCCCAGGGCTTCCCATAGGTGCCTACATCGCCGAATCGTCCAACTCAGCCACCGTGTACCTGACAGACCTGGACCCGGTTGCACTGGATCGGGGTAGCGACCTTTCGAAAGTCTCGGGCCGAATCGTTCAGATCAACATGTTCCTGAGGCCCGCGGCGGGGACCACACCGGTGTCCTCCAACGCCTGCAGCGCCACAGTGCGGCACATCATCCTGGCCAATGGCAGCATCGGGATCTACAGCGGAGGCGGGTTTCTGTCGCCGTCGGGGCACGTTGGTGATGCCAAGTTCTCTGGTTCGCTCAAGGGCGCGACCATGCGGCTGTCCGGCTCTTCAGGCAACTTCGTGGATCGTTTGGGGGCCGCGGTCATGCGTGCCGACTTCACGGCCCGCCGAGATGAGGCGATGGCCAAGCGGATCGCGGCTCGGGTGGATGATGTGCTGCTGAAAGTCGGCGAGCCCAAGCCCGGCAAGTAGCCTCAGCAACCGCCTCGCAGTGCCTCGACAAACACGTGAACATCCAGAACGTTCACCACGCCGTCGCCATTGACGTCCGCGGTTGCCTGGCCCGATCTGAACGCCGTCAGGAACGCCTGGAAGTCGCCGAAGTCGACCTTGCCATCGCAATCAAAGTCGGCGAGACAAACCATGAGCGTGGCGGCGCGGCTGGTCACACTTCCGCAGGGCAGCGTGAGAACACAGTCGTACACGCCGGCATCCGAAGGTGCCGCGGCAACGATGGTGTAAAAAGAGTGGTTCTCGCCGGGAATGGGCACGCCATTATGCCGCCACTGGAAGGAGGGATTCCCACCGGGGTGATTGGCGGCCACGGTGGTCATCGCCGAACCGCCGCGGCACACACGCTGCGAAACGGGCTGGTGCGAAATCGCCATGCAAGCGGGTGTCTGTGGGTGAAAGTAACCATCGCTCAGCGTCTTGAGGAACGCGACGATGTCGCGCTCTTCATCAACTGTAATTCCGAGGTTGCCGACCTGGGCCGTGGACTCACCACCCGGGCCGGTTCCCGGCTCGGTCCCCAGGGCGCCTTCGGGGTTGAGCAGCGTGTCCAGGGCTCCATACTCCGGAGGGTCCCAGAGCGGCCTCCCGCGCAGGCCCGCGTAGGGGTCCGCACGTGTGAAGTCGATGACCTCGCCGCGGCGGGTCGTGAGGTTCCGCGTGTTGTAAAAGTGAACCACCTGCTCGAGGCTCTTGAACACGCCGTTGTGCATGTACGCCTTGACGAAACCCGGGTGCGGCCGGAGGTCCACGTTGCGCAGACTCGGGGCCTTGAAGGTCCCGTTCGCGCCGGCGAAGTCTCCCAGGCCGTTGCTGCCCACCCCCATGTTGCCCGGCGGAAGACCGATCAACGGGTAAAACACTTCTCCAAGCCCGATGTCGACAAAGTCCTCTCCCTCCGGGTTGTACCCCACCGGGTTGGAGATCGGATCGGTTTGGGTGTAGAACGGATTGTTGGGGTTCCGCGGCACGCCGATGTTCTGATAGCAGGTCAGGGTCCAGATGTCCGGCCCCCCCGCGGGGATGGACGGGATCATGTGACACTCAACGCAGTGGGCAAACCGCGGCCACACCGCGCCGTCCGGACGACCGGTCCAGGTGCCGCTCACCAGCCGCAGACCGTTAAGCTCCCTGGGCGTCAACTCGGCCCGACCCGCGAGCCAGGCGTCGTACTTGGAACTGAACGGTGAAACCTCGTCGGACTTCTCGTACTCCGCGATCGCGTGCGCGATGTCGTGATAAACGACCTCTGTGGGCTGAGAAAAGATGCCGGCGCCAAACACGTTCCGAAACTTTTGCGCGTGCGGGCCGTGGGCAACCTTGTACACGACCATCGCCGGATCGGGGATGTTGTGCGTCAGGTTGTTCATCTCGTTTGGACTGACGAAGGGCAACTTGGCCTGCTCCACCAGGTCGGGCGCGTGCCCATCCCAGAACTGCCCGCCCCGGAACAGACTGAACACCGGATCAAAGTGCGGCGGGCCGGGCAGGTTGAACTTGGCGTAGCTCACCTGGGGCGCGGCCCGGCTGACGAATCGTCCGGGCACAACACCCGGCGGGATGCCCAGTTGGAGATTCACCTGGGAGCCCGGAAACGTAAATCCGGCCGCGGGAGCGTGGCAACTGGCGCACGACTGGCCAACGGGATTCGAAAGCCTGGTGTCGAAAAAGAGCAACTTACCCAGCGCTGCCTCCGGACTGAGGCCGGGAGGATCATCCGCACGGACGCCAAAGGTCGGCAACATCGCGCAGACAACGATCAGGGTCAATCTGAACACTTTGGGGCAACGCGTTATGCGCGGCATCAGGGCACACTTTCGGTTCGCAACTTCGGAGGAATCGACCTTCGGCTCCCGTTCAGGGTGACCGACAAAGCAACCTATTAAGCTACCACGGCCCTGCGGTTCCCACCAACCCAATCTTCCGGAAATGCCGTGGTTTTTCGGCATCACCAGCCCATCGTCCGAAAATCGCTCGCGGGTGACTGCGGTTACGGGTGCTCCCGTATCCAGCGGTAGACCACATTCTCCGCGACATCCTGATACATCGCCTGCAGGACATCCTTCGGGAGCCAGAGACCACCCAGGGTCGGGGATGCCCAATCGTCATACTTCTGGGGCTCGACCATCTTCAGATCCGGGTCGGCAATAGGAGACGGTCCTCGTTCCGTGGTCTCCCACATCTTCCGCAGGGCGTAGTAGCGGCTGGCGTAAAGATCGAACGCCGCCTCGGGGCTGTCGGCCAGGTCGGACATCGGGCTGGCGGGTTGCGGCGTGGTTCGCGGCTGCATGTGGTCATCCAGCGTGACAATGTCGGACCCGAAAAGGATTCGCCCCTTCCACTTGATGAAGAACTCCCGAACCTTGTCCGTCGGGTGCTTGCCCAGTTCACGCACGACCCACTTGGTCGCGGACGTGTCGATGTAAAGATTCGGATGTCGCTGGAACATGCCGGACAGGAACTCGAGGTCCTCGGGCCAACCGCCCATGTGGGCCGCGATCCAGGGGCTCGTGAACCGATCGAGCATCTTCTCCAGACTCTTGTAGTGGTCGATCTTGGCGCGGTACTTGGACGCATCGGCGTACTTGGTGGCGAACCACGTGTTGGGATCCGCCACGTGGGTCATGAACATCATGCCCAGCTCGGT
>Ga0154020_10010623_pt1 | contig 10530 bp, 10 predicted proteins | sample Klosneuvirus_201_FD_109709 | JGI IMG/M metagenome (GOLD analysis project Ga0154020, IMG submission 109709) | Active sludge microbial communities from wastewater, Klosterneuburg, Austria - Klosneuvirus_20160825_MG | ecosystem: Engineered > WWTP > Aerobic digester > Activated sludge | place... | reverse complement strand
CTGAAGGTCGCCAGCCATCACCTGCAGTGCAGTGATGGCGGCGAGCGCCGCGGTCTCGGTGCGCAGCACGCGCGGACCGAAGCGCGCCGCGAGAAAGCCGTGTCGGGCGGCTGCGACCGCTTCGCCGTCTTCAAGACCTCCTTCAGGCCCGATCAGCAGCGCGATGGAGGGGCACGGCGTGCCTGTGCCGCCCGTACCGTGCGCCCGAACAACGCTGGAGAGCGTGTCTGGCGCCTCCGGGGAGAGCAGCACACGCATCTCCGACGATGTGGCCAGCGCCAGCGCAGAGGGGAGATCCACGGGCGCATCGATCTGCGGCAACCGGTTGCGGCCACATTGTTCGCAGGCGCTTGCGGCCACCGCACGCCAGTGTTCGAGCTTCCTGCCTTCACGCCCCTGCGGGACGCGCATGACGCTGCGTCCGACCGCGACCGGCACGATGCGCGTCACGCCGAGCTCCGTCCCCTTCTGCACGATGAAGTCCATCTTCTCCCCGCGCGCGAGACTCTGCAGCAGCGTGATCGCGAGCGGCGATTCGCGCTCGAGGGGCAAGTGCGCGCCGACTTCGACGACCGCCGCGGCGCGCCCGGTGCGCACGAGCCGGGCGGGGTATTCCCCTCCACGACCATCGAACAGCGTGAGCGCATCTCCTGCGCGCAGGCGAAGGACACGCAGGACGTGCGCGCTCGCAGCGCGCCCGAGCTCCTGTTCGCTGTGTGCCGCAAGTGGATCGGCCGAGTAGACGCGCACCTGTCGCATGTTTCGATTGTGGCATGATCAATCCATGCCGCTCGACATCGACTCTGCCACCGGCCTCCTCAAGGATGTGCGGCAGGTACTCTCGCCCCATTGCGATGCGCGTCCGTCGGGCTCGCTGCCCGAACTGATCGTCGTGCACGGCATCAGCCTGCCACCCGGAGAATTTGGCGGTCCCTGGATCGATGCGCTCTTCACGGGGGGCCTGCCGCCCGCCGCGCATCCTTACTTCGAGGCGATCAGGGACGCCAGGGTTGCCGCGCACGCCCTCGTGCGACGCGACGGCTGCGTCACCCAGTACGTGCCCTTCACGCAGCGCGCCTGGCACGCGGGGGCCTCCGAATATTGTGGTCGCGCCGGCTGCAACGATTTCTCGATCGGCATCGAACTCGAGGGCACTGACGATCTGCCCTATGAGCGCGCGCAGTACGCGACGCTCGCTGCGCTCGTTCGCGCGCTGCTCGCGTGCTACCCGACCCTGTCACGTGAGCGCCTCGTCGGGCACAGTGACATTGCTCCGGGACGCAAGACGGATCCCGGCCCCGCATTCGACTGGTCGCGGCTGCGCGAACTGCTCGCATGAGCGCCGGGAACCGCCACCCGGCGCGCGTGCGCCGCGGCTACTGCGACACGGCGGCCGGGCAAGTGCATTACCGCGCGTGCGGCGAAGGCAAACCGCTCGTTCTGCTGCATTGGGCGCCAGCCTCCGGGCGTATGTACGAGCACCTGTTGCCGGCGTTCGCAGCTCGAGGCTTTCGCGCACTCGCGCCCGATATCCATGGCTACGGGCGGTCAGACAAGCAGGACGCAGGCTGGTCGATCGCCGATTACGCGCGCAACCTCGGTGAGACCCTGCGCGCGCTTGGGGCGTGGCCTGCGAATGTCGTCGGCGGCCACCTGTCAGCAGCCATTGCGACCGAGCTGGCGATCTCGGAGCCCGCGGGCATCACCTGTCTCGTGCTCGATGGCTCGCCCGCATGGACACCTGCGCAGCGTGCTGCACTGTTTCAGAGCTTCGCGGGGCTGTCTCCTGCGATCGCCGCGAACGGCAGCCACAAGACCTATGCCTGGGACATGATCGAGCGTTCGCTCACGCAGTGGGACGACCGCTTTCGCGTCACAGACGATACGCTGCCGGTGCTCTATGCCTATCTCTGCGATTATCTCGAGACCGGGCTCAGACCGAAACCCGCGCTCGGCGCCTACGACATGCTCGCGCGATTGCCGCAGCTGGCGGTGCCGGTGCTCGCGCTCACGGCCGAGACCGAGCCGCTGCGTCCGATGCATGAGGCCGTGCCCGAAGCGGTGCGCGGCGCGCAGCAACATGTCTTCCAGGGCGCGCATCCGCTCCTCGATCCGGCGCGGGCGGAAGAATACGTCGAGGTGATCGATCGCTTTCTGCGGACGGTGTGAGCACCGGCCGGGATCGTCAGCGGTCGCGCTCGTGCCGCCACAGGACTTCGCTGCCGCTTTCCGCCCGTGCCAGCACACGCGCGATCACGAACAGCAGGTCCGACAGCCGGTTGAGATAGCGCGGCACTTCGAGTGCGACGTGATCACCGTCCACGAGCGTCCAGACCTGTCGCTCCGCCCGGCGGCAGATGGTGCGGGCCATGTGACAGGCCGCGGCGGCTGGCCCACCGCCCGGCAGGATGAATTCCTTGAGCCGCGGCAGATCGGCGTTGAAGCGATCGAGGTCGTTCTCGAGCCTCACCGTGTGCTCGCCGGTGATGACGCGCGAACCCGGGATGCACAGCTCGCCGCCGAGGTCGAAGAGGTTGTGCTGCACCTCGGTGAGGCAGTGCCGGATGTCATCGGGCACTGACGGGTGCGCGAGCACCACGCCAATGGCGCTGTTCGCCTCATCGACGGTGCCGTAGGCCTCGACGCGCGCGTCGTCTTTCGGGACGCGCGTGCCGTCGCCGAGGCCTGTGGTGCCGTCATCCCCGGTGCGGGTGTAGATTTTCGAGAGTCGGTTCCCCATGCCCTCCAACGCTACTGGAACGCGAAGCGCGTCGCCAGCGTGAAACTCCTGCCGGGTGTGTTGTATCCGTGAACCAGCGTGTAGGACTCGTCCAGCGCGTTGTCGAGACGCGCCTGCACCCACCACCGGTCCGTGACCGCGAAGCGAGCCGTGGCGTTGACCAGTGTGTACCCGGCGAGGTGGACAGTGGACGGGAAGGCCACGTCGATCCGGTTGCCGGAGTATGTCAGATCGGCTCCGAGCGCAACGCGTCCGGCGCTGCGCTCGACGGCGAGCACATAGTTTTCGCGCGCCCGGCGCAGCAGGCGCTCGCCGGTGTCGCGATTGCGCGGGTCCTGAAGGGTCGCTTCGGCACGCACATGCCATCTTTCCCCGGTAAAGGCATAGCCCAGTTCAACCCCCTCGATGCGAGCCCGCTCCACGTTCTCGTTGCGGCCGTTGAAGGTCACCGGATCGAAGACGAACAGGATCAGGTCCTCGAGGTCGTTCCGCCAGGCGCTCGCGTAGACGCTGTGCTGCGTGCCGAACGGCTGACGCAGGCCGACCTCGACTTGCCGGGACACTTCCGGTGCGAGCGAGGGGTTGCCGCCGTAACCGAAGCGATCGGTGCTGTCGGGCGCGCGAAAGGCGCGGCCGGCGCCGATCGTCAGGCGGGTCGCGGTGGGCAGCACAAGGCCATACTCGGTGTTCCACGTGACCTCGTTGCCGAAGGTCTCATGGTCGATGACGCCGACCGCAGCGAGAAAACTGTGGCGCCCGCGGCTCAAGCGGTCCTGCGCGAAGAACTGGTTGACGGACGTGTCGACATCGAACGACGTGCCGTAGGAAAGCGCTTCAGTGTTCTCGCGCGTCAGCAGCGCGCCGACAGTCAGCTCATTGCCTTCGCCGAGCCGCATGTCCGTCTGCAGTTCGAGGCCATTGCGGGCGGTGCGCAGGAAGTCGTACGGCGGCGTGGCGACGCCCAGTGTGTTCTGCTTCTGCTCGATCTCGTCCTGGACGCGCGTGACGGCCGCACGCACCTTCATGCCGCCGCGCGGCCGCCACAGCGACTCGAGTGCGTAGCTCTCGTTGACATAGTCCTGGTCGACCGGTGCGAGGCTCGCCACCCAGGTAAGCGGATCGAACACGGTGGTCGAGTAGCCGACGTTGCCTGCCGAGCGCCAGGCGCGCGCGCGAAGATCGAGTGACCCGGCGGGCGCATAGTCGGCGGCGAGATTGAGCGTGAGGTCGTCGTAACCGCGGTCGACCGCGTCACCGGTGCGCGTCGGAAAGCCGTCGCTCTCGCGATAGTCGACCCCGAAGCCGAGCCCCGCAGCCTCGCCGAGCGGGAGGCCGCCGCCGAGACCGCCCGCGACGGTGCTGTAGCGCCCGCCCGATGCGTAGCCGCTGAGGCCGCGAGCGCCCGCGGCGTTGGTGATGATGTTGACGACGCCGCCGATCGCGTCTGATCCGTACAGCGTGGAGCGGGGTCCTTTCACGACCTCGATACGGCGCACGGCCTCCGGCGCGATGTTCTGCAGCGCAGGGCTGCCGATCGTGCCGGGGTTCACGCGTACACCGTCGATCAGCACGACGGTGTGATTGCTGTCGGTGCCGCGCATGAAGAGCGAGGTGGGCTGACCGGGACCCCCGGTGCGCGCGAGCTCGATGCCCGCGTGCGTGCGCAGGAGCTCACCGACATCGGGAGCGAGCGAACGCTCGATTTCGTTGCGATCGATCACGAAGAGCGGCGCCGCCAGGTCCTCGAGCGGAACTGCGGTGCGTGTCGCGGTGACGACGATTTCCTCGAGCGGCCCCTCGGCCGCCAAAGCAGGGATGGCAGTGCCCATCGCGAGAGTGACGAACACGGAGGCGGCGGCGCGCGCCGCAGCAAATGCAGTCGACATTGAAGCAGTCCTTTCCCCATGCACGCCCGCATGGTTGGTGTGTGACAACTGGAACCGATGCCAGGCCGGTCTCCGGACTCGCAGGATGAGGCCTTCCGGGAGGGGTCCCGGTGTCCTCGCCGCATCGCCTTCCCGCGCATTGCGCAGTGGCGTCTCCCCGTGGAGACCGATGCGGCTCTCGCCTGCTTACCGTTGCGGCGGCAGTGCCGGAATCGCGCGTCGCGCTTCACCGGCTTCCCGTACACCTTGGCAGCGGGCGAACTCTATCACATACACTCGCGGTTCTATGTCACTCGCCGCCGAACTCGCCGCCGCGCTTGATGCCGCGCGTGCAGCCGCCACCGTCATCAACGCGCTCTACCGGCGCAATCTCGCCATCACGACCAAGGCCGACCGGTCGCCGGTCACCGAAGCGGATGTCCGCTCGGAGGAAGCGATCCGTGACGTGCTGATGAGGCGTTTCCCGGCTTACGGCTTCTATGGCGAGGAAACCGGTCGCAGCGCCATGGGCGCCGAGAGCATCTGGCTCGTCGATCCGATCGACGGCACCAAATCGTTCGTGCGGGACTGCCCCTTCTTCTCTACGCAGATCGCGCTGCTGCGCGGCGGCGAACTGGTGCTCGGCGTGTCGAGCGCACCGGCCTATGGTGAACTCGCCTGGGCCACGCGCGGCGAGGGCGCCTTTCTCGACGGCGAGCGCATTCGGGTCAGCACGACCCGCGCGCTCGAGGATGCCATCGTGTCAACCGGCAATCTCAAGACTCTCGCGCGTGCGCCGCAGCGCTGGGCGCACTACGCCGATCTTGTGACCCGGGTGAGCCGCATCCGCGGCTACGGCGATTTCGTGCACTACCATCTGCTCGCGCGCGGTTCGCTCGACGTTGTGCTCGAGTCCGACGTCAACATCCTTGACATCGCGGCGCTCACCGTGATCGTGCGCGAGGCGGGCGGCGTGTTCACCGATCTCGAGGGTGGTGCAGTAGGTCTCACGACGACCTCCGTGCTTGCGGCGAACGGGCCGCTGCACGCGCTCGTTGCGCCGCTCTTTACGCAGTGACAAACACGCGCCGTTCCTCGACCGCTGTTTCCACCACGCGCACGAGATAGAGCGCAGAGAGGTTTTCAGCCGTGAGCACTGTGTGCGCCGGACCCGCGAGCCAGCGACCGTCGCCGAAGAGCAGCACCACACGGTCGGCGTAGCGCGCCGCCATCGTCGGGTCGTGCAGTGTCGCGACGACCGCGCAGCCGCCGTGTGTCTGCTCGCGAAACAGATCGAGCACCGCGAGCTGGTGGTGCGGGTCGAGATGGTTCGTCGGCTCATCGAGCAGATAGAGCGCCGGGTGCTGGGTGAGGAGCGTCGCCATCGCGACGCGGCGCTGCTCCCCGCCCGACAATGTGCCCGTCAGGCGCGCGGCGCTGTCCCCGAGCCCCACGCGCGCGAGCATCGAGCGCGCGAGGCGTCGGTCTTCATCGCGTTCCCAGCGCCAGAGCGGCAGGTGCGGGTGGCGACCCACGAGCACGGTGTCGAGCGCTGTTTCCGAGTGGCCGGCTTCGAGATCCTGGGGCAGCAGGCCGATGCGCCGCGCGATCGCGCGGCGCGGCAGGCCGTCAAGCGGCTGACCGTCGAGCGACAGGCTGCCCGCGGCCGGGCTCGCCCCCGAATCTCCAAGTCCCGCGAGCGCGTGCAATGTGAGGCTCTTGCCAGCGCCGTTTCGCCCGAGGATCGCGACACACTCCCCGGGGCGGATTTCGAGCTCGAGCCCACGGACGAGCACACGATTTCCCGCCTTTACATCGAGCCCGCAGACCGTGAGGATCGGGCGGCTCATCGGGGCACCCACGCGATCTCGTGCGCAGTGGCGGCACCCACGACGACTTCATCCAGCGAGGCAGGCATTTCGGCCTCCCGCGCTGACACGGCACGCCGCCCGGCCATGATCTCGGCGAGCGGCTGCGGAAAGCGCGGCTGGCGTTCGGGTTCCGCGTACCCGTCGGGCCACTGCGGCATGAGGTCCACCGGATCGTACTTGTCGGTCGCGCCGAGTGTGTGCAGCAGTTCATGCGCGATCACGACGGCGTTCGTGCCCTCGTGGCCGCGACCGGCATAGGCGTGCACGACGCCGACGAGGCCTTTGGCGAGGCCGCGTGAGTGTGGCAGCACGGCCGCGCGCCCGGGCGCATGGTAGAGCACGAAGAGGCGGATGTTGGGTGGTGCACGACCGGTAACCGAAGACGCGCGCCACGCGTACCAGCGCACTGCAAGGCTCCAGAACGCCGTGCGCAACGGGCCGGCGTCCGCGGGCAGGATCGGGGGCTGCGTCGTGACGCGCGGATAAAGCTCGATGTGTACGGGCTGCGGCGTGACCGCATAGCCGCGACTCCCGGCCGCGAAGAACGGCTCGATCGAGACGAAGGATTCGCGCCCGAGTCCCGCAAGCCAGGCTTCGGTCACCGCATCATCGTCCGCGCTCACTGGGTAAATACCGACCCAGAGCGGCTCCTTCCAGTCGCGGGTGGTCACCCGGTCGAGCCACGCAGTACTCGCGACGCCAACCAGCACCAGCAGGAGGAGCGTGACCCGCAGAATGCGCCACACGCGCGCAAGCCGTCAGGGCTGCAGCCGCGTGGCGAGCCAGGGTCCCGCACCGAAGGCGTCACCTGCAGCCGTGAGCGTGCGCTCCCAGCGTACGCGGTCGTGGATGCGTGATTCGCCTTCGACCCACAACTCGACGGCGCTCGCCCAGAGGTGATAGCCGCCCCAGTGCGGCGGACGTGGAATGCGCAGGCCGGCAGGCTCCGGGTCGTCCTCCGGTCCGGGTAGAGGCGCACCGAAGCGCGCTGCGGTCCGGGCTACCCCGTCGAGCAGCGCGGCCCGCGAGGCGACGGGTTCGCTCTGCGCGCTCGCCCAGGCGCCGACGCGCCGTTGCCAGGGCCGGCTCGCGAAATACGCATCGCTCTCCGTCGCTGGGGCCGCAGCGATCCGGCCCTCGACGCGCACCTGGCGGTGCAGGTGATCCCAGTGCATCACGAGCGCAGCGCGCGGATTTGCCGCGATTTCATGCCCCTTGCGTGAGTGATAGTTCGTGTAGAAGCAGACATAACCCGGTGCGGGGACGATCTCCTTGCAGAGCACCACGCGGGCAGAGGGCTGGCCGGTGGAGGCAGCCGTCGCGAGCACCATGGCATTCGGGTTGGGCTGGTCGGCGCGCTGCGTGGCCTCGGCCAGCCAGGCGGCGGCGAGTGCGAGAGGCTCACGGGGCAGCGGGTCGGGCAGGAATTCGGTGGAAATCATGGCAGGACATGGTACCGCACGGTTCAGCGAGGGTTCATTGCCAGGTGGGCAGACTGGCACCCGTGATCGGACTCCCGCAGTGGGGGTCCAGGAGAAACCACCATGCTTCGTTCGGCCCTTCTTGCCATCGCACTCACTGCGGTCGGCGCCACCGCCTTCGCCGGCGACCATGGGCGCGATCGGGACCATGACCGCGGCGAGCGAAACTACTACCGGCACGATCGCGACAATGATCGCTACGAACGCCGTCACGATCATCGCTACCGTGATAGCTACCGCTACTACGCGCCCCGTCACTACTACCCGCCCCCGCGGGCGTACTACCCCGCGCCGCGCGTGTACTACCCGCCGCCGCGGTACTACCCGCCGCCGCGGTACTACCCGTCCCCGGCCTACGGCTATGACGGCCAGCCTTCACTCGGTATCCAGCTCTATATCCCGCTGAAGTGACGGCATGAGGCGACACGTGGGGACGGATTTCCGTCCCCACGCTTGCCGTCGGGCGGAGGCGCCCGGTACAAAGGGGGTCGTCACGACGCGCAAGGCCCCCGCATGACCCTCGACGAACTACGCCAGCACCTGAACGACCTCGACACCCGGCTGCTCGAGCTGGTGGCCGATCGCCAGCAGACGAGCCGCGAGATTGCGCGCGTGAAGCGCGAGACGGGGTACGCGACGCGTGATTACGAGCGCGAGCGCGAAGTGATCATGGGCGCGCGCTCCCAGGCCGCCACGCTCGGCGTTTCCCCGCAGCTTGCGGAAACCTTCATGCGCCTCCTGATCCGCTCCTCGCTCACGACCCAGGAGCGTGCGAGCGTGGCCGCCCACGGTGCCGGCACCGGCCAGCGTGCGCTCGTGATCGGCGGCGCGGGCAAGATGGGGCGCTGGTTTGCCGAGTTCCTGCAATCGCAGGGCTATGCGGTCGAGATCGCCGATCCTTCCGCGGCGCCGCTGGCGGGCACCCCGGTCGCCGGCGTACCGCGGGTCGACTGGCACGCAAGCGATCTTTCCCACGACCTGCTGGTTGTCGCGACGCCGCTCGGCGCGACGGACGCAGTCCTGCGCGAGCTCGCGATGCGCCGGCCACGCGGCGTCGTCTTCGACCTGGGCTCGCTCAAGTCGCCGCTGCGTGGCGGCCTCATGGCGCTGCGCTCGCACGGCGTCAAGGTGACTTCGGTGCACCCGATGTTCGGCCCTGATACGGAGCTGCTCTCCGGTCGCCACGTCATTTTCGTCGACCTCGGGGTGCCGGACGCACTCGCGCGGGCGCGCGAACTGTTCGCGCCGACCATGGTCGAGCAGGTGGTGATGAGCCTTGATGACCACGATCGCCTGATCGCCTACGTGCTCGGCCTGTCGCACGCGCTCAACATCGCCTTCTACAACGCGCTCGCCGACAGCGGCGAGGCGGCCCCCCGACTCGCGAAGCTCTCGAGTACCACGTTCGACGCGCAACTCGATGTGGCGAGTCAGGTGGCGCAGGAAAGCCCCGATCTCTATTTCGAGATCCAGTCGCTCAACGACTACGGCGCCGAATCCCTCGAAGCGCTTGCCAAGGCCGTCGAGCACCTGCGTGCTGCCGTGCTGGCGCAGGACCGCGGAGCGTTCACCGCGCTGATGCTGCGAGGCAAGGAGTATTTCGAGGACCGGCGCAGCGTCACGGAGCGGCGCGCCTGACCGCGGGCGTGCCGGGTTGCAATGGAACCGCCGCGCCGGCCATCGCGCCGCACTGCAGCCCCCGCCGCACCGCCGCACGGCGCGCCCGATACACGCGCCGCGCGTGATTTCGCGCGGGAAGGCGGTGCCGAGGGCGAGAACCGCCTGCTGCGCGCGCGTCTCGTCGAGCTGGCCGAGGCGGCGGCGCGCAATGAGGCGCTGCTCGCGAGGACCCAGGAGCGTGAGCTCGATCTGTTGCGCGCAAGCTCGCTCGCGGAACTGCTCGAACGCACCATCGACGGCTTGCGCGAGGCCTACCAGCTCGATCGCGTGACGCTCCTGCTGAACGACCCGCAGCACGAAGTGCGCCATCTCGCAACCGGCGAGCACGTCGGCCACGAGATACTCGGTCATGTGCGCCACGAGGACCGGCTCGATGCGATGGCACTCGCGCTCGGCGGGCTGCTGAAGCCCTGGCTCGGCAGCCGCCTTCCCGCCGAGGTCGTGCGCGCGCTGCGATCGAACTCGGTCGGCGGCAGTTACGCCTTTCTGCCGCTGCCCCGCGCCGATCGGCGTCTCGGCGTGCTCGTGTTCGAGAGCCGCGACCCGGCCCGTTTTACCGCTGATCTCGCGAGTGATTTTCTGGCGCATCTCGGCGTGGTCGCCGCGATCTGTCTCGAGAATGCGGTGAACCGCGCGCGCCTCACGCGCACGGGCGTCACCGATTTCCTGACCGGCTTCCACAACCGCCGCTACCTGAACGCGCGGCTGCGCGAGGAGCTCGCGCGCGCACAGCGCACGGCCGGCGCCGTCGGTCTCCTGATGATCGACGTGGATCATTTCAAGCGCATCAACGACAGTCACGGGCACCTCGCCGGCGATGTGGTGCTGAAGGAAATCGCGCGTCGCATCGCATCCCAGATCCGCTCGAGCGACACGGGCGCGCGTTTCGGCGG
>Ga0154020_10010621_pt1 | contig 10530 bp, 10 predicted proteins | sample Klosneuvirus_201_FD_109709 | JGI IMG/M metagenome (GOLD analysis project Ga0154020, IMG submission 109709) | Active sludge microbial communities from wastewater, Klosterneuburg, Austria - Klosneuvirus_20160825_MG | ecosystem: Engineered > WWTP > Aerobic digester > Activated sludge | place... | reverse complement strand
GCCGAACTGGAAGCTATCAAGGCAATGGTCAAGTATGGTCTCGAACGTGGTCTGCAAGTCAATGCCGGACATGGATTGCACTATCAGAATACCGAACCCATAGCCAGGCTCAATGGTATTTCCGAGCTTAATATCGGACACGCTATTGTGGCGCGTGCGCTTTTTGTCGGCTTTGCCCAGGCGGTGCGCGAAATGAAAGCGCTGATCGGTCAGGCAAGCGCATGATCTACGGTATTGGCACCGATCTGGTCGACCCTGTTCGTATTGCCCATTCGCTGGAGCGCCACGGAGAGGCGTTTGCCAGGCGGGTGCTGGCCGAGGCTGAATGGCCGGATTTTCTGAATCATGCCAACCCCGCAGTGTTTGTCGCCAAACGTTTTGCCGCCAAGGAAGCTTTTGCCAAGGCAGCAGGCACCGGGCTGCGCGCGCCGGTTAGTTTCAGTAATATCACGGTACTGCACGACCCACACGGAAAACCGTATTTTCAGTTTGGCGAGGCATTGACGGAATGGGTTAGTCACGAGGGAATTATTGCGCACCACCTGTCGATCACTGACGAATTAACTATGGCAAGCGCTTTCGTTATTCTGGAAAAATAGACATGTCGAGAGGTGTCATCATGCTCGATGTGGCGGGTACAAGTCTGTCGGCAGAGGACCGGGAAAGATTGCTGCATCCCCTGACAGGTGGAATCATCCTGTTTTCCCGTAATTTTGTATCACCTGAGCAACTTTGTCAGCTAACGGCAGAAATTCGTGCATTGCGAGAGCCGCCCCTGCTGATTGCTGTTGATCAGGAAGGGGGCCGGGTGCAACGTTTCCAGAGTGGATTCACGCGCTTGCCTGCTATGCGTAGATTAGGTGAGTGCTGGAACGATAATCCGCAACATGCTCGTCGGCTGGCCTGGCAAGTGGGTTATGTGCTGGCAGCAGAATTAAAGGCGTGTGGGGTTGATATCAGCTTCACACCCGTGCTGGATCTCGATTATGGTCTGGGTTGCGTCATCGGGGACCGATCCCCGCATCGTAATCCGCAGGCCGTAGCGGAACTTGCGCACGAGCTGATGCTGGGTATGCGCCAGGCAGGTATGGTGGCGGTCGGCAAGCATTTTCCCGGGCATGGTGCGATTGCAGCAGATACACATGTGGAAATTGCAGTCGATACCCGTGATTTTGTTGATATTCAGATAGAGGATCTGCTGCCATTTCAGCGCATGATTGATTTTGGACTAGGTGGCATCATGGCGGCGCATGTTATTTATTCTGCGGTAGATCACTATCCCGCCGGGTTCTCCCGCAAATGGCAGCAGGAGATATTGCGGCATGAGCTTGGCTTTGAAGGCTGTCTGTTCAGTGATGATCTGAGCATGCGTGCAACCGGCAGTTATGGGGATATGCTGGCGCGCGCCAGCCTGGCGTTGCGGGCAGGCTGTGACATGGTATTGGTATGCAACGATACTGTGGCGTCAGACCAGTTGCTGGATGGTTTGTCATGGGAAGTTTCCTCGATCAGTATGGCAAGACTGGCACGGATGCGTGGCCACCGGGAAGGTCATTCCCTGAAGCAACTGCGGGATATTCCGCAATTTGCCAATGCAGTTGATGCTATCAATAGACTTGGTCAACACTATTAGGATAAACAGATATGGATAAAATTTTTGATGTGGCGGTGATTGGTGCAGGCCCGGGGGGTTATGTAGCAGCCATCCGCTGTGCGCAATTGGGACTGGATACCGTTTGTATTGATGATTGGAAAAATGAGCAGCAAAAGCCTAGCCTGGGTGGCACCTGTCTCAATGTGGGTTGTATTCCGTCCAAAGCACTGCTGGAATCCTCCGAGAATCTGGAACGGGCTAACCACAAGTTTGCCGAACATGGCATCAAGATAGAAGGTATTACCGTTGATGTCCCCGCGATGATTGCGCGCAAGGATAAAATCGTCAAAGCATTTACCAGCGGCATCGGCATGCTGTTCAAGAAGAATAAGGTCACTAGCGTGCATGGCCGTGGCATGTTGCGGAAACGTCCGCAAGACGCGAATGTGTGGGAAATCGAAGTGACGGATGAGCAGGATGCAAAAACTCTCCGAGCGAGGCACGTTATCATCGCAACGGGTTCATCGCCGCGTTCGCTGGAAATGGCACCAGTGGATAATATCAATATTTTCGATAACGCCGGTGCGCTCGCGCTGCAGACCGCACCCAAACAGCTCGCCATTATCGGTGCGGGTGTGATTGGTCTTGAGCTGGGCAGCGTGTGGCGTAGACTGGGTGCGGAAGTCACTCTGCTTGAGGTGCAGTCAGACTTTCTGCCGGCGGCGGATGAGCAGATTGCCAAGGAAGCTTTTAAGGTATTAACTCGTGGCACCGGATTGAATATCCAAATCGGATTGCAGATTCAATCGGTCAAGTCCCTGAAAAACCGGGTGGAGATTGAGTATCTTGATCAGGCAGGTAGTCGCCAGAAATTGTCCGTGGACAAACTGATTGTTGCCGTAGGTCGGGTGGCGAATACTACTGGGCTGGGTGCAGATGCAGCAGGTCTGAAACTGGATGCCGGTGGCCGGATCGAGGTCGATGTTTTTTGTCAGACGAATCTGCCGGATGTGTATGCGGTCGGAGATGTCGTCAGAGGTCCGATGCTCGCCCACAAGGCTTCTGAAGAAGGCGTAGCGGTGGCAGAGCGGATTGCGGCAAAACGAGATGGATCGACCAGTTCGATTGGGGAAGTCGACTTTGATACGATACCGTGGGTGATTTATACCAGTCCGGAAATTGCCTGGGTCGGTAAAACCGAGCAGGCACTCAAGGCGGCAGGAATTGCCTATAAATCGGGGCAGTTTCCGTTTATGGCTAATGGCCGCGCTCGCGCACTCGGAGAAACAGCTGGTCTGGTGAAAGTGCTGGCAGATGCCCATACTGACCGGATTCTGGGCGTGCATATGATTGGTCCGTATGTCTCGGAGATGATTGCCGAGGCGGTGACTGCCATAGCGTTTTCTGCCTGCAGTGAGGATCTGGCGCGTATCGTACACGCGCATCCATCATTATCTGAAGTGCTGCATGAATCTGCATTGGCTGTGGACAAGCGTGCGATTCATATCTGATTCCAGGATAAAGATTCTTGGAGGAAACATGAAATTAATATTGATTGGCTTATTGTTATTGTCGCTGCCGTTATCTGCGGCCAACGATGTGCAGAAACAGAGGCAGGAGGTCGAAGCCGCGTTATCAATGCTGCAGCAGGAACAGCAGAATCTGTTTCAGCAGTTTCAGATGTTGCAGGAACTGCGCCGGCAGGAGCTGTTGCAGGAAAATAGTATCATCATGCAGCAGAGCCAACCCATTGTGGGAAATGCGATGCTTAACTATGATGAAGTCCAAAAGCGCGAACAGGAGCGCCTGGTTCGTATCAAGGATTATTCGGCGCGACTGAACGAAATTCATGAGCGCTATCAGGAAATCGACCGGGAGCGGCAGGTGATGATCAACGAGCTGACTGCTTTGAGGCAAGGCAAATCTCCTGACCGGGAAGAAATGGATTGAATACCCAGGTTTAGCGTGAATGGATGATGATAGCGTTCTGCTCGGTCAAATCACACGCTATTTGTTGGGTAAGGAGCGCCTGCCGATAGCCCTGCCAGTCAAAATGGGGGCCGGGGTCGGTTTTACGTTGTGGTGCAATCGTGGCGTGTCCGGCAATATCGCGGATAGGATAGGTGATAAGCAGGCTTGCAGTCAATTTGACCAGTTGTGAGTATTGATCAGGTGTAAACGGCTGGTTATCACTGCCTTCCAGTTCGATGCCAATTGAAAAATCATTGCAGCAGGCGCGCGCCTGCCAGCAGGAGACTCCCGCATGCCAGGCGCGTAGCAGACAGGGGACGAGTTGAATGATCTTACCACTGCGCCGAATGAAAAAATGTGCCGAGACCCTTACCCCTTTTAGCGATTGGTAATAGGGATGAGCGGCAGGATCAAGCCGATTGGTAAAGAACTCGATCACACCATCGCCGCCAAATTCTTCCGGTGGCAGGCTGATATGGTGAATCACCAGCAGGCTGATATCGGTGTCGTCCGGGCGCGCGTCGCAATTGGGAGAAGGTATGTGTGTTGCCTCTACCAGTAACCCTACCGTGTTAATGTGCATATGGGGTTGACAATATTGTTATGTTAATCAGGTGGATATTCTAATTGAGCCAGATATGGTACAGCCAGGAAAATTTATTACCTTCGAAGGCATTGATGGTGCGGGGAAAAGCAGCCACCTTGAGTGGCTGGCGCAATTCCTGAGAGGCAAAGGGCTGGCAATAGTGGTAACCCGTGAGCCAGGCGGAACGGTATTGGGAGAAAGACTGCGAGAACTGCTGCTCGACCAGCGCCAGACGATGCATGCTGAAACCGAAACCTTATTGATGTTTGCCGCGCGGCGCGAGCATCTCGATAAAGTTATTTTTCCCGCATTGGCGCGCGGTGACTGGGTAGTCTCTGATCGCTACATGGATGCCAGTTTTGCTTATCAGGGCGCAGGACGGGGCGTGTCGCTGCAAAAACTTGTTTTGCTCGAGGATTGGGTGCAGGGCGGGGTTGCGCCTGATCTGACGTTATATTTTGATCTGCCGGCAGAAATGGGTAAAGCGCGTGTGCAGTCGATTAAAACTTATGATCGTTTTGAGCGCGAATCAGATGAGTTTTTTGATCGTGTCCGACAGGGTTATCTGCAACGAGCACGGCAGTTTTCACAGCGTATCCGCGTGATTGATGCAAGCTTTCCAATCGAACAGGTCAGGCAGAATCTGATGGAGCTGATCGAGATTTTTTGCCGGCAACAAAGTGGACAATGATGCAGACCGCTATCTATCCCTGGCAGCGCATGTTATGGCAGCAGGTCAGGCAAAATAGCGCTCGTCCGCATCACGCCTTGCTGCTAACAGGGCGTGCCGGGATCGGAAAGTTTGCCTGGGCGCGCAGCCTGGCCAAGGCCATGTTATGCGAACAGGTAAATGCGGATGCTGCCGCGTGTGGAATCTGCACCAGTTGTTGCTGGTTTGAACAGAATCAGCATCCTAATTTTCGTCTGTTAACAGCAGAAGCGTTATCCGAGGCAGTGGATCATGCTGACAAAGGCAAGACGAGTGGTGTGCAAGAGGGCGGTGGAGACGCCAGATCAAAAAAGAAACCCAGTCAGCAGATTACGATTGCTCAAATTCGTGAACTGGATGACTTTGTCTATCTTAGCGCCCACCAGAATCGAGACAGGCTGGTGCTGATTCATCCTGCGGAAGCGATGAATCACGCAGCTGCCAATGCGTTACTAAAAAAACTGGAAGAACCACCACCCCATGTCGTGTTCATTCTGGTGGCGCACGATGCTTCGTCATTACTGGCGACTATTCGCAGCCGTTGTCAGCAGATTCCCATGCCGCTGCCAGACCGGCAGGTTGCGCAGGACTGGCTACGGCAGCAGAAGGTGGATCATGTGGAAGTCCGTTTGGCTATGTCGGGTTTTGCACCCCTGCTAGCCTTGCAGTTTGATGAACCCTGGTTTGTGCGGTACCAGATATTCATCCGGCGTCTCAGCGTACTGAAGAGCCTGGATGTGGTTGGTGTGGCAGAAGAGATGCAGCAGTTTGAATTACTATGTATCGTGGACTGGTTGCAAAAATGGTGCTTTGATTTGATGAGTTGTCGCGCGACGGGTAAGGTTCGTTACTATCTGCAGGAGGAAGCGGTAATCCGGGAAATTGCGGCGAAAATCGATCCTGAGGTACTTGCATTTCTGTGGCGCGACCTGATTACCTCACGGCGATGGGCGCGCCATCCACTTAATCCCAGATTGTTTATCGAATCGCTGCTATATCGCTATCTGGATTCAATAGCATAACAAGTCAGCCGCTTCGATAGGGAATCACCAATCCATACATTCACTTCTGTCATGATCAACGGTACAGGACCACTGGGTGCGATGAATGCCTGCCTTGCGGTTCATGAGGAAATCGGCTTTCTGCCGTTGCAGCTGCTCACCGGTAGGAATACTTTTTTCCGGGATGAAGCGTTCTTCTATCCAGAAACGAATGCGGCAGAATTCCTCTTCCTTGCCACATATCCGGGTAATTGCATTGCTGTAAATGGTTTTATCCATTTGTCTTTTAGGCTCGACCAAAACCATATGTATAAATTTGCCGGTATTGCCCATTTCTACTTTTCGGGCTAGTCGCCAGCCAATACCGCTTATTGGTGCATCATTGCCACCCGCTGTTTCAGTGGCTGCGGCTGCTTCAGTGTCAGTGTGTGACGAAACTTCCTCAGTAGTATGTTGTACCTCTACCTCCTCGGATAAGGCCAGTCCTGCCCAGGAAATGGCTGTAGCAAAGAGCAGGCTATTTAATATACTTTTACTCATTCACTCTCCTAAATAACTATAATTTTTTGAAATATATCGATTTTCTGAATCACAATGGGAATTGCCCTTTGAAGGACGAATACTCACTGGAACTCAATTGAAATGTACTATTCAACCACCACCGCTTTTGTATGCAAGCCGCAGCAAACCGACATGGCCGATATTATCCGTAGATTAGGTCGCGATGCAACCATTTTGACCGGTAATCAGCGTCTCGCACGGGTACTTCGGCACCGCTATGATCAGTCTATGATCGAAGCAGGCCGTGAGGTATGGCCAGGGGCGGATATTCTTCCGTGGAGCGCCTGGTTGCAGCGGTTATGGCAGGAGGCCATGGTGGTCAATAATATAGCTTCAGATTTGTTTTTGCTGGATGCGTTTCAAGAGCGGCAGGTCTGGCAGCAAATATTGCGAACAATGGGCCAGTCACTGCCGTGGCAGACTGATGAGCTAACTGTCACGCACATCATGGCGGCTGCACAAGATCTGCGTGCATGGAAATTTTCATGGGATGCGGCGACATTTGCGCATAACGAAGATAGCCGTTTTTTCTGGAAAGTTTTAATGGCTTTTGAGCGTAGCTGTGAAAAAAATGGCTGGGTGACGGCTGCAAGATTACCGAATCTGTTGCTGCCAGCTTTGCAGGCAGGTGAAGTGGCTCTACCGGGTGAGCTGGCTTTGATCGGGTTTGATGAGCTGACACCACAGCAAGTGGAGTTGCTGCAGGGTTTGGCGAAAATGGGGCGTGTGCCGGAGTGGCTGCAGTTTTTGCCGGAATCGGCGCACGTTGGCAAGCTGGCCTGTATTGATAGTCGTGATGAATTGCAATCGGCGGCGCAATGGATTCGCCAGCGGCTGGAAGAAAATGCCGATGCGCAAATCGGTCTGGTAGTACCGGAATTAAGCGCACAGCGTGCGCTGGCGTGCCGCATGCTGGATGACGTGCTTTGCCCGACTGCGCTGCGGCCGGGTGACCATGAGTTAACGCGTCCTTATAATCTGTCGCTCGGTTTGCCGCTGATTCAATATCCGCCGATCCATGCTGCTTTTGAGTTGCTGGCATTACACCTATCTGTTGCTGTGATAACCCATGTCGGCCGCCTTCTGCGTTCACCCTTCCTGGCTGGCTGGGAGGAAGAGAGTAGTGCGCGCGCCCTGCTGGATGCACATCTGCGAGAAACCGGGGAGTGGAATGTGTTGCTGCAATTGGTGATGGATGATGGCAGCCGGGCTGAACAGCCCTATCATTGCCCGGTGTTTGTCCAGTGCCTGAAACAGCTGCTGGAATTAACCAGGGTGCGGCCGGAGATAGCTAAACCGGGTGAGTGGGGACGGCAATTCAGCCGGTGGCTGACTGCAGTTGGCTGGCCGGGTGATCGATCCCTGACCAGTACGGAATTTCAGGTAATACAAACCTGGCAGGCTTTGTTGCAGCAATTTGTATCGCTTGATTGGGTGGCGCAACCCATGACGCTGCCTTCCGCGCTGAGTCGATTGAAAGAAATGGCTGCCAGCACTGTGTTCCAACCCGAATCTCCCGTAGCCTCCATTCAGGTACTCGGCCTGCTTGAAACCAATGGATTGCAGTTCGATTATTTATGGGTCATGGGAGTGCATGATGGCGTATTGCCCGCACCGCCCCAGCCGAATCCGTTTATTCCTCTGCTGCTGCAGCGCCAGATGGAGTTACCCAGATCGACTGCCGAACGTGAATTGCAGGTAGCAAAAAGAATATTACAGCGGCTGATGAGGAGTGCGCCAGAGATCGTGGTCAGTTATCCGCAACGTCATCAGGATGAGTTGCTGATTCCCAGTCCGTTGATCGCAGCGTTTCCATCTCTGAACAAAGAAGTCTTGCCTGCCGTCAACTACTCAACCTGGCAGCAAATAATTTATCAACACAGCCAGTTGGAGTGGCTGACGAAAGACCCCGCCCCGCCGCTAGAGGATGATTCCATTCCAGGTGGTAGTCGGGCATTCAAACTTCAGGCGGCCTGTCCGTTTCTTGCCTTTGCTGAGCTGCGGCTGGCAGCGCGACCACTAGGTAGTGTGCAACTCGGTCTGAGTATGCCGATGCGCGGTAATCTGCTGCATCGTCTAATGGAGAAAATCTGGTCATCGCTTGAATCGCACGAATGCCTGATAACCATGTCGGCGGAGATATTGGAGAAATTAATCGCCACAAAAGTGAATGAGACACTGGAAGAAATGCTTCCTCGTTATCAGCAAAGCTTGGGCCGCCATTTACAGATGCTCGAATTTTCACGGTTATCCTCCTTAGTACGGGCCTGGCTGGATTTTGAAAAACAACGTGCGCCCTTTCAGGTGACAGCAAGGGAACAATCTGCAGAACTGGTGCTAAGTGGACGACAAGTACGGGTCAGGATAGATCGCATAGACACACTTGAACAGGGTGGAAAGTTGCTGATTGACTATAAAACCGGCTCATGTCAAGTCGATGGCTGGTTTGGCGAACGCCCTGATGAGCCACAATTGCCGCTATACAGCCTGCTCTTTCAGCGGGAGCTTGCTGGACTTGCCTTTGCGCAGATCAAAAATAGTGACATGGCGTTAAAAGGAGTATCTGACGATGAGGGCTACGCGCCGGGTATTCATCCGTTCACAGAATGGTCACAGACGCGTACTGCTGCCGATTGGCAAGCTGTGATCATCAATTGGCAGCAAACGCTGGAAAAACTGGCGGCAGATTTCATTGCTGGCCAGGCAGAAGTCGATCCCAGGCAATACCCGCAAACCTGCACTTATTGCGCATTGCGGCCACTATGTCGAATCGATGAGCACTTGGAGTGATGGGTGCCGGTTGGAAATAGCCTGCCATTATTTGTACCAGACGCATTTGATTTTAAGCGGCATCATGCTGTGTTATTGTGTTGTTTACACTTCAATCCTGAAATTACCCTGTTTTTGTCATGGTGGCATCATGGTGCGCATGAACCTGGCCAGTGAAACCGGGTCAATCTGGCTTGCGGGTATTTTTTATTGATCCGTTACGTAAAAATAATTAACGGCGACTGCAGACAGCCCATTTCAAGGGAGTTCACTTGATCTTCAAAAAATTGACAGGTTGCTTATTTGGCCTGTTCATCGTGATATCGGCTTGCGGTGCACACCCTCATAATTGGGTGATCGCGCGTAGTGAATTCAAGTTGAATGACCGGGGCCAATTGATATCTATCGACCAGGTATGGCGGTTTGATTTTTTTTATTCGGCGATCCTGGTTGCTGAGTTAGCGAATGACTGGCAGCAGCCGTTGCCCAAGGCACTTGAGCTGGAGGCGCGTCGTATGGTGACGAATCTGAAGTCCTATGGCTATTTCTCGGTACTTTCTATTGGTGAGCGCAGTATGGCTTTGCCAGCTCCAGATCGTTACCGGTTGCAAGTTGTCAAGGATGGAGATCAGGAATTCCTTGAACTGAGTATGCATTTTCAGCTTAATCCCTATTTGTTATTGACGAGTAACGAGCTGATCTGGTCGGTCTTTGATCCTACTTATTACATTGCCTATAGTCATGAGAATGTAAGTAATATTGAAATTCAGCATAGTGCCGGATGGCAATGCAGCAAGCAGATCAAACTACCTGATGTTACCGAAGAGCTGATTGCCTACGCCTTTTCGCTGGACCGGACACGGCGAGATACGGAGGGTCTGGGACAGGCATTTGCCGAAAAAATCGTGATCAGATGTGAGCCGTCATCGTAAAACCATGTCTCCGATGATTGCAAATAAAAACTTATGGTTGGTGGTAGTACTCTGTTTGGGTGTATTGCTTACCGTTTTCCTGATTCCCTGGGCAACGCTACTGGCAACCGTGGCCATGCTGCAAAAGCAGTTACATATTCTGTTGACGGAGCATGTTTCGCAAGTGGAAAACTCGCCTTGGCAATATGGTTCCGGATTGATTCTCATCAGTTTTCTTTATGGTATTTTTCATGCGGTAGGACCCGGGCATGGCAAGGCGATTATCATCAGTTATCTGGGAACGCAGAATCAGGAGCAGATGTCGCATGGCATCAGGCTCTCTTTCCTGGCAGCACTTCTGCAGGCGGTCGTCGCAATTGTACTGGTGACGGTTACAGCGCAACTGCTCGATCTGTCTATGGGTAGTG
>Ga0154020_10010620_pt1 | contig 10531 bp, 10 predicted proteins | sample Klosneuvirus_201_FD_109709 | JGI IMG/M metagenome (GOLD analysis project Ga0154020, IMG submission 109709) | Active sludge microbial communities from wastewater, Klosterneuburg, Austria - Klosneuvirus_20160825_MG | ecosystem: Engineered > WWTP > Aerobic digester > Activated sludge | place... | reverse complement strand
TCATCATCATCAGCCTGGTCTTCACCAGGCAATTCCTCGTCGTCCTCTTCCAAAGCCTCAAAGGAGCCTTCCTCTTCCGAGGATTCTGACCAGTCATCATCGCCGCCCTCTTCTTCCATATCAACATCAGCATCCATATCTTCTACTTCGTCGAACTCACCCTCAACACTAAATCCTGAGCTTGAGTCTTCGCTAATAATGTCTGCAATAGAGGGAACCACAGGCTTTTTATCGGCTTTTGTTGACTTGCTTACGACAGCCTTCGCCGCTTTGGGGGTTGATTTTTTTGCCTTAGCTGGAGTTGATTTTTTAGTTGTTTTTGCTTTTGCTTTTACTTTCGATTTTTTAGGAGCCGCTTTTTTCGCGACTTTCTTTGCCGCTTTCTTTACTGCTTTTTTTACTGCTTTTTTTGCTACGGCTTTTTTTCCAGTGATTTTTTTAGTTTTCTTTACTGCTTTTTTTGCGGCCTTTTTTTTCTTTGCTTTTGCCATTGTTGAGCTCCTCGTAATAAATGGTTCCAATGTAGATAGCCTATACTCTAACGCTTTAAAATGTAAATGAAATTTGTAAAAAAAAAGAGCCCAGGCTGAGGGCCTGGGCTCGGGGATAAGGGATCAGCAGTTAGCCGATCAATTTTACAGCTAATTGATTTACTTGATTGGCTTGAGTCAGAGTGGATGTTGAAGCATTCAAGAGAATGCTATTACGAGTCAACTCGGCTGAAGCTTGAGCAATGTCCGTATCTCTAATTCGTGAATTCGCGGCGCTCATGTTTTCTTCTTGTACGCCTAAATTATCGATGGTGGAAGTGAGTCGATTTTGGAGGGCTCCCAGATTGGCTCGAAGACCATTGACTGCAGATTGAGCAGTATCGAGAAGTCCTAATCCGGTTTGAGCTCCATCTTTATTAGAATAGTCTAGATCGGCTAAGCCAAGAGCATCAAGGGTGGCATTGGATTGGCCGGCGTCAAAGGAAATTCGATCTTCTGTTTGATTATTGAAAATACCAACTTGGAAATCAAAAGTGGTTCCTGAACCATCAATAAGCTTTGTTGAGCCCCAAGTAGTTACGCTGGCGATTCTCTGCATTTCTTCTTTGAGTTGTTGAACTTCTTTATTGAGAAAGCCTCTTTCAGTATCACCCACGGTATCAGAAGCGGCTTGGATTCCAAGCTCTCTTAAGCGGACCACGATGTTGGAGATTTCATTAAGTCCACCTTCTGCCGTTTGCACCATGGAGATTCCATCATTGGCATTGCGGTTAGCTTGTCGTGCAGATCGTATTTGTGCTCGTATATTTTCGGAGATAGCTAATCCCGCGGCATCATCAGCCGCATTATTGATTCTGCTACCACTAGCCATTTGACCCATACTTTTTTGGATGGCTCTTTGAGAACCTACTAAGTTTCTTTGCGCATTGATTGCGGCTAAGTTTGTTGTTACTCTGAATCCCATAAATCCTCCCTTTTAAAATCTATTTAATTTTTTTCATCATATCCTCCTTGGTTCTTAAACGAGTTCAGCTTTTAAACACACTCATTAGGTTAAACTAGGACACGCCCTAATTAATTTAACTGTGAGTCTAAACTGTTTCAGTTGATAACTCGAAACGGCTCCTTGCCTATTTCCCTCATCTCAATTTGTTTAATAAGCCCACACTTCAAGGCTTGGTAAACAGAGATCCGATGAGCTTTTTCTTACTATGACTTAAGTCTTAAAACATAAGTCTTGTGCACTATGAATTGGCTTATTTCATCCGTGAACTCCTCCTTTCTTATTCAGGAGAGAGTTTGACTCTCAACTCGTTGGTTCAGCTTGAACCAGGTGATTGATCTTGATACGTATCAGTTCGGTGCTGATATCAAAAAATTGACGCGACGATGGAAGAGATCTTACTGATTTGCCTCAAATTTAGACTATTGATTGAGGATACAAAGGTCGTGAAGAGGTCTTATTAATCCACTTCTAAAAAGCGACAAAAAGCCATGCGACCACTTAACTCATAGGATTTTAAGTTAGCCTCGCGCCGATGAGGCTCCGTGCTGTAACCTATGGTGCATAAGCCGCCGCCACTCTCTTTTTGAGGGTCATTGTTTGGAGCAAAGTGACTGCATTGCTCGCAGGCAAAAGTGAAATCATATTTTAAAAAGTCAATGGGATGAACCGCATCCAGTCGGATAGAGGGACGAAGTCTCTTGGGAGTAGGAGGAGGGGTCCTTTTTCTGTTTATGGAGGAGGTCATTGACAAATCCCTTTATGAACTCATTATGGGTTGAGATAGCTTTATAAATACTTCACGTTCAGTGTGCTACAAGGTGAGATTTAGACGGAGGAGGAGTCATGAGTCAAGATCAAGAAAAACTGACCCGCAAAAGTCAGGAGGCCATGCAAGAGGCAGCGCGTTTTGCTACCGAAAAAGAGCATCCTCAGGTCGAGCCGGAGCATTTATTACTGGCGATGGTGGAGCAAGAGGGGGGGATTATTCCTCGATTGTTGGATCGGGTGCGAGCCAATCAGTCACAAGTGCGGACGGAATTAAATCACAGGCTTGAAAAAATGCCACGAGTGTCTGGTGGAGCCGCTCAGCGGTACGCCAGTCCGAGATTAGTCAAAATATTTTCGGCAGCAGAATCAGAGGCTAAGCAAATGGGAGACGCCTTTATCTCCACAGAACATTTTTTAATCGCCTTGTTAAAGAGTTCAGATTCCGATTTAAAAAATCTCTTTCAACGAATGCAGATCAAACTCGAGAATGTTCTCAACGCCATTAAAGAAATGCGGGGGAATCAGAAGGTCACTGATGATGAACCTGAAAATAAATACGAGGTGTTACTTAAATATGGCCGTGACCTTACAGACCTAGCGGCCAAAGGAAAACTCGATCCCGTGGTTGGACGTGATGAAGAAATACGTCGTGTGATTCAAGTGCTCAGTCGTCGCACCAAAAATAATCCTGTTTTGATTGGGGAGCCCGGTGTGGGTAAGACAGCCATTGCTGAGGGTTTGGCCGTCCGAATTGTAAAGGGCGATGTTCCTGAAGTTCTCAAAGATAAAAAATTGGTGGCACTTGATTTGGGTGCTTTGGTGGCCGGCGCTAAATATCGGGGAGAGTTTGAGGATCGCTTAAAAGCCGTTATTAAAGAAGTCACCAGTGCTGAAGGTGAAATTATTTTGTTTATTGATGAATTGCACACCTTGGTTGGCGCAGGCAAAACAGATGGAGCTATGGATGCCGGTCAATTGTTAAAGCCAGCTCTGGCGCGAGGTGAATTACGCTGTATCGGTGCGACCACTTTAGATGAGCATCGTAAGTACATTGAAAAAGATCCCGCTCTTGAGAGACGCTTTCAGACGGTATTAGTGGCGGAGCCTTCCGTGGAGGATGCCATCACCATCCTTCGAGGACTTAAAGAAAAATATGAAGTCCATCATGGTGTGCGAATCACAGATTCGGCCATTGTCTCTGCAGTCAAGCTCTCTCATCGGTATATCACGAATCGTTTCTTGCCTGATAAAGCCATAGATTTGATTGACGAGGCCGCCAGTCGTTTGAGTATTCAGATTGGCAGTGTTCCTGTGGAGATTGATGAAGTGGATCGCAAGATCATGCAACTGCGTATCGAGCGCGAAGCTTTGATAAAAGAAACGGAAGAGGGAGCTCGAGATCGTTTGCAAGTCGTGGATAAAGAGATCCAAGAGTTACAGCAAAAAGGTCAAGAGTACCGAGAACGTTGGCAGTCAGAAAAAATGGGCATCGATGACTTGAAAAAAACAAAATCAGAGATCGAAGCCACTCGAATTGAAATCGAACGTTGTGAGAGAGAAAGTCAATTAGGACGAGCGGCTGAATTAAAGTATGGGAAACTGCCTGAGCTGGAAAAAAGACTTAATTATATCACTCAGGTGATTGAGAAAAAAACAGGTCAAGAGCGAATGCTCAATGAAGAGGTGGGGCCTGAAGAAATTGCTGAAGTTGTTGGGAAATGGACGGGAATTCCTGTTCAAAAAATGTTGGAGAGTGAGTCCGCCAAACTTCTAAGTATGGAAGACAAGCTTCGCTTGCGAGTGGTGGGGCAAGATCAAGCCTTGACTGTCGTGTCCGATGCCATTCGTCGTGCTCGTGCTGAAATTTCTGATCCCAATAAGCCCATTGGAACCTTTTTATTCTTGGGTCCAACAGGAGTTGGAAAGACAGAAACAGTGAAGGCACTCGCCGAGTTTTTATTTGATGATGATCAAGCTGTCACCCGCATTGATATGAGTGAGTATATGGAAAAACACTCCGTTTCTCGACTGATCGGAGCGCCTCCGGGCTATGTGGGCTACGAGGAGGGGGGACAGTTGACGGAGATTGTTCGTCGTCGACCCTACACGGTGGTTCTTCTCGATGAAATTGAGAAGGCCCATCCTGATGTTTTTAATATTTTGCTGCAAGTTCTGGATGAGGGTCGTCTGACCGATGGTCAGGGTCGCACCGTGGATTTTAAAAATACAGTGTTTATCATGACTTCTAATATTGGATCTCAGTACCTCATGGATTCAAACCTAACGGAGGCTCAAAAACTAAAGGCCGTTCAAGAAACTTTGCGGGCTCAATTTCGTCCAGAGTTTTTAAATCGTATTGATGAGATTGTTCATTTTAAACCTCTCGGAAAGGAGCAGATCAAGGGGATTGTTAAAATCCAATTGAATGCTGTTGTAGAGCGATTAAAAACTCGCAAAATAAATTTAGTTTTTGATGAAAGTACTGTGAATGATCTGTGTGAAAAAGGTTTTGATCCTTTGTATGGTGCACGCCCACTAAAGAGAGTCATTCAGAGCGAATTATTAAATCCGCTGTCTAAGGAACTCATCGCCGGCCGTTTTAAAGCGGGCGATACAGTGAGAGTGAAGACGCAAGGCGGGCAGTACTTTTTCAACTAATTTGGTTTTCCGGCATCAATCCAGCGAATGATATACTGAATCTCATCGGTGGTAAGTGCTTGAGTATCACTAGTCGTGGGTGGCATTTTTTTGTCTTCGTCTTCAGTGATCAGAGTTTGCACCAATTTATTGGTTGAGCCTGGTCCTTCCCAGAGCTGCTCTCGACTGAGAATCTCAGAGTAAGGAGCAAAGAGTACGCCAGCAGCCTCAAGATCTTCTGAATCAGCATTGTGGCATTTTATGCATTTTGGCTGAAGAATACGTCGAAGTAAAGTTTGATAATTGAGTGGGGCTTGATTCAAAGGAGGATCCTCAGGCGTATCCGTGGCGTCGTCAGGAAGGTGGTTGCAGGCCTTGAGTGAACTAATTTTAAAATTTGAAGTTTCTGGTGCATTTTGCTCGGCCCAGGCTTCTAAGATCGCTTTTCGACAGTCGTCCAATGGGATGTAGCCATCTTTTGCGGGAGGCATGTCATTGGAGCGAATGTCTCTAAGAATCTTGGGGAGGTTCTGACGAACAGACTCCCATTGATTCAAATCTGGTTTCGTGTGGTTGCGATGACAATTTAAACAGGAGCTTAAAATATTGCCGTTGATGAGAGCCCAACTGAGTGATGTCGATTTTGAAAGTTTAATCGTTTCGAATTTATTATTATCAGTCGTTCGAGGAATTTTTATCTTTGTGTAGTTGCAAGCCGTGAGACCAAGGAACAAAGAGAGGTAAAAGAAGCTTATAGTTTTTGATAAGCCAAAAAATATACGAAGCATTTTTCTCTCCCTTATCCGCTTGGTTCAGTTAACGTTTTCGCATCAGTGTTTCAATGCCGTTCATTTTCTTAGCCCTTCGTTCTCGCGCCACTTAGCTTGAGGCTTACTTCCAGTCAGTAAACCTCACAATGCTTGGGAGTTGCGTCTTCGACTTTATCCCAGCGAAGTATATTCGAAGGGCTCTGTCTGTTCATGGATTCCTTTTTTGAATAAACTAAAATCCTTTAGACAAAACTTTCCCTTTTGCATCCATATGAATCGAGTAAGTTCGACCGTCGGTGAGGTGAATGAGGAATAAAACCCCCGTAGCTTCTTTAGAAAGATCTACCGCTTGTGTATTGCGAGCGACTTCGATATTTTCTGGTGCTTCTGAAAGATGATCAACGATGGCTTCAGCGCCAAAATCTAAAAGAGTTGCAACCGTGGCGACCGTAAAGATGGGACCCTGTGTGGATCTAGAAACAAAAGTGGCTACAGCGGTTCCTGCTTTTGCATTTAAATCAAAAGGAACTTCAAGTTTGTTGGGATTTTTTTCGTCAGCTGAGGGTGAGAGAAGTACAACTTTAAATCCATTGGCTTCTTTAGTTACAGTGAGTGTAGTGATATCAGTAAGGTAGCTGGCATCAATTTTTGATTTATTAACGAGACCTGCGATTTGGTAGGAAACTTTCTCCACCACATGGAGCGGAGTAATTTCTCTCGCCTGTGCGGCAATGGATGTTAGTGAGAGTGCGGCTATAAATAAAAATACTTGTTTCATGGACTTCTCCTTTTTTGTTTAGGTTCTCCCTGGCTGGATACATGCCTCCCTTTTTCTACAAAAACAATTTTAAAATGCTAAAAAAGTAGCAATTGATTTCAATTGATTTTCAGTCACTTTAAATTCTTCTGTGATTTCATTGAATTAGGGAGGTGTAGCAGTGGCGTCAAAAAGGACGACGATTATCAAGTTATTTTCAATAATCGTTCCCAGGTGGTAAAGGCAAAAGGGAGGGGGCCGGGGACCTCTTGTTTATCTGTTATTTTAAACTGATTTACCGGAAGTTCTGGATAGAGGACATCCCCCTGAAAATCCTTATCAATCATCGTTAGATAAATTTTATGGACATAAGGGAATGATTCTTTAAACACTCCGCTGCCACCAATGATAAAAACTTCTTCTGGCCAGTGTGCAAGATGAGTTTTTGCCATTTGGAGAGCTTCTTCTAAGTTAGCAGCAACAAGAACAAGCGGATGGTTATAAGTATAACTCTTATTACTTGTAATGATAATATGGAGTCGGTGAGGAAGGGGTTTTCCAAGAGATTCAAAGGTTTTTCTACCCATAATCATGATGTGGCCTTTGGTTTTATCTCGAAAAAACTTCATATCCTCTGGAAGATGCCAAGGTAAGGTGTTATTGACACCCATCACTCGATTTTTTGCAATGGCCACAATTTGCGAAACAATCATTATTTACCGCTCCTTCTTCATCTTTTTTGGGTTCCGTGTCGGTACCGAACCATCATTCACTAGATTCTGTTCTTTTTCGGCAGAATCTAAATAGCCACTTCCGCTTTGATGGGTGGATGAGGATTATACTCAACAATTTTCACATCATCAAAAGTAAAGCTGAAAAGATCTTTAACCTCTGGGTTGAGGATTAGTTTTGGAAGTGAGCGAGGTTCGCGCTGAAGTTGCTCTTTTGCTTGTTCTAAATGATTAAGATAGAGATGTGCATCTCCCAAAGTATGAATAAATTCCCCCACCTCCAGATGACAAACCTGTGCCATCATATGTGTAAGGAGAGCATAACTGGCAATGTTGAATGGTACTCCCAAAAAGACATCGGCGCTCCGTTGGTAGAGTTGGCACGAGAGTTTTCCTTGCGCGACGTAAAACTGAAAAAAAGCATGGCAAGGGGGAAGTGCCATTTGATCAACGTCAGCGGGATTGAAGGCAACCACCATGAGTCGGCGAGAGTCCGGATTGGTTTTAATCTGTTGTATCACCTTATCTATTTGGTCAATGGTTCGTCCATCCGGGCAGGCCCAGGAGCGCCACTGTTTTCCGTACACAGGACCAAGATCTCCGTTTTCATCGGCCCACTCATCCCAAATACTGACTTTGTTTTCTTTGAGATACTGAATATTAGTATCACCTTTAAGAAACCATAAAAGTTCATAAATGATAGAGCGCAGATGAAGTTTCTTGGTGGTAAGGAGAGGAAATCCCTTCTGTAGGTCAAACCTCATTTGATAGCCAAAAGTGCTGAGTGTTCCTGTGCCCGTGCGATCCGATTTTTGCACGCCGTTTTTTAAAATAAAACGCATCAGGTCCTGATAGGTTTGCATGGTTCATTATCCTTTATCGAGTTATGTTTTTTAGTCGAATGTTTCTGAACTGCTCCCACGGGAGCGGGGTTTATGCTTTTAGCACTAAACCAATAAGTCCTAAGTCTTGGTTGATTCTAATGAAGACTCCTGGCCTTAAGCAAGAATAACTTTGAGTCGATGAGGAAAGTGCATGGGTGAGCCACAGATAACTCCCTCAGGGGATCCATCTCATATTTTAGATATTGAAGAGTTACGAAGCGAGGTGCTCAATGCCGTGGCTATTGACGCTTTTGACCAAGCCATTGAATTGCTCCATCGATTTTTAAATCAACCTTCTGATTATCCGCAGTATCGAAATCGAATGGCGCGGCTTGTTGGGCATGCCATTGATTTAGTGAATGCGATAAGGGCCAAGAAGAGCTTTCCCGGGATGACGAGCCTGACTCGCTCCAAACAACAAGAAATTGGAGAAAAAATCAAAGACCATTTCAATGAACTCCAAGCGGCAATTAATAAAATGGAGCGGGTGATTGATCAAATGAGGCGCGAGGATGTGCGGTCAACGGTTTGGATTATTCGAGCTATGATTTATGCTTCTGGTGTTATTGTTATCGTGGCTTTTCTCAAAGAGGTGATGGGGGGGTTGTGGGGAGCTTTCGAAACCGTTGTTGGAAACTCTCTAGATAAGGGCATTGATTGGATCATCAGTTATTTTCGCTAAAAAAGCATTTTAATTTTGTGGGGAGAGCTCTTGCTCTTGGCTTTGAGAATGTAAGAACATTGCCCTCTCAATCATATCATGTATAATCACTTTGAAATCGTCTTTTTTAGTCGATAACTCATAATCCTTCCAAAACTGAACGTATTCCGGAGATTGCAGTCCATCACTGCGTCCCATCCACCAAAACATATGTCGTATATAATCTAAATAATAATCTAAAAGTTCAGACTCATATTTTATAACGAGATTGATATTAATCGGCGATTTCTTGCGCTCTCTAAAAATAAACTCATGGCCATCGCTTGTTGAAAAAATCTCTTTGATCGCTCCTGTATCACCACTGGGGCGCAGGTATTCAAGAGCTTCTTGGATGCGCTCAGCATGGCTTGCACGTTGCTTTTCCCCTCCGTAAGAAACGGCTGGATAATCGGGGAGGAGTTTGACTTCATAAATCATAAAGGTATTCTCTGGTGTTCGTACATAAAAAGAAAAACGAGGAAGTTTCATGCTACCCCCGTATTCTTTCACACGAACTCCAAAGTGAATAATCTCACCATAGGCACTGACTTTACTCGTGATGAGATCGGAGTTTTTCGACCAAAGTTCCTGGGCCAAGCTTGTCGATTCGGATACATCTTTCAATTCTAATTTTTTATAAAATGATTTTTTACTTACTGGAATTTCGTCAGCATCTATCTTATTGGATTCCTCCTTTGAGGAACGATTTTTCTTTTTCGTTTTTTTTGAATCTGAAAGTTCTTTATTGGAGCTTCCAGAGCGATGGCTATCGAGCTGAGAATATTTTTCAAAGGCAGTTAAAATTTCCTCCAGTGAATATTTAGTTTTAAGTGTTTTATCTTGTATACCATAATCGTAGGCACTTATGGCCTCTTTGGTGCGAATTCTATACTTCCACACAGAATTATAAGAAAGTGTATGTAATAAATTAAAAATAAAACTACCATAACCAGAATCATCAACATCTGTAATAGCAGTTTCCTTTTTCTTTTTGGTGCCTGTGATTTCAATATTATCAGGTTTAATATCTCCACCGACGATACCTTTAAATTCGTAGGCCTTTTGGAGATAAGGAAAACGATCAAAATAATTACTGTTATTTTCTGTCAACCATTGCCAGTTCCACTTAGGATTTGATCTTAAAAAAGTGGGGAGATCACCTTCTACATGCATGATAGGGGCTTTTTGGGTGAAGGTTGTTTGGGTCTTTCTTGATTGTCGCTCCGACGGCCGTTCGGCCGCACGAGGGTCCTGATCGGAGGGGGTGGGCTCAATGGTTAAATTATTTCTGTTTGTTGCAAATAATCTTTTGCATGTAATGGCGCTATAAGTCCCTCCCCATGCAGCATGGGTCATTAGGAGGGGAAATAATAGAGAAAGTAGTAAAAGCGGTCTTATCATCCTAATTTTAATATGCAAAAAGAAAACCAACTAAATAAAGTTTATTTTAAAATATCCCAGTGTAAAGCTTCAGGGTGTATTAAGAAAAAATCATTAGGGTTTATTAAGAAAAGATCATTGGCGCAGAGTGATTTTATCCAATAGTTGAGTGATCGCCCCTTGGTCTTTGTCATTCAAAGGCTGGATAAGATTGTATAATTTTTTTTCACTTTGACTTTTTTGGTTTGTCCGGAATGTTTTGAGAGGTTTTGAAAGGCCACCTCCCAATAAGCAACTGGGATTAATGTGGAGTCCCTCCCTTTCAATTCGGGAGTTGCGTGAAATTGTCTTCATTTAACACACATTCAAGTATCAATCGTAACTAGACAGTCATGTACACTCTATTT
>Ga0154020_10010618_pt1 | contig 10532 bp, 9 predicted proteins | sample Klosneuvirus_201_FD_109709 | JGI IMG/M metagenome (GOLD analysis project Ga0154020, IMG submission 109709) | Active sludge microbial communities from wastewater, Klosterneuburg, Austria - Klosneuvirus_20160825_MG | ecosystem: Engineered > WWTP > Aerobic digester > Activated sludge | place... | reverse complement strand
GCTTTGGCAGCGGGCCGCTGGCCGGGCGCTGGCTGGAGGTGGCCGGCTCGGGCCAGGTGCACCCGAACGTGGTGCGCAACTACGGCCTCGACCCCGAGACGAATATCGGCTTCGCCTTCGGCATCGGCGCCGACCGTTTTGCCATGCTGCGCTACGGCATCGACGACCTGCGCCTGATGTTCGACGGCGACCTGCGCTTCCTGTCGCAGTACCGCTGAAGCCATACGCCGACCATTCCGAGAACGCGAGATGCAATTTCCCGAATCCTGGCTGCGCGAGTTCTGCGACCCGCCACTGTCCACGCAGCAACTCGCCGACCTGCTGACCATGTCTGGCATGGAGGTCGAAGAGGTGCGCCCCGTGGCGCCGCCCTTCATCGGCATCGTCGTCGCCGAGATCCTCACCGCCGAGCAGCACCCGCAGGCCGACCGGCTGCGGGTCTGCACGGTGGATGCGGGCGTGTTCTCGAAGGACGGCCCGCTGCAGATCGTCTGCGGTGCGCCCAACGCGCGTGTCGGCATCAAGGTGCCGCTGGCCACCGTCGGTGCCGAACTGCCGCCGGCGGATGACGCCAAGGCGGACGGCAAGCCCTTCAAGATCGGCGTCGGCAAGCTGCGTGGCGTGGAAAGCCGCGGCATGCTGTGTTCGGCGCGTGAACTGAAGATCGCCGACGACCACGGCGGCCTGCTCGAACTGGCGGCCGATGCGCCGGTGGGCGCCGATATCCGCAGCTGGCTGAAGCTCGACGACAGCGTCTTCACGCTCAAGCTCACGCCCAACCTGGCGCACGGCCTGAGCGTGTTCGGCATCGCGCGTGAAGTGGCCGCGCTGACCGGCGCGCCGCTGCGCACGCCGGTCATCACGCCGGTGGCGCCCGCACACGACGAGCGCCTGCCGGTCGAGGTGCAGGCCACCGATCTTTGCGGCCGCTTCTCGGGCCGCATCGTGCGCGGCGTGAACACGAAGGCCAGGACACCGGCATGGATGGTCGACCGCCTGGCGCGCTGCGGCCAGCGCAGCGTGACGGCGCTGGTCGACATCTCGAACTACGTGATGTTCGAATTCGGCCGGCCCTCGCACATCTTCGACCTCGACAAGATCCACGACAAGCTGGTGGTGCGCTGGGGCCAGCCCGGCGAGACGCTGAAGCTGCTGAACGGCAACACCATCGAGGTCGATGCGCAGGTCGGTGTCATCGCCGATGCGCAGGGCGAGACGCAGACCGTCGAGTCGCTGGCCGGCATCATGGGCGGCGATGCCACCGCGGTGTCCGACGACACGCAGAACGTCTACGTCGAAGCCGCCTTCTGGTGGCCCGAAGCCGTGGCCGGCCGCTCGCGTCGCTACAACTTCAGCACCGACGCCGGCCACCGCTTCGAACGCGGCGTCGACCCGGCGCTGACGGTCGAGCATGTCGAGCGCATCACCCAGCTCATCATTCACATCTGCGGCGGCCAGGCCGGCCCGATGGACGACCAGGTGCTGGCCCTGCCGCAGCGGCCACCCGTCACGCTGCGCGTGGCGCGTGCCGCGCGAGTGCTCGGCATGCCGGTGAGCCAGGCCGACTGCGCCGATGTCTTCCGGCGCCTGGGCCTGGCCTGCACCGAAGCCGAAGGCACGCTGACGGTGACGCCACCGAGCTGGCGTTTCGATATCGCGATCGAGGAAGACCTGATCGAGGAGGTGGCGCGTGTCATCGGCTTCGACCGGTTGCCCGGCACGCCCCCGGTCGCGCCGGTGACGGCACGCGTGCGTCGCGAGGCGCGCCGCAGCAGCCATGCGCTGCGCCATGCGCTGGCGTCGCTGGACTACCTGGAAACCATCGGCTTCAGCTTCGTCGAAACGCGCTGGGAACAGGAACTGGCCGGCAACGCCGACCCCATCCGCGTGCTGAACCCGATCGCCGCACCGCTGGCCGTGATGCGGTCCAGCCTGATCGGCAGCCTGGTGCAGGCTCTGCGGCACAACCTGGCGCGCAAGGCCGGCCGTGTGCGCCTGTTCGAGATCGGCCGCGTGTTCAAACGCGATGCCGCCGCCACCGACGGCCCGCTCAGCGTGGCCGGTGTGGATCAGCCGCAACGCGTGGCCGGCCTCGCCTACGGCGCGGCCTTGCCATTGCAGTGGGCGGCGAGGGAGCAGGGCGTCGATTTCTACGACGTCAAGGGCGACATCGAAGCCCTGCTTGCGCCGCGCAGACCCGTCTTCGCGCCGGCCGCGCACCCGGCACTGCACCCCGGCCGCTGCGCGAGCATCACGCTCGACGGCCGCGTCATCGGCCATCTCGGCGAACTGCACCCGAAGTGGCGCCAGGCTTACGAACTGCCGCAGGCGCCGGTGCTGTTCGAGATCGACCTCGACGCTGCGCTCGATCGCCCCGTGCCCGCGTTCGTGCCTGTGTCGCGCCAGCAACCGGTGCAGCGTGACCTGGCCCTGGTGCTGGGCGAAGGCGTCGCGCACGACGCGCTGATGGCGCGCCTGCAGGACGACCCGCAGGGCCTCGTGCGCAGCGCCACGCTGTTCGACATCTACAAGCCCGCCACGCCCGTGGCCGGCCTGCAGCAGGGCGAACGCAGCCTGGCCGTGCGGCTGGAACTGCGCGACGACGATGCCACCCTCACCGACGAACGCATCGACGCGGCCCTGGCCGCGGCCGTGGCGCGCGCGGCCCAGACATTCGGCGCGCGCCTGCGCACCTGAGAGGACAAATCATGGCCCCCGACGACATCCCCGCGCGCGAGTCCGCCGTCCTCTCGTCGCTGGAAACGCCGACGCTGACCAAGGCCGAACTGGCCGAGCTGCTGTTCGACCGCCTGGGCCTGAACAAGCGCGAGTCCAAGGACATGGTCGAGGCCTTCTTCGAGATCGTGCACGGCACGCTGGTGCAGGGCCAGGACGTCAAGCTCTCGGGCTTCGGCAACTTCAACATCCGGCGCAAGGCGCCGCGGCCGGGGCGCAACCCGCGCACCGGCGAATCGATCCCGATCAAGGCGCGCAACGTCGTCACCTTCCACGCCAGTCACAAGCTGAAATCCGTGGTGCAAGGCGACACGCCGGTCGAAGGGGACTTCGAGTAGAGTCTAGATTTCCCCACAGATCCCATTGATTTCAATGGAGAAAGCTCTCCCCACCATACCGGCCAAGCGGTACTTCACCATCGGTGAGGTGAGCGAGCTGTGCGGGGTGAAGCCGTACGTGCTGCGTTACTGGGAACAGGAATTCACGCAGCTGAAACCCATGAAGCGTCGCGGCAACCGGCGCTACTACCAGCACCACGAGGTGCTGCTCATCCGCCGCATCCGCGACCTGCTCTACGACCAGGGGTTCACGATCAGCGGTGCGCGCAACCGGCTGTCCGACGCCTTGCCGCCGCTGTCTGTGGCCCCCTTCGAAGGCGAGGACGACGACGATGGCTCGCTGCCGACGCCCGTGCCACCCAACGGGGCCGCTACGCCCGAAGCCGACGTGCCGGTGCCCCAGGCGCTCGAAGCGGGCCACCTGCGCGCCGAACTGTTGTCGATACGCGAACTGCTCTCGGTCTGAGGTGCCGCCTTACGGCTATAATGCGAGGCTCAGTCGGGGCGTAGCGCAGCCTGGTAGCGCACTTGCATGGGGTGCAAGGGGTCGCGAGTTCGAATCCCGCCGCCCCGACCATGATGAATCAACGGGTCAGCTCCCTTCAGGGGCTGGCCCGTTCGGCTTTCCGGGGCCGTGCGTCAGGCGCCGGCACCGCGGCATCAGGTGTCCTGCGCCCAGGGCGGGGTCTGCGTCAGGTCGGCGTCGAGGTTCATCAGCGCGCTGGCCAAGGCCAGCTTGCGCCACAACGGCGCCGGCATGCCCAGGATGGCTTCCGGTGTGCGGGCGTGTGCGATCCACGCGCCGATCTCGGCATGCTGGCTGGGGCTCAGCAGCTTGCGGTGCAACATTTCGTCCAGTGTCTGCAAGGCGCCCTCGCGTGCGGTTCGTGGACGGGATGCGCGCCGCTGCGGCCGGCTGCGGCGCTGCGACGCTCACTTCTTCCTGGCCGGTGGCGCCTTCGGCGGGGGTGCCTTTGGCGCATCGCCGAGCACGGTCTTCAGCGGGCATACCGAAACCGCCGGGCACTTGGCGCAGCCGGCAACGATGGCGATCGGGCACAGCGTCATGGTGTCTCCTGGGTGTGCAAAAGTGGCTGTGAGCATACGCCGCCCACCGGTGGCAGCACCTCGGGCGTGGGCTGCCCGGCGGGCCGGGGGTTTGGCTACGATGCCGGCCTGCCTTCAACGGCCTGTCAGCACACCGAGGAGCCCCCACCGATGCCTGAGTACCCACCCGCCCCGAGTCGACACGACGCTGCCCGCGGTGTCCGCGTCACGCCCGACCGCCGCCTGGCGCTGTGCGCGGTCGGCAGCGCAGCGCTGCTGTGGCTGTCGGCATGCTCCAAGGGTGTCGGCGACGCGCCCCCTGCCGTTCCTGCCGCACCGGCGCCGCCCGCCGACGCCGCACGCCTGGCCTTCACTGCCGCCGCGCAGGGCACCGGTTTTGTCGTCGGCCAGGCCATGGCGGCGCGCGAACTGCGTGTCTTCTTCGATCCGCAATGCCCCCACTGCGCCGCATTGTGGGCGGCCAGCCGGCCGCTGCTGGACCGCATCCGCATGGTGTGGATGCCGGTGGCGTTCATCAAGCCGGTCTCGGCGCCGCAGGGGGCGTTGCTGCTGGCGGCGGCCGACGCTGCGGCCGCCATGGACCAGCACGAAAGCCTGCTCGCCGCCGGCCAGGGCGGCCTGGTGGTGACGGGCCCGGCCGACGCCGGGCTGCTGCAGAAGATCCAGGCCAACACCGCGATCTGGCGCGAACTCAAGGCCGAGAGCGTGCCGCACATGGTCTATCGCGTCAGTGCCTCGGGGCCTTACGGCGAGCAATCCGGCGGCCTGCCGACGGCACAACTGGCGCAGATGCTGCAACTCTGACGGGTCCGCGATGGGAAAAGGGCAGGGCGCTTTCGCGTCCTGCCCTTCTGGTGTGATGCGGCGTGCGCCTGCGGCCGCTGCCGGTGGACCTATTGCGACGCGGCCGAAGCCGGCGCGGCGGCCGCTTCCACCGCCGGAGCCATTGCCGGTGCAGCCGGCGCGGTCATCGCCGCCGGTGCCGTCACGGCGGCGGGTGCCGCATGCGACGCGGCCTTGGTGCTGGCCGAGATCGGCAGCAGCGGCACGATCAGCAGCGCCACGATGTTGATGATCTTGATCAGCGGGTTGACGGCCGGGCCGGCGGTGTCCTTGTAGGGGTCGCCCACGGTGTCGCCGGTGACGGCCGACTTGTGCGCGTCGCCGCCTTTTTTGTGCAGGGCGCCATTCGCGTCGGTGAAACCCTCTTCGATCAGCTTCTTGGCGTTGTCCCAGGCGCCGCCGCCCGTGCACATGCTGATGGCGACGAAGAGGCCGGTGACGATGGTGCCCATCAGCAGGCCGCCCAGTGCGGCCGGCCCGAGCAGCATGCCCACCGCGATGGGGGCCACCACCGGCAGCAGGCTGGGGACGATCATCTCCTTGATGGCCGCGGTGGTCAGCATGTCGACCGCCGCGCTGTAGTCGGGCTTGCGCTTGTTGGCCATGATCTGGCCGTCGGCGAACTGCTTGCGCACTTCCACGACCACCGCGCCGGCGGCGCGGCCCACGGCTTCCATCGCCATCGCGCCAAAGAGGTAGGGGATGAGGCCGCCGATGAACAGGCCGACGATCACCTTGTGGTCGCTGAGGTCGAACGCCAGGTTCATGCCGCGCGCTTCCAGCGCGTGCGTGTAGTCGGCGAACAGCACCAGCGCGGCCAGGCCGGCCGAGCCGATGGCATAACCCTTGGTCACCGCCTTGGTGGTGTTGCCCACGGCGTCCAGCGGGTCGGTGATGTCGCGCACGCTGCTGGGCAACTCGGCCATCTCGGCGATGCCGCCGGCGTTGTCGGTGATGGGGCCGTAGGCGTCCAGCGCGACGACGATGCCGGCCATGCTCAGCATCGACGTGGCGGCCACCGCGATGCCGTACAGGCCGCCCAGAGCGTAGGCCGCGTAGATGGCGGCGCAGATCAGCAGCACCGGCCAGGCGGTGGACTTCATGCTCACGCCCAGGCCGGCGATGATGTTGGTGCCGTGGCCGGTGGTCGAGGCCTGCGCGATGTGCTTGACCGGGCTGTACTGCGTGCCGGTGTAGAACTCGGTGATCCAGACCAGCGCCGCGGTGAGCACCAGGCCGACGACGCAGGCACCCCACAGCGCCATCGCGCTGGTGGTCTGCCCGCCGGCCAGGGCCACCGGCTCGGGGAAGACGGCGCGCGCCACGAAGAAGAAGGCGATCAGGCTCAGCACGCCGGCCACCGCCAGGCCGCGGTACAGCGCGGGCATCACGTTGACCATGCCCGGGCTGGCCTTGACGAAGGAGCAGCCGATGATCGACGCGATGATCGACACCGCACCCAGCACCAGCGGGAAGATCACGCCGGCCATCGGCGCGCTCGTCAGCATGATGGCGCCCAGCGCCATGGTGGCGATCAGCGTCACCGCGTAGGTCTCGAACAGGTCGGCGGCCATGCCGGCGCAGTCGCCGACGTTGTCACCCACGTTGTCGGCGATGACGGCCGGGTTGCGCGGGTCGTCCTCGGGGATGCCGGCCTCGACCTTGCCCACGAGGTCGGCACCGACGTCGGCGCCCTTGGTGAAGATGCCGCCGCCCAGCCGCGCGAAGATCGAGATCAGCGACGAGCCGAAGGCCAGCCCGAGCATGGGCTTGAGCGCCTGCGACAGCGTGGTGTCGCCGCTGGGCATCTTGCCGCCGGTGGTCCACCAGAAGAAGAGCACGACGCCGATGAGCCCCAGGCCCACCACCAGCATGCCGGTGATGGCGCCGCCCTTGAAGGCCACGTCCAGCGCCGGCCCGATGCCCTTGGTGGCGGCCTGCGCCGTGCGCACGTTGGCGCGCACCGAGATGTTCATGCCGATGAAGCCGCAGGCGCCCGAGAGCACGGCGCCGAGCACGAAGCCGATGGCGGTCTTGCTGTCGAGGAAGACGAAGATCAGCACCGCGAGCACGACGCCGACGATGCCGATGGTCTTGTACTGCCGTGCCAGGTAGGCCGCGGCGCCCTGCTGGATGGCGCCGGAAATTTCCTGCATGCGGGCATTGCCGGCATCCTGGCTCAGGATCCAGCCGCGCTGCACGAAGCCGTAGGCGACGGCGGCCAGGCCGCACGCCAATGCGATGTACAGCGCCATCATGGTGCTCATGGAAAAGGCTCCTTCCTCGATTGAATCTTCTGCTGGGGTTCGAGCTCGACGAACGACGCGTCGGCGCTGCCCTGTCCGGGCCGCGGCGGATGCTACACGCTGGCCATGCCCGCCCCGGCCGGGGTTTGCCTGTGGTCCTTGCGCTGCGTCAGGGGGAGGAAAGATCGCTGCCTAAAATGCGCGCTGCCCTGCCGTCGGGGCGAGTTTCGAGAACCTCCATGAGCCTGCACAACGTGACCCCCGGCCCCAAGGCACCTGACGAGTTCAACGTCATCATCGAGATCCCGATGAACGGCGACCCGATCAAGTACGAGGTCGACCACGAGACCGGCGCGCTTTTCGTCGACCGCTTCATGAGCACGTCGATGCACTACCCGTGCAACTACGGCTACATCCCCGACACGCTGGCCGACGACGGCGACCCGGTGGACGTGCTCGTCATCACGCCGGTGCCGCTGATCCCGGGCGTCGTCGTCACCTGCCGCCCGCTGGGCATGCTGCGCATGGACGACGAGGCCGGCGGCGACAACAAGCTGATCGCCGTGCCCATCGACAAGATCCTGTCGATCTACTCGCAGTGGAAGAAGCCGGAAGACCTGAACCCGATGCGGCTGAAGACCATCCAGCACTTCTTCGAGCACTACAAGGATCTCGAGGTCGGCAAGTGGGTGAAGGTGCTGGGCTGGGAAGGCCCGGATGCGGCGCGCGCCGAGGTGCAGACCGGCATGGACAACTGGGCCAGGACCCACCCGGCCTGAATCACGCCGGCTTGAACGGGCTGCGCTCGCGCAGCTCGTCGACGTAGTTCTCGATGCCCTGGCCCTCGCTGGCCAGGAAATCCGACACCGCCGCGGCGAAACGCTCGTCGCGCAGCCAGTGCGCCGAGCCCGTGGCCACGGGCAGCAGGCCGCGCGCCATCTTGTGCTCGCCCTGCGCGCCGCCTTCGAATCGCCGGTAGCCGTTCGCCAGGCACCAGGCCAGCGGCTGGTAGTAGCAGGCCTCGAAGTGCAGGCAGGGCACCGGCTCGACACAGCCCCAGTAGCGGCCCCAGGCCGAGCGTGACGCGGCGTCGACGGCGACCAGCGAGGCCGCGATCGGCGCGCCACCCCGGCGCGCCACGAACATCACCCAGTGCCGGGGCATGGTGGTGGCCATGTGCGCGAAGAAGTCGCGCGTGAGGTAGGGCGTGCTGTGGTGGGCTTCGTAGGTCAGCGTGTAGCAGCGGTAGAAGAAGTCCCACAGCGCGTCGTCGATCGCGACGCCCTCGTGCGTGGTGAAGGTGACGCCCTGCTCCAGCACGCGGCGGCGTTCCTGCTGGATCTTCTTGCGCTTGTCGCGCTGCAGGCGGGCCAGCAGTTCGGTGAAGTCGGCAACGGGGCGTTCTGTGTCCTGTGTCCAGTGGAACTGCACGCCCTGGCGCAGCAGCCAGCCGGCGGCGGCGAAGGCGGTCTGGTCGGCTTCGTCGCCGAAGAGCACGTGTGCCGACGACAGTTTCGCTTCGCGCGCGTAACGGCCGATGGCGTCGACGAGTCGCGTGCGCCACGGCGCGCCGCGTGCCAGCAGCCGGCTGCCCGGCACCGGCGTGAAGGGCACTGCCCCCAGCAGCTTGGGGTAGTAGCGCAGGCCGTGGCGGCGGTAGGCATCGGCCCAGGCCCAGTCGAAGACGTACTCGCCGTAGGAATGGCTCTTCAGGTACAGCGCCGTGGCCGCCATCAGCGCGCCATCGGCTTCCAGCGTGATGAACTGCGGCGCCCAGCCCGTCTCGGGCGCCGCACTGCCCGACGCGTGCAGCGCGGCCAGGTACTCCAGCTGCATGAAGGGCGTGGGCGCAGCCTGCGCGGCGAGCAGGGTGTTCCAGGCCTGGGCATCCAGCGCGCCGGGGTCGCCATGAACCCGGATGACATAATCTTTTTCGATGCTGCTGTCCTGCGACATTCGAGGCCCGACGACGTGGAAATGACAAGGTGAAGGCAGCACTCGCGCAGATCAACGCCACCGTCGGCGACCTGGCCGGCAACGCCCGCCTGCTGGCCGAAGCCGCCCGCGCAGCCCATCGCCAGGGGGCGCTGCTGGTGGTCGCCCCGGAACTGGCGCTGGCCGGCTATCCGCCCGAAGACCTGTTGCTGCGGCCGGCCTTCATGCAGGCCTGCGCCGAGACGCTGGCCACGCTGGCGGCCGACCTGGCCGACTGCGAGGGCCTGCACCTGGTGGTCGGCCACCCGCACCAGTTCGGCGGCCGCGGCGATGTTAGGTCGAAGTCGCATGCCGTGCAGCGGCGCTTCAATGCGGCCTCGGTGCTGAGCGGGGGGCGCGTGCTGGGTACCTACTGCAAGCGTGAACTGCCCAACTACCAGGTCTTCGACGAACGGCGCTATTTCGCCTCGGGCCGCGACGCCGGCCTGCCGCCGCTGGTGTTCGAGGTGGGTGGGCTGCGCGTCGGCCTGCTGATCTGCGAGGACGCCTGGTTCGACGAGCCGGCACAGGCCGCCGTGGCCGCCGGTGCCGAACTGCTGTGCGTGCTGAACGCCTCGCCCTTCCATCTCGACAAGGCCGGCGAGCGCGAGGCGCGCATGGCCGAACGTGCCCGCGCTGTCGGCCGGCCGCTGTTGTATGCGCACCTGGTGGGCGGGCAGGACGAGGTGGTCTTCGACGGCGCGTCGTTTGCGCTCGACGCGGCCGGCCAGGCCACCGCCCGCGCGCCGGCCTTCGAGCCGGCGCTGCTGATGCTGGACATCGGTGCCGACCGCGTGCCGCGTGGCGCCGTCGCCGCCGTGCCCGAAGTCGAGGCCCAGGCCTGGGCAGCGCTGGTCACCGGTGTGCGCGATTACCTGGGCAAGAACGGCTTTCCGGGCGCCATCATCGGCCTGTCGGGTGGCATCGACTCGGCGCTGGTGCTGGCCATCGCGGTGGACGCGCTGGGTGCCGACAGGGTGCGCACGGTGATGATGCCTTCGCCCTACACGGCCGACATCTCGTGGATCGACGCGCGCGAGATGGCCGCGCGCCTGGGTGTGCGCTACGACGAGATCGCCATCGCGCCGATGTTCGACGCCTTCCGCGCGGCGCTGGCGCCGCAGTTCGAGGGCCGCGCCGAGGACACCACCGAAGAGAACCTGCAGGCGCGCATCCGCGGCACGCTGCTGATGGCGCTGTCGAACAAGCTCGGCGCCATCGTGCTGACCACCGGCAACAAGAGCGAGATGGCCACCGGCTACTGCACGCTCTACGGCGACATGGCCGGCGGCTTCGCGGTCATCAAGGACGTGGCCAAGACGCTGGT
>Ga0154020_10010617_pt1 | contig 10533 bp, 9 predicted proteins | sample Klosneuvirus_201_FD_109709 | JGI IMG/M metagenome (GOLD analysis project Ga0154020, IMG submission 109709) | Active sludge microbial communities from wastewater, Klosterneuburg, Austria - Klosneuvirus_20160825_MG | ecosystem: Engineered > WWTP > Aerobic digester > Activated sludge | place... | reverse complement strand
TACTTGCCGATACAGAAGGTTGCGAAGATGCGTGTGAGCATATCTTCGGTGGTGGTTTCGCCGGTGATCTCGCCGAGATAGCGAAGCGCATTGTGCATGCCGAGGAGAACGATCTCTTCGCTGCGGTTCTCGCCAAGGGCGTCGAGCGATGCGCGGATCTCGTCGTGTGTACGCATCAGAAGGTCGTAATGCCGAGCGTCGGTTACGAGAAAGCCGCCGGACGATAACTCATTCGTTGCGAACGGTCTAATGATCGCTTCACGCAGGTCATCGAGGCCTTCGCCGGTCTTTGCGGAGATCGCGACCATATTCTCGCGGAATCTTGCGAGTGCAGCATCGCCCGCAGCGGCAAGTCGGTCGATATCGCGAGACGCGTGCTTATCGATCTTATTCAGCGCAATGATGAAGTTCTGCTTCATCGCGGATCGCACAATATCGCGGTCTTCCTCGGTCAAGCTCTCATGCGCGTCAAGCACAACAATTACAAGGTCTGCGTCCGCCATCGCACCGCGTGCACGCTCGACGCCGATCTTCTCGACGGTGTCTTCCGTTTCGCGTAAGCCCGCAGTATCGACAAGGTGGATTGGAATGTCGCGAATCGTGAAACGTTCGTTCAGTTGGTCGCGTGTCGTGCCGGCGATGTCGGTTACGATCGCGCGTTCTGTTCCCAAGAGACGATTGAAAAGACTCGATTTCCCAACGTTCGGCCGTCCAACGATTGTTGCACTCAGGCCGTCGCGGATCAGATGCCCGGCCTTGTATGTATCTGCGAACTCGAGTGTCTTTTCTGCAATGTCCTCCAGCGAAGAAACGATCTCTTCGCTCTGAGACGCAGGCAGGTCGTCCTCGACGAACTCGAGCGCCGATTCGAGCACGACGATGATGTTGAGCAGCTCGTCCTTGAGCGGCTGGAGCGAACGCGACATTTCGCCGCCAAGCTGTCTGACCGCCTGTCGAGCAGCGGCGTTCGTCTGCGCGTCGATCAGGTCGCGGATCGCCTCGGCCTCTGCAAGGTCTAGCTGGCCGTGCGCGAGGGCACGCAAAGTGAATTCGCCCGGTTCCGCCACACGACACCCAAGCGAAAGACAAAGGTCGATCACCTGCCGTAGCAGCACCGGCGAACCGTGACAGCTGATCTCAACGACATCCTCGCCCGTAAAAGAATGCGGCGCCTTAAAATAGGTAACGAGAGCCTTGTCGATCGCCGCGTTGTCGCGCGGATCGCGCAATTCGACGAGCGTCGCCTTTCGCGGCGAGAACTCGCCGCGATCTCGGCGCGTCAATTTAACCGCCGCGTCCAGAGCACCGTCGCCGCTCAAGCGAACGACGCCGATCCCGCTCCTGCCCGCAGGAGTCGCAAGTGCAACGATGGTCTTCCCTGAAACATCCAAAACAAGTAAATCCTACAACGGAGCACCTTCACTTTGCGAACCCTAACCCTGATCATTCTCCTTCTAACGATGACCTTCGCTACGGCCGCCCAAACTACGAGTGTTCAAGCAGCACCCGAGCGTGTCAGTAGCCCGCACGTTAGTAAGGGCTCAATGCGGCTGAAATGAGTCGTTCGCTGACGTCCGCTTATACGCAGGCGGTTCTGACTGTAGTGTCTTGGGCTTGCCCTTTGGCAGTGCGGTCGGGCTCGCCCGACCGTGCCAGTTCTATCTAAACAATGGAGGCGGCTTAGCCGCCGACAGGACCTCGAAGATCAAGACACAGACTCCCTACCGGTCGTGTTTCCGCCTAGTGATCTCGGCGTCTCGGTGGTTCATTCTGCGTGGATGACCACGCGTGCCCTTACTGGCGTGCGGGCTTCCGCAACACGCCCTGTGTGCTCTGCGACCTCTGTGGTGAATCCCACAACTGTCCGCCCGCTGACGCAGGCGGTTCTGACTGTTTTCCGTTCTCAATTCTCAGTTCTCAGTTCAGCAGCGGCCGGGCGGACGGCGGGACTCGGAACGATCCTACTGCAGGCGGACCTGTAGGCGGCGGTCGCGGCCGTCGCCGACGGATTCGGTGAGAAGGTCATCCTCTTTTTGGAGTGTCGTATGAATGATGCGGCGTTCAGTCGAATTGAGCACGCCGAAGGTGAATGAGCGGCCGGTCTTACGAACTTGTTCGGCGGCAAAACGTGCCATTGCGTGAAGCTCGTTCTTGCGGGTTTGGCGAAAGCCGTCGGCATCGACGATGAAGCGGTGTTCGCGGTCGAGTTCGCGTCCCATCGCCTGGAAAAGCACTACTTCGAAGGCATCGAGCAGCTCGCCTTTTTCCGCGAGTGCGTAGTGCGTATCCTCGCCCGAAAGGTTGAGAATGCAGCCCTCGTCGGTCCATTCCGCTTCGACGGAGAGATCAAACCCTGCATCGCGTACAATGCCGCCTAAAAGTTCTTTCGCGTTCTCACAAGTTTGATTCATAGTCTTTCTTACTCTTCTTAAGTCGTTGAAAGCTTTTGCTTTACGGGTTTCGCATTCTTCGGCACTTCGTTGACGACGGTCGTTCCCGGCGGCGTATTCGGCTTATTCATACGATTGATGATCATCTGCTGACCAAAGCTCACGAGGTTGCCGAAGAACCAGTATAACAGCAGTCCGCTCGGTGCCGACCACATCACCCACAGCATCATGACCGGCATAAAGTAGGTCATTATCTTCTGCTGCATCTGCTGTTCGGGCGAGACGGTCGCGGCCTGCGGCGTGAACTTCATCGACAGGATCATCGAGATCGCGAAAGCGAATTCGAGTATGTGATACGGATCCGCCGCCGAGAGGTCAGGCAGCCACATAAAATGCGCCTGTCGAATATCGAGCGAGACCGTCACAGCCGTATAAAATGCCAAGAGCAGCGGAAACTGCAGGATCATCGGAAGGCATCCGCCCAAGGGCAGAGCATCCTTCGTCATCTTTAGCTGCTCCATCTGAAGAGCACGCATCTTCGGATCGTCGGTCGGTACGCCTTTCTTTTGCAGATCCTTGATCCTGTCCTGTATCTCCTTCATCTTCGGCGCGTTTCCAGATGCTTTCTTGAAAGATCGCGTCTGCGTCCAACGCAGCGGGAAAAGCAGCATATAGAAGAGGAACGTGAAGATGATGATCGCAACGCCGTAGTTCCGCGTGATCTGATCAAAGAACGACAGTGCGTAAAGGACGAGAATGCCGATCGGTTTCGTGAAAACGCGCAGGATCCAGTAATTGCTGAAGTTTATCGTATCGACGAGGTCGATCGGACGCCCGACATCCTGCGTCAAGCTCTTGTTGTAGAGTCCGGCAAAGGCAAAGTAATCCTTCGGCCCGGTGTAAACCTTTGTTACTGTGCCGTCCGCTGCGACCGGAACCGCCGCCGTGATCAGGTGCCGCGTCTCGCTGTTCTTCGGCTTGCGTGTGATCCAGGAAATTACGCCGTCGTAATAATCCGGAAGCGGGTATTCGTATTTCGAAGCGATGTATTCGAGGCCTTCCGTCTGCGAAGCGGGCACGGCCGCCTGCGCAAAATACGCGTCCGCAACGCCGGCCCAATCAACCGCACCCGGAGCCTGCATCGTTCCATTGTTGCTCGTATCGAATGTGAAGCCGGTGCCGGGATGGCGGAAGATCGCATCGCCCACATAGGCAACAGCTTCCGGCTCGATGTGATAGTAACTGTGGTGCGTGATCGCTTGATCGCCGAGGCTTGCTCCGATCAGGAGCTTCGTATTCGGAACGGGTTGGCCGCCGCGCGTCAATTTCACAGAGACATCGCTTACGAACGAGTCTCCGCGAAAAAGAAAGGTCTTTGTAGCCTCGACGCCGTCTGCCGTCGTGAACTTATATTCTATCTGCTTCGTCTCGCCGTCCTTGAGCGTTACGTCGCCCTCGGCGTCCGTTGAGAATTCTGTCGTATTCAGCGCTTTGTCGAGCCCTGCATCGCCTGTCCAAAGACGGAACGGCAATTCACGAGGCTCTCTCGACAGCGCCGTCTCAGAAATGAGCTGGAGCGGCTTTTCATTCTGCGGCGTCGAACCGTCGGCGTAGATCGCCTGTTCACCGTGCGCCGAGATATTCTTCAGGATCACCCAGCTCGTCGCGACCGCACCCTTTGAATCGAGCGTTACCTCGTAGAGAGGCGTCTTGATCGTGATCTTGCGGTTCGGCGCGGAGGGCGTCGCAGCGGCAATTTCCGGAACAGGCGTCTCGGTAGGAGCAACCGTCGGAACCGGCGTCGGCGCCGTGACGGCCGCCGTCGTGTTCGTGTTCGAATTCGCCGCTTGATTCGAATTGCCGCCGGCAGGTTCTTTTGGAGGGAAAACGTATCGCCAGCCAAAAAGGATGAATACGCAAAGAACTGCCGCAATTAAAAAACGCTTCTGGCTGTCGGTATTATTGCTGTTTTCCATTGATCGAAGCGACGGGGTCGTAGCCGCCTTTTGCGAAAGGCTGGCACCTTAGGAGACGTTTTGCACCGAGCCAGGTTCCGCGGACCGCACCGTATTTCACGATCGCCTGCCGCGTGTATTCCGAGCACGTCGGCTCGAACCGGCACGCCGGCCCTAAATATGGCGAGATCGCCGTCTGATAGAACCAAATGAGACTGAGAGCGATGTGCTTCACGGCTAAAACCTTTATTTTGCCACTCTCGCGACCAGGACACGAAACTCCGCGAGCGGTTTGTCGAGCTTCGCGTGAATGATGCCCCGCCTTGCGTTCAGTACCCAGTCGAAAGGTTCCTTCACCTCGGCAAGCTCGGCCGCGGATAGACGAAAGCATTCTCGAAGCAGACGTTTCGCACGATTTCGGTCGTGCGCCTTGCCGATCGCCTTCTTCGTGGCCGTGATCCCGACGCGGTGACGCCCGGCTTTCGAAGGCAAAATAAAGACCGTCATAAAACGGCCCTCGATGCGTTGTCCCTGCTCGTAAACACGCAGAAACTCGGCGCGCTCCCGCAGCCGAGCTTCCTTAGGTAAGACAAAACTTAATAGTGCTGAACCGTTAATCGCTTGCGTCCCTTCGCTCGACGGCGTTTTAGAACGGCGCGGCCGTTCTTTGTCGCCATGCGTGCTCGAAAGCCGTGCTTCTTGGCGCGGCGGCGATTGTTCGGTTGAAATGTTCTCTTCGGCATACTTGTCCCTCACTGATAGATCCACTTGCGAGAAGTGAAAACCTAGAGTTTACGCGAATGGAAAGACGCTTGTCAAAGGAAATAGGGCAGAAACACGACCGGTAGGGAGTGTGTCAGGGATTTGGGATTTTTCGATTTCCGTGGTTCTGACCTTTAAATTCTGATCTCTCAGTGTTGCTTAATTTCCCGCGCATCCATTGCGAGCGTTCTTAGTGCGTCGATGTAAAGTCGGTGCTCTTGGTCAAGAATGCGGTTTGTCAGCGTTTCGACGGTGTCGTCGTCAAGCCGCTCGACTTGCACCTGCAAGATCGTCGGGCCATGGTCAAGGAGTTCATCGACATAGTGGACGGTGCAGCCGCTAACGTTGACACCGGCATCAAACGCTTGCTTTTGTGCATCGAGGCCGGGAAATGCCGGCAGAAGGCTCGGGTGAATATTCACGATCCTGCCCGCAAAACGCCTTACGAATTCGGGTGAGAGCAGCCGCATATAGCCCGCTAGACACACAAGTTCGACACCGCGTTTCTCTAATTCATCGCCGATCTCGGCGTCATGTTCGGCACGCGTGCGTCCGCGCCGCTCGATGACAAGTGTCTCGACGCCGCGTTCTGCGGCCTTTGCGAGGCCCGCGGCATCAGCCTTGTCGCTGATAACGACCGCGACCTTCGAATGCGGGATCTCGCCGCTCTTAACAGCATCGACGATCGCCGCCATATTCGACCCGCGGCCTGAGATGAGAATTCCGATCTTCATACCATTTCGAACTACCATTTTGTCCCCCAATGCACGATATGGTCAATTTCGGACTGAGAATGTCTGCAAAACGCAGCAAGAATGCCGTTGGAACGCGATTTGCCACAGGAATGGTGTCGAACACGGCTAATTTCCATCCCCCGGAGAATTTATGTTACAGATCCAATTTATAAAGAAGGTATTTTGCGTTTCGGTCGTCGCAGCTGTGATATTGCTCGCTGGCGGCGAAGCTTTCGCTCAGAGGGAACACGGAAGAGGTAACGGTTGGGGGGCGGGACGCGGCAGCGATCGCGGTCGCGGACATCAGCAGGATCGGCGTGCCGACCGTGAAAGGGCTCAACGCCCAGACAGGAGCCAAGAATGGAATGGCCAGCGTCGCCAGATCGAGCAGCGAAATTCCCGCCACGAGCGGCAATTGAACAACCAGAACACATGGCATCGGCAGCAGCAGGCCATTGAACAGTACCAACGTCGCGAGCAGGGGTCGAATGAACGACGCGCTCGTCGCCGGCAGGCGGAATGGAACCGTTCGCGGCAGATCTGGCCAAACGGGCAGCGACGCGACAACGATGACCGGCGGGAACGCTCGCGGAATGACGACAATGATCGCCGTAAGAGGTCCTATAACAACGACGATGATGACGACCGCCGCGAACACAGGCGCGAACGACGCGAGGAGCGTGTGTACTATTCACCCGCACGGATCTTTCCGCAGATCTTGATCCCGAACAATCGCGGATGGTATCCATATCAGGCAGACAAGCGTTACCGAAAGGAAATGAAGCGGGCGTGGAAGGAACAGCGCCGTGCGCAGAAACGCTATGAAAAGCAGCAGAGACGCTATGCCCGCTTGGCGCGAAACGACTATTACGATCGCGAGTACTATGATCCGTATTACGGCGACAATTACTACGATGTCAATGATCGCGGCTCGAACTGGCAGCAGTTGATCGGAGTTCTCATTGGCAGCGTGCTCGGCGGCAATCTGAACAACGGCAGCCTTATCGGGCTCACTCAACGCCAGCCTGATTACGGCTATCTTGAGCCCGGATATGCGCAACCCGAGAATCGACCGGCATATTACAATTCGCCTCTTTATGTCGGCAATGACGAGCCGTATTACCCATACGAACCTCAATACGCGGGCTATCAGAACGACACGGGATTTGGCGGCTTGCTTGGACAGTTGCCTATAGGCGATCTGATCGGGCAGTTCGTGGGCAACGACCTTATTTCAGGTATGCTTGGGAACTTTGTCACACAGGGCTATGACGAGGGCTTTCTCGCCGGCCAATATGCACGCGAGAACGATTACGGCGATCGCTACTTTGACGATCCTTATGAATACAATGGTATGTACGATCCCTATACAACAAGCCTCGGCGTCAACCGTCAGGCCCTAAGTCAGGGATACTGCAGCGGATACCGAGACGCCCTCATCGGTCGTGAGGATTACGATCCGATCTCAAACGGCAATACAGACCTTGTCAGCAGTATGCTCGCAAATGTCCTCGGCAGCGTCTGATCGAGGCGAAATTCATTTGTTGTCGAGACCCGTCTAACTAACGTGGCCTCGACAACTTTTTTTGTCTAACTGCTCTATTTGCGACCCGCGGCCAGATATGAGAATACCGATCTTCATTGACTGAGCTGATGTAACCCTTATTATCATCAATGCACGACCAAGAAGGAAACCAAACTCGACGGAGGAATACAAGATCAAATGAAAATAAGGCTCTTTTACGTACTAGGTTTGCTTTTGCTTTCGCTGCCGATCTTCGGCCAGGTAAATGATGAGATCGATGTCAATGGCCGGCAGGTGCCGTACGATATCGAGAATCTCGCGTTTGTTCTGGATGGAACACCGACGCCTAATGCGGTCGGACTTGATGATCCGAAAAGCTACTGGAAATTTTCCTATGAGTTGCGTTTCTTAGACGACAGAAGCAAAGAACTCGAACTGTGGAAGAAGATCGACGCAAAGTTTAAGAATGAATCCAACAAACCCGTTTCGTCATCAAAGCGAAACAAGCTTCTAGATAGAAAGATAAGAAAAGCAAGCATCTTGGTTACAAAAGGAAAGATAAAGAAGCGTCCGCTTACCTCCACAAAGGATCGTGAACTCTTGATCCCCGTTAAGTTGACACCTGAGGTACAGCGGATCATAGCCGATTCCGCTGGTTCAGATCATGATCCTGAATTCATGATTTACGTCAAAGGAAAGCTCTCGACTAGAACGACTTCGGGGCTAAAGTTCAAGGAGAAATATTCAGCTCGATTTCCGTGTCCGGTTAAGATTCGGTCTCTCGACCGAAAGCTTTATTGGGCCTCAAATAGGTGCGGCGTTTCTCTCGAAGCAATAAATGAAAACAACAGGATCAGGTTCGGGATGCGTTCAAGATTGTAGTTTTTCTCTTAACAAAAACTGAGCTCTCAATCATCACGTTGGGCCGCTCGTTCACGGTGGTTTTCCAATTATCATTGACTTACCGCCGATTTCACGTACAATAACCTTGTACAAGTCTTCACGGAGAAGAAAAATGTCTTTAGAAGTAAGTTACAGCGAAGCGCGGAATAATCTAGCATCTTTGATGGATCAAGTGACCGACGACCTAGAGGTTGTGGTCATCAAACGCCGCGGCCGCTCTTCCGTTGCAATGATCAGCGCTGCCGAGCTCTCCAGCATGATGGAGACCGAATATCTGTTCCGGTCGCCAAAGAATGCAGAACGGCTGACGAGAGCGCTCAAGCAAGTTGAGGCCGGCGGCGGAGAGGTTACGACGATCGAGGAATTGCGAAAGGAGTTCGGTGCAGAAAAACCAACCAAGAAAGTCGAAACGCAAGGTCGTAATGGCCGACGTATTTCGCGATGACCTTCGTTACTGGGCCGAGAACGACCGCAAGCTGCTCTTCAAGCTTCTCGACTTGATGGAGGCGATTGTCCGTGAGCCGTTTTCGGGTATAGGAAAACCTGAGCCGCTGAAACACGAATTTGTCGGAGCTTGGTCACGCCGGCTGACGAAGGAACACCGTCTTGTTTATCGTGTCGACGACACCCGAATCGAATTCCTGCAGGCAAGATTCCACTACTAGCCTAGTGGGCAAATTATGTCCCTCAACGAATATCTGATAGAACACTTTGTGCAAAAGGCCGCGTTTGCGCACCTCGCCGGAATATCTTTGGAGCGCCTGGACGAACTGCTTGCGGCGGATGCTGTCCCTAAAGCAACTTACAAGAGCGACGGCCGGTCGATCGTTTCGAGTACATTCGGCGAGATCGAAGGCCACGAATCAGTCGCCGGCGAATATTTACGCCCGGAATGCGTGCGTTGGACGAAGATCGCCGACCAGGCCCCGACAGGCCTTGAGCGAAGCAGTGTCCTTGACACGCTCGTCGCCGAACTCCGCGGCGAGCTTGCCTCTTACGGTTTTTCCAACCCGGAGATCGAAGAATTGATCGAGGACTACGTCCCGTCCTTTTTCGACGGGACGTTCGGCCTGTGCGTTGCCGATCCGTCGGGCGGTGCGGGCATCGCTCGAAAAGAGACACTGCAGGCGAAGCTGACCAAGGTCACCGCGAACGGCTCCAACCCATCGCCCGAAGGAATGACGCGTGATGAGCTCCTCCAATTGATCGACGATTACGCCGCAGCCGCAATGCCATTCTCGCCCGCCGAATACCCGCGCAGCAGCCGTAAGCGTCTCGTCGATGATCTGCGTCCCATAGTGGCAGATTCCTAGGTCTTCATCGACTGACGGCCGGCTTCGAACTTACTGCCCGAGAGCCTTGAGTTTTGCAAGCGTGGTAGTTGCAAGATTATGTCCGGGCGAGAGCTCGAGCACCTTTTCGAGATCCGTGCGGGCAAGTGAATATTGCTTTGCGTCGAAGCGGATCGCGCCCCGCAGCATATACGGCTGATAGTATTTCGGGTCGAGGCTGATCGCGTAATTGAGATCTGCGACCGCAAGATCCGGCATCTTCTTACGCGAATAGATAGCTCCCCGATCGTAATAATACTTTGCGTAATTCGGCCGCAGCTTTATCGCCTGTGCGATGTCGGTGAGAGCGAGATCGTAATTGACGAGGCGTGAGTTGAGGAGCGCGCGTCCGTTCCAAGCGTCGGAATTTGCCGGGTCGAGACTGATCGTCTTGTTCATATCGGCAAGAGCTTCCGCGTTCTTCTTTTGCTTGAAGTAAATGGCTCCGCGGTTGTGATACGGCTTTGAGTACGCGGGCGAGAGCCTGATCGCCTCCGTGTAATCTGCGATCGCAGCATCATCAGATCCATTGTCCGAATTCGCGATCCCGCGGTTGTACCAGATCGAAGCATCTGCCGGCGAAGTGCCGATCGCCGCCGTGTAATCCGCGACCGCACCGGCGTGATCCTTCAACTTGTTCCTCGACAACCCGCGTTGAAAAAGGGCGTCCGTGTATCTCGGATTCAGCCGTATCGCCTGCGAATAATCATTGACCGCCGCCGCATAGCTCCCTGTAAAGTAATAGCATTGCCCGCGATTGAACCACGTCGCATACGATGACGGCGCCAACCGAAGCGCGCTCGTGTAGCTTGCGATCGCCAGCGTGTAATTCTTCGCCTTATAGTGCTCGTTCCCGGCAGCAAAATATTGCCCGGCATCTTGCGCAAAAACCGCACCTGAAAAAACAACAATAAGAAAAAGCGACAGGGATAT
>Ga0154020_10010616_pt1 | contig 10533 bp, 9 predicted proteins | sample Klosneuvirus_201_FD_109709 | JGI IMG/M metagenome (GOLD analysis project Ga0154020, IMG submission 109709) | Active sludge microbial communities from wastewater, Klosterneuburg, Austria - Klosneuvirus_20160825_MG | ecosystem: Engineered > WWTP > Aerobic digester > Activated sludge | place... | reverse complement strand
GTGGCCGCCTTGAGTGAGGCCGAGGCCCTGGGCACCCTGCCGGTGCGCCGCGCGCTCTTGGCGCTCAAGCAGCTGGTGGAAGGTGAACTCATCCAACTGGGCAAACGCCGGGACGCGTCCATCACGCCGCAGCATGCACTGGCCGTGGCCAACCTCAAGACCGGCGCGCTCATGCGCCTGTGCGCCGAGCTGGGCGTGTTGACCGCCGGTGGCACCGAGGAAGTGGCCGTGGCCTGGGGAGATGCGTTTGCCCGCGTGGGTGTGGCCTTCCAGGTGCTGGATGACCTGTTGGATCTCGCCGGTGACCCCGGCAGCCTGGGAAAAGCGGTGGGCGCGGACATTGCGCAGGGCACCGTGAGCTACCCGGTGGCGCTCGCCATGGAGCGCTCGCCCATGCATGGCCGGGCGCTGGCCGCATCCTTTGTGCGCCACGAAGGACCGGAGGTCCTGGGCCGCCTGGTGCACCACGCCCTGGCGCGCACCGGAGCCCTCCCCGACGCTGTGGCCCACGCCGAGCGCGAACTGGAAGCAGCCATTGCCCTGGTGGCCATGACGCGCGTGTCCCGCGCCCGCACCGTGTTGCTGGCCGTCCTCCACGGCATGTCCCGCCGCGCACGCTGAAACCACGCGGCGCGTTTGCCCGGCGTCGCCAATCTGCTAGCCGTTGGTCATTCCTTCTTTGGAGCCTGACCCATCCATGCCTGCCCCGGACGCGCTCACCCAAGCCCAACACCTGGTGGCCGAACAGGTTGGCGCGCTCATGGAATTCTGGGGCTTCAAACGCATCCTGGGCCGGTTGTGGGCGGTGTTGTACATGGCCGAGTCACCGCTGACCGCCGCTGAAATTGGCGGGGCACTTGGACTGAGTGCCTCCGCGGTGAGCGTGTCCCTGGCCGAGCTGCGCCGCTGGGGCGTGGTGCATGAGGCGGTGGGCCTGGGCCCGCAATCCGGGCGCGCCCAACGCTGGCGCGCCGAGACGGATTTGTGGGCCATGGTCTCCAACGTCATGCGCCAGCGTGAAGCCCCGCTCATCAAACGTTTTGAGGAGACGCTGCAGGAAGCGCTGGCCTTGCTGGACGAAGCCCCGCCCACCAGCGCCAACAAACACGCCCGCGCCGCGCTCAAGAACCTGCTCAACCTCACCACGCTGGGCCGCACGCTCCTGTTGGGCCTGTTGGACACCGGGCGCATCAACGCAGATCAACTCAAGAAGACCCGCCTCTGAGGACACCCGCCCAGGCCGTTGGGCTGGACGCGGGACCCACCTTGGCGGTACGCGGGCTCACCCATGAACGCCCCCCTCCCCCCGCCCACATCCCTGGCTGACCTGGTGGAACGGGACCGGAACCACGCCTGCGCAGACGCCGCCAAGGTGTGCGTGCGGGTGCTGGCCGTGGCGGATCTGCCCAGCCGGTTTGGCCAGTTCCAGGTGGTGGCGTTCTGGAACAACCGGGACGGCAAGGAGCACCTGGCGCTCATCCACGGTGACGTCATCAACCAGGGGGATGTGCCCATGCGCATCCACAGCGAATGCCTCACCGGGGACGCCCTGGGCAGCCTGCGCTGCGATTGCCGGGACCAGCTGGAGGCCGCCCTGGTGGCCCTGGGCACCATGGAGCGCGGGGTGCTGCTCTACCTGCGCCAGGAAGGCCGCGGCATTGGCCTGTCCAACAAGATCAAGGCCTACGCACTGCAGGACAGCGGCATGGACACCGTGGAGGCCAACCTGGCGTTGGGCTTCAAGGATGACGAACGGGACTACGCGGTGGCCGCCCACATGATTGAAAGCCTGGGCATCCAGAGCGTGCGCCTGATGACCAACAACCCGCGCAAGGTGGCGGGCCTGACCCAACAGGGCGTGGTGGTCAGCGGGCGCGTGCCGCACATCATGCCGGCCAACGCGCACAACCGCTTCTACCTGCAAACCAAGGCTGGCCGCTCCGGTCACCTGCTGGAGCACCAGGAGCAGGATGAACCGCCGGAAGATGGCGGCGGCTCAACCTGACGTCGTGACCAACCCGCTCAGAAGTCGTCCATGGGGTTGGAAGACATGGGGCGCGGCTCGTAGCTCACCGCCTGGGGGTTGATGGTGATGGCGCGGGAGGCCAGCTCACGCTGCTCCTTGAGGAAATCCGCCACCACCTTGGAGCGAACGCCCATCTTGAGCCGCTCCTCAATCATCTCCCGTTCCTCTTCAAACTTGGCGGGGTCCGGCAGCTCGCGCTCCTTGACCTTCACCACGTAGAGGCGGTTGCTCACGTCAAACACCTTGTCCAGCGGGCCGGCCTTGTCCGCGGCAAACACCGCCGTGGTGACGTCACCCGCCACGCCCAGGCGCGGCACGTATTTGCTGCCCTTGTTGAACCAGCCGGTGGTCTCTGCCTTGGGGGCCAGCGGGTCCGGCTTGTCACCCTCCTTGGGGGCGGGGAACAACGCGTCCAGCTCTTTGCCGGCCTTGAGGTCCGCCAGCGTCTTGTCCGCCGCTGCTTTGGCCAGCGTCTTGAGCGCGCGCTCTTCATACACCAGGCGGGCAATCTCCTCTTCCACGTCCTTGAGCTCGCGCTTCTGGGCTTCCTTCACTTCTTCCACCTTGATGATGTGGAACCCAAAACGCGTGCGAATCACGTTGCCGGTCTCCCCGGCCTTGAGCCGGTTGGCCTCGTCTTCAAAAGGCTTCACCCACACACCCGGACCCTGCAGGCCCAGGTCACCACCGTTGGCCGCACTGCTGTCCTCGCTGACTTCTTTGGCCACGGTGGCAAAGTCCTCGCCCTTGGCCAGGCGGGCCTTGGCGCCCTCAATCTTGGTCTGGGCCTTCTTCTCGTCATCCGCCGGCGCGTTTTCTGGGGATTTGACGAGAATGTGGCGCGCGCGCACGCGGCGGGGCTCGTTGTAGCGGGTGGCGTGCTGGTTGTAATATTCCTCAACCGCCTTCTTGTCGTCGGTCAGGACCTTCTTCACGTCCGCTTCAACAACCTTGAAGTCCTTTTTGAAGAACGCCGGGTCAAAGCGCACAAACTCAATGTCCGCGCGGTTGTTCTGGCGCTCGTATTCGTCCTTGATCTCACTGGCGCCCACGGTGGCCAGGTCTTCCATGGCCGCGCGCATCTTCTGGGCCAGCAGCAGGCGGGAGAACTCCTGCTCAAAGTTGGCCTCGGTGATGTACGCGTATTTGGCGTATTGGTTGTACTTCTTGCGGTCAAACTTGCCGTCGGTCTGGAAGCCGGGGATCTTGCGAATCTCACTCTTGAGCTCCTCCGGTCCCACCGTCAGCCCGCGGCGCTCGGCCTCCTGCGCCAGGAGCTCGCGGCCAATCATGCCGTCCAGCACCTGGGTCTTGAGGCCTTCGGCCTTGGCCATCTCCACCGTGTACCCGGGGCGGTAGGTGGTCATTTGCTGGAACTGCTGCGAATACTCCTTGGTGAAATCAGCCTCGGAGATGGGGCGCCCGTTGACCGTGGCCGCCACCGGCAAGGCACCGCCGCACTGGCTGACGCTTCCGGGTCCAAAGTTGAGCGCAAACACCACAATGATGGCGCCAAAGATGAGGGTGGTGAGTCCCTGCGTGATGCCATTTCGCAAACCGGCCAGCATGCGTCCTCCAACGTCAAACCCGTCCTTGGGGCACATCCCATCAACGTTGTGGGATGGCGTGTAGGTGCCAAGGGGGCGGGGACCCTATCCAAGCCGGGTGGGCCTGTCACCTGCGTTTGAGGAATGTTTTTTCAGGACGGGCGCGCGGGGTTACTCCCCGTCCGGGCCACCGTCAGAGACGCCCAGCCGCTCCAGGCCTTCCTTGGCCAGGCGGCGCACTTCACTGGAACTGTCCTTCACGGCGTGGAACAGCGCCCGGCGGAACCCGCGCTCGTTGAGCGCCACCATGGCCCACACGGCCAGGGCGCGAATGTCCTCGTCATCACTGCGGGAATCTTCAATGAGCCGGCGCGCCACACGTTCGCGGGCCTTGCGGTCCGGCGCCTGGCGGAACCGTTCGGCCAGGTCCTCGTAGAACGCCTGGAGATGGTCCGTCTCTTCCTGGCTGCCATGGGTGCCCGGAATGGACACCTCATCCGTCAGGGCGGGCACCAGTGCCGTTGGCACGTTGGGGCGGGATCCCAAGGGCGGGCGCGGTGGAATGGGACCTGGCGCGTCTTCCATGCCGGTGGCCGCCGGATCCGTGAACTGGCGGGCGGGTGACGGCGAGGTGCCTTGCACCGGCGGCGGGTTTTCCCCGCGGCGGGTGATGAGCGGCTCAGGTGGGCGCGTGGGCGGGCGGTCCCCCGCCGGCTCGGGCGCGGCGCGCGGAAGGTTCTGGTGGGCGGGTGGCTCCGGCGGGCGCAAGGGCGCGCGTTGGGCGGCGCTGGGCGGGGGCGCGGGCTGGGGTTCTGGCGGCGGCAGCTGGCTTTGGACCGGGCGCGGCCGGGGCGGGGATGACGCCGGGGCAATGGACGGTGGCCGGGACAATGCCGCGGGCGCCGGCGCGCGGGACAGGTTGAGCCCGGTGACCGAGGTGACGTCCAGCGGCGGAAGATCCTCGTGGATCTTCTGGGAGAGCACCTGGCCTTCCTTGCGCGCGGCGGTGAGCAGCTCTTCCACCGTCCCCGGCAGGCTCTGGCTGGACGCCAGCACCATGAGCGTGGCCTCCTTGCCGGTGGTGGCGTACAGCCCGGTGTAGACCGCGCCGCCGCCGGTGCGCGCCTTGAGGTTTGCTTCCAGCTCGTCCAACGCGGCAGACCGGGTCTCGCGCAGGACCTCTTCCGGCGCCACCAGGACCACCGCCAGCAGGTTCACTTTGGACATGGACAGGCCGTGCGCAAACACGTGGCCACCGTCCACCGCCGCACTCACGTGCGCTTCCAGGTCCCGGGCGGTGAGCGAGGTCTCCTTCACCCCGCTGATGGAGGGCACCACCACGCCGCCGGACAACAGCACCTTGCGCAAATCTTCGCCGTCAAAAGACCGGATGCTGCGCAGCTCCATGCGGCTGTTGAGCCGGTTGAACTCATCCAGCGCGTCCACAATGGCCGCGTTGGCCGTGGGGTAATACGAAAGCACATCCACATCCGGGAACATGGCCTCCAGCCGCGCGTTGTCCACCATCATCCGTGCGTGCAGCTTGACGTCCACCAGTTGCTGCGCGGCCTTCACCGCGTTGACCTTGACCAGCGCACTTTCATGCGGTGCCGGCAGCGTCACACACGCCGCCAGCGGCAGGCCCGTGGGTTCCAACAGGCGATACAATTCGCCGATGTTGCTGCCGGTGCCGCCGCCCAGCCCGGCGCACAACATCAGGATGTCCACGTCAGAAAAACGCGCCTGGACATCTTCCACAATGCGGCTGGCGTGGTGCAGCAGGCACGCCTTGCCGTAGTCCGGGTCCTTGCCCGCGCCGTCACTGCCTTCCAGGCCCACGTACAAACGTGCGTCTTCCGGAAGCCCATCCCCCTGGCCCAACGCGCGAAGATCCGTGCTGGCGGTGTTGATGGCCATGGCGCGGTAACCGCGGCGGTGGAACTCGGTGACCAGGTTGCCGCCGGCCTGACCCAGGCCCAGCGCACCCACGCGCAATGCAAACTTGTCTTGCCTTGACGGCGGCGGCACGGGCGTCCCCTGTCACCTGAAACGTTCAGGTCCTGAGCACGTGCACGCTAGCGCCTCTGCCCCAGGGCCCGCCAGAAAACAGGCCGGAACCAACCCGGGGCACAACCATCAACCGCGCTTGTCCACCACCGGCGCACCAAACGCGGCGTGAAGCCCCTGCGCAACGGGCGTCCCACGGCGGTCTGGTGTGGCCTTTTGGGTGACGTTCAACTCCGGCTGCGCGCCGGGGTGTTGCGGGGTCCACGCTTTGACACTGTCCCGGGTGACCGTGCGCGGGTGGCGCATGGCGTCAAGCACGTTGGACTTGATGGCGGTCATGGGCAGCGGGACCTCATGCACTCAGGTGGGACAGGCGCACACTATCCACCACCTGGACCGACGTTGTCCACTCCAGGTTCCGCGGGGTTGGGACACTTTGATGCGGCGCGCTAGAGCGGCGCGGGCCCAATGGGGCCGTTGTCTATGAGGCGCACGTTGCCCAGGTGTGCGGCCAGGAGGACGCGCGCCGGGCGGTCCACGCTGCGCAGCGGCTGGATGCTCTCGGCGTCCACAATCTCCACGTACTGCAGCTTCACGCCGCGCGCGGTCTTGATTTCTTCCATCACCGCGCGGCACAGCGCACCCACGTCATCCACGCCCGTCTTGTACAGCGCGCGGGCGCGTTCAATGGCGCGGTAGAGCACGGGCGCCTGTTCGCGGTCCCGCGGGGTGAGGCGGCGGTTGCGGCTGGACAGCGCCAGGCCATCTGCTTCACGCGCGGTGGGCATGCCCACCACCTCCACGGGGAGGTGGAAGTCCCGGGCCATGCGGCGCACCGCCGCCAGCTGCTGCCAGTCCTTTTCGCCAAACACCGCCACATGTGGCCCCACAATGTTGAGGAGCTTGAGCACCACGGTGTCCACGCCGGCAAAGTGCCCCGGGCGGTAGCGGCCACACGCGCCGGTGGACACGGCACCCGGCAACACCGAGGTCTGGAATCCCTCCGGGTACATCTCTGCCGCGTTGGGCATGAACACCAGGTCCACGCCCACACTCTGGCACTTCATGAGGTCCCCCTGGCGGTCCCGGGGGTAGCTCTCAAAATCTTCGGCGGGGCCAAACTGCGTGGGGTTCACAAAGATGCTCACCACCACCACGTCTGCCAGGGCGCGCGCCTCCTCCATGAGCTTGAGGTGGCCTTCATGCAGCGCACCCATGGTGGGCACGTAGCCCACCGTCACGCCACGCGCGCGCAGCGCCTGACACGCCGCCTGCATCAACCCCACGCTCTCCACCACCTTGGGCGGTCCCTTGCCGGCCGGCAGCTTCTTGGAGAGTTCCTCGGCCTTCTTCACCTCGGCGTGCGTGACGCCGGGAAGCGCCCCGGGTTGCACCTTGTGTGGCGTCTTGCGTGCTGCCTTGGGCTTTGTGGCGGGCTTGGTTGCCATGGGCGCGCAGCATGGGCGCAAGCCTTGGCCCAAGGCAAGCGCATGCACATTTTTGGAACGCGCGTTGTGGGTGTGTTTCAGTCTTCGCGGTACGTGACGGTGAGGCCGCCCAGTTTCACGGTGTCCCCGTCACGCAGCATATGCACCGGCGTGGGCCGGTTCTCCACGCTCAGAAAGCGGCGGTCACCCACGGCGGTGACCATCCAGCCCGCCGCGGTGGGCGCAAACAACAGGTAACCGGTGGGCGCGTAGGTGACGCCTTCTGGTGGCCCACCTTCGCTGCCGTCCTCGGCCAGGCACAACACTTCCTTGGACAGCTTCAACGCGCGGTGTTTCCCGTCCGCGTGGGAAACATCCAGGCTGGCCTCCGGGACCTTGGGCGCAGCGCCCCTTTGCGCGGCATTGCTTGCGGTGGGAGGCCGGCCAGACGAGGGCTGCGGCGGTGGCGGCGGGGGCGGCTGCTTGGGGCCTTTGGTGGGGGCCTTAGGGGGCAGGTTGGGCTTGGCCACGCCCACCGTCTCACCCACCTCGTCACCGTCTGCCCAATCCGCGCCGGCGTCTGCATTGGCGGCGTTGGGATCCACCTGGAAGGTGAGCCGGTTTTCATGGGTGACCTGCACTTCAAAGTCCCCGCCCATGTCCGCCGCGGCGGCCAGCTTGCTCTTGTCCAGCAGCATGGTGCGGTTGGGCTTGTGCACCCCGGAGGCCGGCGCTTCTTCCTCGTTCTGCTCCAGGTAGCTCACGCGTATGGTGTACTCACTCACCCGGATCTCATCATCCGGGCCAATCTCCGTCACGCCCCGAATCTTGTCTCCATTGACCCGCGTCCCGTTCTGGCTGCCCATGTCATCCACAAAAAACTTCCCCTCCTTGAGGAAGACCTTGAGGTGGCGCCGGGAAATGGATTTGCGGCCAATGGAGATGTCACAATCCGGGCTGCGGCCCAGCACAATCTCATCCCCCACCATGGCAAAACGGTGGGTCCCTTCCGGGCCGGTGAGCGTGAGGACAGGCGTGGAATTTTTGGCTTCTTCGGCGCCTTCAAGGCGGACCTGGAACTTGCCGCCCAGGCTGATGACGTCCCCACCCTGGATGGGGCGTGCGCCTTCCAGCCGTTCCCCGTTGATGAACGTGCCGTTCTGGCTGCCCAGGTCCCGGATCCAGATGCCCGCGCCGCGCACCTCCAGCTGCGCGTGCCGCCGGGACAGGGCCCGGTTTTCCAGGCGCAAGTCATTGGCCTCATCACGTCCAATGGACATGATGGGACCGGTGAGCTCCTGGCGGAGCACCTGCTGTCCCTTCTCTTCCACCACGACGAACGCCACCGTGCCTGCCCCGCGTGTTGGTCAATCCATTGAACGCATCCAACCCTACAGCGCACTCCCCTCCGGTGTCCAAACCCAAAGCGGCACATTGTGGTGGTGGATGCTTACAGCCCTGCTGTGCCTGTCCCCCCCGGCCCTGGCGTGGGCCCAGGACGGCGGTGTGACGGCCGCGCAGGGGCCCGCCGTCCATCTTGGTGCGTTCAACGCCAACACGCCGTCCGGACGCTCCCTGGCGGCGGACGTGGCGGACCTGGCGGCACGGCAGGCCCGGGAGCGCGGCCTTACCGTGACCCTGGACCCTCCGGAGACGTGGACCGGGCCAGAAGCGGTCCAACACGAAGGCGCCCTGCGCAAATGCCTGGACCCCTGGGCGTCCAAAAGTGCGGTGCTGGCGTGCCTGGATGGGCTGACGTTTCCCACGCCACCGCGGCCCCCGCCGCCCGGCACGCTCTACCTGGTGGAAGCCACTGTGACCTCCAGCGAGCAGGGCCTGGTGGTGGTGGCCACGCTCTACCCGCTTCTGGATGGGCAGCCCGGCCCGGCCATGGTGGTGCGCTCGCTCACGGTCACCAGCCGCCTCCGCCGCGCCGCACGCGAAAAAGCGCTCAAAGGCATGCTGAACCCGCTGTGGGACGCCGCGCTGGGCAAGGTTGGCCCCAAGGTGGGACGGTGACCATGCACGCGCTTGTGGTGGGTGTGGCCCTGTGGTGTGCCGCCGTGACGCCGGAAGAACCGGTGCTCCTGGTGGAAGTGAGCAGCGGTGACGAAGGCAATGGCGTCACCCCCAAGGAGATTGCCGCGCTGGAGGACACCGTTGCCTTGGGGTTCAATTCGGAGTTCCTGCGCGTGGAGACGCGGCGCCAGCGGCAATCCCGCGTGCCACCGCAGGTCTACTGGCACCAGGAGGCGCTGCTCAGCTGCGCCAACCCGCGCTGGGTCAAGGCGCGGGTGATCAAGTGCATCCAGGGCATTGCGTTCCCCTACCCCGCCCCCAAACAGCCCAGGCTTTTGCGGGCCACCCACCTGCTGCGCATCTCCCGGGCCGTGACGCCGGAAGCAGAGATCCTGGCGCTCTCCCTGACGCCACTTGGAAAAAACGCGGTGGATCAGGTGGAACGCCGGGAGCTGGACCGCAACGCCACCCCGGCAGACCGGCGCGCCGTGGTGCTGGAAATGGCCTCCAAGCTGTTGGGACCGCTGCGGCCCTGAGCACCGTCAGTGTTCGGGCGGCTGGGCCGGCTCCGGCGGGGCTTTGTCCGGGACTTTTTCCACCTGCACCCGGACCACGCGCCGCTCATCCGCTTCTTTCACCGTCAACACCAGGTTCTCATACCGGTGCACGCTCCCAACCGCGGGCAGGCGCCCCACGCGCGTGATGAGAAACCCGCCCAACGTCTCAAACGCACCGTTGCCGGGGAATGTGACGGTCAACGCCACCGACGCATTGTCAATGGAGGTGCGGCCATCCATCAACCAGCTTTGCGGCCCCAGTTGTTTGATGGAGGGATCCTGCACGTCCTCCTCATCACGCACATCCCCCACAATCTCCTCAATGACGTCCTGCAACGTCACCAGGCCGCTGGTGGTGCCAAATTCATCCACCACCACCGCCAGGTGCGTGCGCCGCTTCTGGAACTCGCGCAGCAGGTCCCCCACCTTCATGAGCTCCGGCACAAAAAACGGGCGCCGCATGTTGGGCCGGATCTGCACCGCCGCCCCGGACGACGACAACCGCAACACATCCCCCAGAAACAACACGCCCACCACGCTGTCCACGCTGCCCTGGTACACCGGCATGCGGGTGTGGCCGTGGCGTGCAAACAGCTTCATGAGTTCTTCCCCGGGCGTCTCCACGTCCACCGCCAGCATGCGGCTGCGCGGCACCATCACGTCCCGCACCACCGCGTCTTTGAACTCCAGCACGCCACGCAACAGCCGCGCTTCGGTCTGGTGTTGGGGTGCCGGTCCCGCGCCCGTCTCCGGGGACGGCGCCAGACCCCACAGCCGCGCCATGTCCTCCTCCAGCAAGAACGGCCCGCTCTCCAACGCCTGCTGGTCCCGCGGCGCCAGCCACCCCGCGGTGCGGCGCGCCAGCAACGCCAGCACCGCGCTGACGGGCCAAAGCACCAGATCAAACGGGAGGAACAACGTGAGCGCCGGGTTGGCCACCAACGCCGCGC
>Ga0154020_10010615_pt1 | contig 10535 bp, 7 predicted proteins | sample Klosneuvirus_201_FD_109709 | JGI IMG/M metagenome (GOLD analysis project Ga0154020, IMG submission 109709) | Active sludge microbial communities from wastewater, Klosterneuburg, Austria - Klosneuvirus_20160825_MG | ecosystem: Engineered > WWTP > Aerobic digester > Activated sludge | place... | reverse complement strand
CCGGGATACGAAATGCCGAACATGCCGACGTTGCCGTTGTTGTTCGGGATGTTCTTCACGAGCCAGTCGATGGTGTCGTAGGCGTCGCTGCTCTCGTCGATCTCCTGCGCGCGCTTGTTCGGATTGAACGGGCGCACGTGCATGTAGGTTCCCTCGGAACCGTAACGCCCGCGCACGTCTTGCGTGACGAGGATGTTCTTGTCCTTCGCCAGTTCGCGGAACGTGCCGGCGGGGTCGTTGTAGTTCGCCGTGCCGTAGGGCTTCAGCGCATACGGCGTGCGCGTGAGGAGAATGGGCCACGGCTGAGAATCGTCCTTCGGCACATAGACGCGCGTGAAGAGCTTCACGCCATCGCGCATTGGGATGCGGTATTCGTACTTCGTGTAATGTTCGGCGAGCCAGGCGGCGTTGGTATCGCCAGAGGAATCGGCGGCAGAGCAGGGGAAGGCGAGAAGCGCGATCAACCAAGGAAGGACAAGGATTCGCGAAGTCATGCGCGAATCGTTACCGGAGCGGGAGGAGGTGCTCCAGTCTAAGTTTGCGGAGGTTGATTCCGAATACTGCTATCAGGAGCGTCGATCTCCGAATCGGCGCGTTCGACCCTTCTATATTATCGCGCCGAATCGGAGTTCGGCGCTCCGACATCAATTAGCTTTTTGGGGAAGCGCCTAGATGGGTCTGTTGCGGGAAAGAGCGCGGCCGATCAGTCTGCCACCGCGAGATCCATGTCGCGCGTGTAGAAGAGAATGCGGCCGCAGTTCGGGCAGGAGACGATTTCCTGATCGCCCTGGCAGAGGATGACGACGCTGCGGCTCAATTGCATGTGGCAGCCGCCGCACACGCCGTGCTGAATGCCGACGACGACGTTCTGGCCTTTCTGCTTGAGCAGTCGTTCGTATTTGGAACGCGTGCTTTCGTCGACCGCGTCGGCGAGTTCCGCGCGATTCGACTGCAGTTCGGCCAGTTCCTTCTTGAGATTCCCTTCGCGGGCATCGATCTCGGCCACGCGGCTGTCCACGATCTTCTTGGCTTCGGCGACGTTTTTGTTCGCAGCGGCGACTTCCTTCTGGCCGGCCTCGATCTTTTCCATCAGCTCGATCTGCTGATCGTCGAGGGTGGAGATGAATTTCTTGCAGTTCTCAATCTCGTGGCCGATGGCGCGGAACTCCTCGTTCTTCTTGGTCTGAAACTGTTGAACGGAATACTTGTCGATCTGCGTTTTCTTGGATTCGACTTCGAGTTCGAGTTTCTTCCGGTCGGATTCGAGGTGCATCACCTTCTGCTTGGCGGCATCCAGCGCGGCCTGGCTGGCGGATAGACCGGCGCGGAGGGAATCGCGCTCCGGGCCAACGTGGGCGAGTTCGTCCAGCAGAGTCAGGATCTTCCGGTCGCGATCCTGAAGGATGAGAAGCTTTTCGATGACAGGGAGCATAATTTGTTACGGTCGAAATTATCGACCGTGCTCCGGCAAGTCAATGCGGGCGATTTGCGGAATGCAAATGTGGTTCCGATGCAGACCGATTCCGCGTGGAGGGGTGACGCAAGAGCGTCGGCGAACAGGAAGGTGACTCTACGCCCGGACAAACCGCGTGCTGGAAAACGGGCGGAGGTGTTCGAGGAACCATTCGCTGGCGAGCCGCGCGACTTCTTCCAACGCGCCGGCTTCTTCGAAATCCTGGGTTGCCCCGCTGACGATCTCGAAGTCCTTCTCGACGGCGAGCATCTCGTAGGCGTCTTCGCTGAGGTTCAGTGCGTCTTTATCGAATTCTCCCGCGATGAGGCGGGCTGGGGATCTCACGCGACGCAGGGCATTGCCGGCGAGATCGGGTCGCCCGCCGCGGGTGACGACGGCTCCGATTGATTTTCCGAGATCCGCAGCAGCGACGAGGGCGCCGCCCGCCCCAGTGCCGGAACCGAAGAAACCGATGCGCAAATTGCGTGCTTCATCTTCATCAGCGACCCAGTGCGCCGCGCAGGCGAGACGTTGAGTGAGGAGGCCCATGTTGGAGCTGTGATGCGAGCCGAGCTTTTCTTCGGCGCATTCCTCCGGGGTGAGCAATTCGAGGAGCAGGGTGCCCAGGCCGGCCTTGTGGAGGAGGCGGGCGAGTTCGGGATTCCGCTGGCTGCGCCGGCTGCTGGCATGCGCGAAGATGACGAGGCCCTCGGCGTTCGGCGGCACAATGAATTCGCCGTCCAAAGAGACGGAACCGGTGGGGATACGAATAACGCGGGAGGCGTCGCCCGCTTGCAGCCTGTTAGTTTCAGCGCTCATAATCTTCCGTTCTATCCGTGAACCAGAAAATGGTTCGCACGACCCAACAACTGCTCCCTGACGCGCGGATATTGCTACCGTTGACACGGAGTTGTCAATCGGGGCTAATTGCCCGGCCAGCGACCAATAAAAGTCCAGTTACCCATGAACAGTCACCGGTTTCGCCAGCATCTCCATACTCTCGTGCTCGGCATTTTCCTCGTCCCGCTTGCGCTGACGATGCTGAGCGGTTGCAAGAAATCCGAGTCCGCGCCGGAGGTGGATCAATTCACGCGCCTGTCGAATCTCGGCAAAAGCCAGCTGGAGGCGGGGGACGCGGCGAAGGCGATCAATTTCTTCCGCGAAGCGCTCGCGCTGAATCCCACGCTCATCGAGGCGCAGTTGAATCTGGCCAATGCGTTTCTGCTGGCGAATGACGTTGACTCGGCGATTCGTCAGGCGCAGGCGGTGTTGCAGGTGGACCATAATTCGGCGGCGGCTTACTACATCGCCGGTTGCGCGTATCTGCGGAAAGGGCAGGGCGAGGAAGCGCTCAAGGCCCTGCAACAATCGCACAAGATCGATCCCGCGGTGACGGCGCTGAACTTCCAGCTCGGGCTTGCGCATGAACGGCTCGGGCATTTCGAGGAGGCGGTGCAGCAGTTTCAGATGGTGGTCGAATTCGAACCCGAGCATCCCGCCGCGCACTATCGGCTGAGCCAGGCGTTATTGCGCCAGGGGAAACAGGCCGAAGCAGGTGAGTCGTTGAAGAAGCACCAGGAGATCCTCGCAAAGAAGCCAAATCCTGTGAGCGACGTCGCTGTTTTCGAGCGCTGCAAACACACGCTGGCGAAGCTGCCGTTCAAACTGGAACAGCCGCTCGCCGAGGGCGTGAAAGTTCAGTTCGCTGATGCGTCGGCCACGGCGTTTCGCAGCACAACGTATCAGGGACCGGTGGGCGTGATTGATTTTGCGCACGACGGCAGAAACAGCCTGCTGGTTCGCGATGGCGACGGATTCCGGTTGCTGGTGAACAGCAATGGAACCTTCACGGCGCAGGAGAAGTTGCTGCCCGGAATCGCGGGAGCGAACTACCACTGCGCGCTCGTCGGCGACTTGCAGAACGATCAAACCGCGGATGTCGTCGTGCTCGGCGACAAGGGCGCGCACGTGTTCAAGTTCACGACCAACGGAGTGGTGACGGATTCAACGCGCGCGGCGGGCTTCGGTGCGCTGACCGCGATTGATGGCGTGCTGGTGGACTTCGATTACACCGGCAAGCTCGGACTGATCGCGTTGCAGCCGGAAGGGAAGGGCCTGCGCGTCTTCCGCAATCTGAGCAGCGCGTTCGCGATGTATTTTTCCGAGAGCGGCGTGACGTCGGGCCTGCCGGCGTCCGTTTCGGCGGCGCGGCATCTTGTGCTGGAGGACTGGAACAATGATGAGTTGCTCGACTTGATGATTACCCGCGATGCCGAGGCGCCCCAGTTGTTTGCGCGCGAACGCGGTGGCCCGTTTGCCGTGACGAACGCGGTTTATCCGAACAGTCCGATCGCTGCCGCGGGCGATTTGAACAACGACTCCATCACCGACGTGGTGAGCGTCTCGGCTGGCAATGTGGTGATTACCTTTGGCGGCGGCAAGCCGGCGGTGACTTTGCCCCTGGGCATCGCGACGGCGGTCGGAATCGCGATGGTGGATTACGACAACGACGGCTGGATTGACGTGTGCATTTTCGGCGATGGCCTCCGGCTCTGGCGGAATCGCGGGAACGCGGGCTTTCTGGATGTTTCGAAGGATCTCGGCCTCGCGACCGTGACGGGAAAGGTTCGTTACGTCGCGGCGGCGGACTTCGATCAGGATTGCGACACGGATCTCGTGGCGGCGGTGGACGGCGCGGGTTTGAAGCTCCTGCGTAACGACGGCGGAAATGCGAATCGCCAGCTCAAATTGCGCTTGATTGGACACCGCTCGAACTCCAGCGCGCTCGGCGTGCGTTACGAAGTTTCCGCCGGCGGATTGCGCGCGTGGCGGACGGTGAAGCAGCTGCCGATCGAAGTCGGTGTGGGCAAACATGACCAGGTGGACTCGGTGGCGGTGCGCTGGTTCGATGGATTCATCAACAACGACGAGATCAAGGTTACCCAATGCGGGATTGTCGCGCTGGACGAAATTGAGAAGCCCTCGGGCTCGTGTCCTTATCTGTATGTGTGGGATGGCCAGGGCTTCCGTTTCGTGACGGATCTACTGGGCGCGGCGCCGCTGGGGCTGCCGGTTTCCGATACTCGCGTGGTGGATGCGGATCCGATCGAGTATGTCCGGATTGGTTCTGAGGAATCGTTCCCGGCGCGGGATGGATATCACGTGATGCAGATCACTGAGGAACTGCGCGAGGTGTTGTATCTCGACGAGGCGAAGCTCGTGGTCGTGGATTTTCCGGCGGATGCCGAGGTGCATTCCACGAGCAAGCTCCGGCCCGGCGGCCCCTTCCCGGCGCATGAACTGGTGACGCTGCACAAACGTCTGCCGCTGCGCAAAGCGGTGAACCACGAGGGCACGGACATTACGACCGTGCTGGCGGATGCGGATGGCCGGATGGCGTCACCCACGAAGCTGCGCTCGCGTCAGCTGCGTGGCCTTGCCGAGCTGCACAGCATCGAACTGGATTTCGGGCTGCTCGAAACGACGCGTCCGCTTGCGCTGGCGTTGACGGGCTGGCTGCGTTTCGGCGGCGGCATGGCGAACATGGGCGCGGCGCACACGCCCGAACTTCCGTTCCCATTCCCGACGATGGAAATCGAAGTGGTGCGGGTGGATGGTTCTTCAGATTGGAAGCCGGTCGATGTCGTCGTGGGTTCACCGGCGGGTAAGACGAAGACCATCGTCGTCGATCTCGCCGGCAAACTTCCTGACGGCGCGCGGCGGTTGCGCATTACAGCGGCGTTCGAGATTCACTGGGATCGCGCGGCGCTGTTCGAGAAGCGTGACAACTTGGAGACACGCATCACGACGGTAAGTGCGGCGGAAGCCCATTTGCACTGGCGCGGCTACAGCGAGTTCGAGCCATGGCCGTGGTATCTGCCGCTCACGCCGAATTACGCGAACGTGCGCCAGACGGCGGATTGGACGATTACGCCGAGCGGTTGGGCGACGCGCTATGGCGTGGTGACGGAGTTGATCAACACGAACGATCAGGCGCTGGCGTTGGTCGCGGGCGGAGATGAACTGACGTTGAAGTTCGCGGCGAGTGCGCTGCCTCCGCGGTCCGCGACGGCGAAGCGGGATTTCTTCCTCTATACGATTGGCTGGGACAAGGACGCGGATTTCCACTGCGACCTGGGATTCCAGATTGAGCCGCTGCCATGGCAGGGTATGAACTCGCAGCTCTACGGAAAAGAAAAGCGTCCTGAGTTTCCTCAGGACGCGATGATGAAGCGATTCAACACCCGCTGGGTCGGACCCTATACGCTGACGAAGGGCCCTCGTAGGGCGGGAGAGTGACGGCGTTACTTCGTGCCGGGCGCGGCGGTGGCGTCACCCGAGCCGGCCATCTGGACATGCTTGGCGCGTGCGACGTCGAGTTTGGCCTGCACCGTGCGCTGCAGTTCCTCGGCTGCGGCGGCTTTCTGCTGGGTGGCGATGAGTCGGAACGTTTCCACTCCAGGCCAGGCGAGGAGACCGGCGACGACTGCGGCGCGAACGAAAGTTTTCGATTGAGTATTCATAGTTGTCTGCGAGTTCGATTTGTCTGGAAGGGCTATCGACAAGCGCCTCGCCGGGGTTAAATCGCCAGCAAGATTTGCATCTGGAGCTGTCATGAATTTGGGCAAAACAAAGTTTGAAACGGAGTTGAGCGTCCGGCCGGACGACATCGACATGAATCAGCATGTCCATGCCAGCCGCTACCAGGATTACGTGCTGGCGGCGCGCTATGACCAGATGGCGCGCTGCTACCAAATGTCGATGGAGGAGTTTAACAAGGCGGGCTTCGGCTGGTATGTGAAGGCGGCCCACCTGGATTACAAGCGTTCACTGGTGATGGGCGATCAAATGGTGGTCCGCACCTGGGTAGAATCAATCGCGGACAGCGAGGTGAAAGTGCAGTTCGAGATTCTGCGCAAAGTGGGCGACCGGCTGAAGCTCTCGTGCGACGGCTGGTTCGACTACACGCTGATCAGTCTGGCCACCGGCCGGGCCGAATCGATTCCCGATTGGATCTTCGCCAAGTATTCGGTGTAAACTGCCCGGCCGGGCTTTCCTCCGGTTGTTTAACGCTGAATCATGTATCAAGTCACTCGATTGCAGAATGGTCTGACCGTCGCCACCGCGGAGATGCCGCACATGGCCAGCGTGAGCCTGGGGCTCTGGGTGGGCGTCGGCGGCCGGCACGAGCCGAAGGAGCTCAACGGCATTTCGCACTTCATCGAACACATGCTGTTCAAGGGGACGCGCAAACGGTCCGCTGAGGAGATCTCTCAGGCGGTCGAGGGCATTGGCGGTTACCTGAACGCCTTCACCGAGGAGGAAAACACGTGCTTCTACGCGAAGGCGTGCGCGGATCGTTTCGAGGATCTGCTGGGAGTGCTCACGGACATGTTACTGAACTCCGTGTATGACCCGCAGGAGATCAACAAGGAACGCGATGTCATCAAGGAAGAGCTGGCGATGTATCTCGATCAGCCGCATCAACACGTCCAGGAGCTGTTGAACGAAACGCTCTGGCCGGATCATCCGCTGGGGCGTTCGCTGACGGGAACGGTGGAGACGATTGAAAGCCTCAGTCGCCGGCAGATGATCAACTATCAGGACGAGAACTACATCTCGGCGACGACTCTGGTGGTGGCGGCGGGCAACATCCGGCACCGGCAGGTCGTCCGCGCCGTGGAAGCGCAATCCCGCAAGTTTCCCCGCGGCAAGCGCCGGACGTTTCAACCGTACGATGCGCCGCAGGAGAAACCGCGGATCGCCCATGTGACGAAGGAGACCTCGCAACTGCAGCTCGCGCTCGGGATCCGCACCTGCTCGCGGCATGATGAGCGTCGCTACGCCTTGCGCGTGCTGAACACGATTCTCGGCGACAACATGAGCTCGCGCCTCTTTCAAGTGCTGCGCGAGGAGCACGGCCTTGCTTACTCCATCCACAGCAGCCTCACCTCGTTTGATGACGTGGGGGCGCTGATGGTCTCGGCCGGCGTGGACACCGACAAGCTTCGTCAGGCGATGAGGCTGGTGATGCGCGAGTTGAAGCGATGCACGGAAACGCTTCCCAGCGCCGCTGAAATTCGTCGGGCGCGGGACTACCTGATCGGCCAGCTGGATCTCAGTCTGGAAGGGACCGAGAACCAGATGAACTGGGTCGGCGAACAGTTGCTGGGTTACGGGCGGATCATTCCGCCGACCGAGACCAAACAGCGCATCGCCGAAGTGAAGCCGGCGGAAGTCCGTTCCGTCGCGCGGGAGTTTTTCCGACCGGAGCGAATGAGCCTTGCCATGGTCAGTCCGCTGAAATCGACGAAGGGTTTCCCTGAGTTACTGGCGCTCTAAACAATGAGACCGATCGTTCAGGAGATCAGTTCGCCGCTTGGCCCGGATGCGCTGGTCGAACGTTTGCGCGGCGAGCCGGGAGTGGTGCTCCTGCGCAGCTCTTTGTTCGATTCGCCGCAGGCGCGCTATTCGTTTGTGGGAGCGCGTCCGTTTCTGACTTTTCGCTCGTTTGGTTCCCGTTGCGAACTGAGCGGCGGGGGGCGGGTCACCGAGCAGTTCGGCGATCCGTGGCATTTGCTGGACGGTTTGATGGCGCGCTACGAGTTGCTGGAGGAACTCGACCTGCCGTTTCCACTGGGCGGCTGCTTTGGTTACTGGGGCTATGACTTGAAGAACTTCGTCGAGCCGAAGCTTTCGCGGCGGGCGGTGAATGATTTGGAACTGCCGGATTGTCACGTGGGCTTCCACGCCAGCGTGGTGGTCTTCGATCATCGACTCGAGAAAGTCTGGATCGTGGCCACCGGACTGGATTTCGACGGCTCCCGTGAGGTCGCGCGCGCTGAAGAACAGGTGCGTTGGTGGCGCGACGTGCTCGGCCGTGACTCGGGGGCGTGCGCGCAGTCTCCCACTCAGTGCGAGAAAGTTGGGTCGAATGCGGGAAGTGATTCGATGACTTCGAGCTTCTCGCGCCCGGACTTCATCGACGCCGTCGAACGCGCGCAGCGATACATTTGGGCCGGCGACATTTATCAGGTGAACCTGGCACAGCGCCTTTCGGTGCCCGCGCCGTGTTCCGGGTGGGATTTCTTCCGGCGATTGAACGCGGTCTCGCCGGCGCCATTCTCCGGCTACCTCGATTGCGGGGATCTGCAACTCGCCTCGTCGTCACCGGAGCTGTTCCTGCGTTTGAGCGGGTCGCATATTCAAACCCGGCCGATCAAAGGCACGCGCCCGCGGTCCACGGATCCGATGCGTGATGCTCAGCTGACTTACGAGCTGCAAACGAGCGCGAAGGAAATGTCCGAGCTGGTGATGATTACCGATCTTCTGCGCAACGACCTGGGGCGTGTCTGCGAATATGGCTCGGTGCAGGTGCCGGAACTCGTGCGACTGGAGCGCTATCCGCAGGTCCAACATCTCGTCTCTACAGTGGAAGGCCGGCTGCGTCCGGATGTCACGCATTTCGCGGCGCTGGCCCGGTGCTTTCCCGGTGGCAGCATCACAGGCGCGCCGAAGATTCGCGCGGTGGACATCATTGACGAACTGGAACCGGTGACACGTGGTCCGTATACCGGCTGTCTCGGTTATCTGGGATTCAATCGCGAGAGCCAGCTCAACATCGTGATTCGCACGGCGGTGTTTCGCGGGGAACGCGCTTACTTCCATGTCGGCGCCGGCATAGTTGCCGATTCATCGCCCGAGGCGGAATACGAAGAGACGATGGCCAAGGCGGCCGGGTTTGTCGCTGCTCTCGAACGGGACATTAGAATGGACGCCAATTCAGTCGGCATCATGTCGAGACGACAGGGCGATTGAGTAGGTGTTGCGGCGAGTGTCGCGCCTCTTTTCCTGCTGGTAAATTCTGCCGAAAAATGAGGTAATATTCGAAATATGTTCAAGCGAGGTGCGTCCCTTTTCTGTGCCGTGCTGGGATTGGTGGAAGCCAGTATCGGTTCCGGCTTTGACTCATCTTTTGCCGATGGTACGGGGGCCAATGGGGCGGTGCGAGCGCTGGCCGTTCTGCCGGATGATTCTGTGCTGGTGGGAGGAGAGTTTTCTGAGTTTCACGGCGTATCGAGGACCGGAATCGCCCGGCTCAACTCAGAGGGCCGGCTCGATTCCAACTTCATCGTCGCGTCGAATCTTCTTTCGTCCGTCCATTCCATTGCCGTTCAACCGGACGGGCGAATCCTTTTGGCCTCCACGAATGCAGGTCCGGGAGGCGCCTATGTGGTGCGCGTGGATGCCGACGGCACGGTGGACCAAAATTTCACGGCGACGGTGAACGGTCCGGTGCATGCCGTCGCGATGGGGACCAACGGCGGCATCTGGCTCGGCGGAGATTTCACGGAAGTGAACGGCGTGCCGCGCAAAAGAATCGTTCGGCTGGAACGAGGTGGGGCCGTTGATGTGGGATTTGATCCGGGAGCCGGTGCGAATGGGGCTGTGCTGGCTCTGCTGCCTGATCCAGACGGTGGAATCCTGCTTGGTGGCGCGTTCAGTGGGGTGGGAACGAATGCCGTCGGACGGCTGGCCCGGCTGGCTCATGACGGTTCTCTTGATCAGGCTTTTTATACCCGGATGATTCCATCAGTGCCCGAATACGCTGTGCGGTGCATTGTGCGCTTGAACGATGGTAAGCTGATTGTGGGGGGCAAATTCACGTTGTATGAACCAGGGCGGATTAACATTCACGGATTTGTTCGATTGCAGCCTTCGGGAGCAGAGGATTTCGAGTTTACGTGGCCAACCTACGCCGTGGCCATTGGGACGACTGGTGTTGTCCACTCGGTGGTGGTTGAGCCGAGTGGCAGGATAATTATCGCGGGAGATTTTCAGTCGTTCAATGATCGGCCACAGCCAAACCTCGTCCGCCTTTCTCCTGACGGTGCCACGGATACGTGCTTCGTCTCTTCTTCAAATGAAGCACCGAATGGAGCTGTATTCGCACTGGCGCAGCAGACGGTAGATCGAGTCCTGGCTGGTGGCAGATTCGCCGCTGTGGGTGCCGCTGCTCGTGGCGGGGTCGCCCGATTCGTGGCTGGAGAGCCACCGCCGATTGTTCCCGCGGTGAGCATTG
>Ga0154020_10010614_pt1 | contig 10535 bp, 20 predicted proteins | sample Klosneuvirus_201_FD_109709 | JGI IMG/M metagenome (GOLD analysis project Ga0154020, IMG submission 109709) | Active sludge microbial communities from wastewater, Klosterneuburg, Austria - Klosneuvirus_20160825_MG | ecosystem: Engineered > WWTP > Aerobic digester > Activated sludge | place... | reverse complement strand
CGGATAGCCGCACTCTCGCGAGGCCTTCTTGGCACGCTCGAGATTTCCAGGAGCTATGGCGAGAGTGTAGAAAGTCACGCCGCTCTCTTCAATCGTGTTGACGATGATATCGTTCTTCTCCAAGCACAAGCGCACCTCGGCGTCAGTGAGGAGCTGAAGTTGAGAAAAGTATAAGGCGATGATTCAAAGAAAAAGACGAGAATTGCTAAATACCTGACGAAGAACGTCGGGCTCGTCCGCCTTGATGAAGTATTTGCCATTGAGGTAAATGGTGACGGCCTCATAGTAGTCATCGTAGCAGCAATCGTGGATGAGCTTGGCGAGGTCGGGCGGCATCGAGTTGAGCGAAAAGAACTTGAGTGTCCTTGTGAGTTCCAGTGGGCTAAATCCGCGAGTCCTACATCAATCATACATAAATACAAATTTGAGAATAGAAACACGAAATCAATATCTCGTACGAAGCGAGGAAGAGGGAGTGCTCAGTGAAGCGGTATTCATAAGTCTGGCCGCTAATGACACCTTCCAGCTCCGCAGTCTCGTCCAAAACCGTCTTGATTAACCGACTGGCAAACTATGAGGCGAACACCGATCAACAAAGCAAAAGAGAGACAACTTAAGTTACTGGACCAAGTCGGACCTCATTTTTGTAAACACTCCATTCCTGGACAACAGGAAGATAGACACAACCATCATCGCCAAAGAACAAGGGCTTCGGGTCAAAGTCCTCCAAAGCTTCCTACATTAATGAAAGAGAATCAGTGAGAGAAAGAGTCGAGGGCATCGATTGTGATGATACCTCTTCCTCAGCATTCGCCTCAGCTTGGATAGAGTCCTTGTGCTGAGGGTTCTCTTCGCCTTCATCATCGTCAACGACCATGTCCTAAGAGACATTGATGAGAATTCGAAATACCATGGCGCAGAAATGAGATATCAAGTACAGCATCGCCGAGAGTCGTGTTGCCCATCGCGCGCTTGCGAGTGACGGAAGAATGGCTAGATGATGCCTTGCGATTCAAGTCGCGGAACTGAGGCACAAGCTTGTCTCTACAAAACAAACAAATCGCATCAGCACACCGACGACAAGCTGACAGAGAAACTGCTGTACTTGGCATTCTCTTCCTTTCCAGCCGCATCAAGCTCGTCAATCATCTCGTGAATGTGCCTCATTTGGGATTCCACTTTTTCGGCCAAGTTTTGCACGCGCTTAATCTACATGGCAGGAGATGAGCAACCGACAACACATCAAGACAGCAGAAAGCGCGTGCCTCCTCCTTAGTGTCGACCTGTTTCAAGACGGCATGGTCACGCTCGCAATGATAGCGACCTGTCGTTTTGTCTTGCAAACCAATGACTTCCGTAGTTTTATAACTAACACGAAACTGTAAAAGGGGAGTGCTGGGAGCTTCAAGAAAAGACGATTGTACGTTTTGTTGCACTTCGAGCAAAAGAGCGCCGATTCGCGAAGGTTGTTCTCCTCCTCCTTGACCATCTCCATCATCTTGGCGAGGCGGAACTTGAGAGAGTTGACAAACTTGTTGAAGTCCATCGTCCAGACGTTGAACTGTTTCGAATGGCCAGTCGCCGTCTTCAACCCAGATTCGCAAATTTGCCTAGAAAAAAAATTGAGGAGAGAAGCGCCATCGCGAAAAAGGAATCGTACTTAACGAGAAGCATATCTTGGTGGAGTTTCACCATGATCTGACCAACCTGCTTCGGCTGCAAGAGCATGGCGCGGGCAACGTCAATCTCTCTGTAGAGGCGCTGCTTAAGGTGGAGATAGAGCGCCTGGATCTGACCGTCATCGTAGAACCAATGAGCGATCGTCCGAACCTGGCAAAAGAGACGTGATCGTGACATCAAGAAAACACAGAGGAGAGAGAAAGCGTACAATATCGCAGGAGATGCGGAACTCGTCGGGGTTCTTCTCGAAGTTATGCCTGAGGACGGCCTCCTGGGTCTTCTCGTCCACCTCCTCAGCGTTATCCTCGGCGGATACCTTCACAATTTCTTCGTCTTTCTCACCGGCATTATTCAACAGATTCATTTGCATGGCGAGGTAAACGAGGTCCTGCGTGACGGCACGGGCAGAAAGTTTCTTGGCTTTGCCAGCACGCTGTTTCTTCTCCTCCGACTTGATCCGCTCCATTGTGTCAGAGCAGATATCCAAATTTGTGATTTTGATATCTATAAACGAAAATACGTTAATAAAAACAATCTCCTCCGGCCGCTATGCTGGAGTACTTTTGTTTTTGAGGTAGTTTCGCAGCTCGACGTAATCAACTCGAGGGACGCGGTTCCACAAACCCTTGATTTCCTCATCCATCTCCCATGAGATCTACCACCACCACAGATGAGATCATACAAATAGCAAAAAATTCTTCATTTTTTTTTGAAAAAGGTCGCCGTACTCCATCAGGCTGCTTGTGAGGGTCGGGATATATGACGTCGACTTTGACGGGCCCGTTGAACACCTTCAAGATCTGATGCTCAGAGCGGAGGATCTAAATAGAGTAAATGAAAATCCGAATGGGAACTGGATCAGAAACGAAGGCAGATGGCAGATGAACCTCAATGTCCTCCTTGATGCGGTCATAGGACTCCATGACCTCTTCGTTGATCTCCAAGGCTCCATCTTCGTCAGCTAGGATTTCCATAATGTCCTCTTTCGAGTTGATGTCGTATTTGAATTTGAAAATAAATCGTTCAGCTTCCTATAAAAGAAGGGAATCGGCTCTGAACAGCGGAGAGTGCAGGTTGACTCGGCGCACCTTGTTCCAGATCATATGCGGATTCGCCTTGAGCTCCTCCATGAGGGCTGGGCTGAGCGTCAGCTGGGTCCTCTTCTGGATATCATGCAGAGTTAGACCCCTCTTAAACTTCTTCACCTCCTGCAGCACCTTGATGGCCGCTTGTTGGATCGAGATCTTCTCAGTCATCTGGAAAGGTGGTGACGCTCAACACAAAAAGGCGGAGTGGCAAAACATGTGGCAAGCACATTCACCATAGAAATCAAGTAAAATCAAAAATACGAAAATAATGAGAGATTATCAATGCTGTTCGCAGTCACGGGGAAGGAAGACAATTACAAAACGTCACCAGGCAGCGACACATTCTCGAAGAGAAGTGGAAGACATTCATTTCTCGCTGCCTCAGACCAGATCACACCTCAGCCCAGAAATTCAACCGACAACAATAGAAGGAGAATGCGAGGCGCAATGGGACAACAGGCAGCGCTAAGGGCGACAAGCGACGGGAACATTGGGGGCGAACAGTATGTGAAAAGTCGAAGCTGCAAAGCTCTCGGGCGCGTGCGACCAAAAATATCCGAAATTTATTAAACACAATCAAATTCTCGTAGCAGAGGGAGGGAGGCGGTGATCAGGCCCACTCCTTCGCCTCACTGAAGAATGACAAAGAGAAAGAGGCCAAGGAAGCAGCGTGGAGTGTAAGTCTTCTTTTCCCTACTTTAGTTCAGTTTCCCTTGCTATCTGTTGCAGTCTGCCTCAGTGGGGGGTATTCTCTCTTAATCTAAAATTTTTGTCAATATTGAAAGATTCAACCCCATTCTTGGCATTTGTGCTGGACTTTTTTAGCGCGACGTTCGAGTCCTTCGTCGTTGAACGCCTCGAGCCTCCACGTGTTCCGATATCAATAAAATATCTCGTTATCCCACTTATGTACCTTATCGTAGTGTCTTCAAGGATGACGGAACGCGATCAGCGCGTCAGTGTCCTCTACTCTCCAGGCGCGCTCCATTTCACTCCGAACGCCCTGTTCTCCCCTCGAGCCCTCCCCCCTTTCTCTGATTTAATTTCTAAATCTTCATTCGTAATAATATCTACTCAGTTTCAACATCGCTGGATTCGTTCTCGCAGAGCGTCAACTTCGACGAGCTCGACAAGGAAACCGATAAGGCTCGAGGAAATGGTCTCTTGAGTGAAAGCGGAGAAACGAAAGAGGAGCGCAGTGCGCCTTCTCTTTTGTCTCGTCTCATATAAAAAAATACCATATTGATCCATTTGAACGAGATCCGAGGAGGATCGACGGCTCCTCCGCTTCAATCTTCCCTTGCGAACTTTCAACGGCAATTTCCTCATTCCAACCATCATGTTGCTTTGCTCCATTGTAGCATTGTTCTGTTTCCGTTTGGCCTCATGCTTGTGACCATGTAGGCTCGCCACCCCGCATGACCTTGCGTGATCGTATCATTGGTATCGTCTGCATCTGCATCATGATTATCTCGTGGGTCGTCATGAGCGAGTACCTCCAATCTGTCGAACAAGGCGAACACACTGGACAGAAACCTTATCACAAGGTCCCCTAGTTCTTTTACTACTCTGCGATTCGCAAATTGACAAAATGCCATCTGGACAACAATCGTCTTTCACTGAAATCGCTCCTCTTCAGCCATTATTTATGAACTACGTGGTCCAAAGTGCCTTCTCCCTCGGCATTCCCGTCTGGTTCGTTTGGTTCTTCTTCATCAAGACCAAAACGGAGGCCGACTATCAACCGCAGATCACCAAGTCGCTCATCATTTCCTCCATTTGGTTCACTGCATTGCTTAGTGGTATACCATTTATTATATCATGATAATAGGAGGTTCATTCATCACGATAATGTTGACGTTCCTTTTTATAGTTTGCTCTTACGTGTGGTATATCTCGCTCGATCAAACGAGCATCTCCTCCAACACGGCCATCTACAACTCAAACTCCATTTTTGTGTTCATTTTCTCCATCTTCATTCTCAAAGAAAAGGTGACGATCCTCAAGATCCTTGCCGTTCTCGTTTGCGTCGGAGGCGTCGTGTTGATTACGATCTTTGGAAGCAATCAAGATGTACGCAATCATTCCGTTGTCCTCATCCTCCGCTGCTCCTCCTCCTCCGCCTCATCCTCCTTCTCCTCCTTCCTTCCTTCCTTTCTTCCTTCCTTTCTTTCTTTCATTTCAGCACATAGTCACATCACATTTCACATTATTTTAGGAAAATGGACATAAAACAACAATTTTTGGATATATTATGTGCACAGTGGCCGCTGCCGGCTACGCCATCACGGACGTCGTCTACGGCAAGTTCATGGACGATGACGAGGACGCTGGCATGGAGAAGAACTTCCTTTGGATTGGTATCACCTCAAAAAATTCAAATGTTTTCCCGAATCTAATTCAGGTGATATCATCGTTTAGGCTTCATGGGCTTGGCGACTTTCTTCACACAGTGGCCATTCCTCATCTTGTTCCACTACACGGGTTGGGAGACGTTTGAGTGGCCGACCTCGCAGATCTTGACGAGTCTTCTCGCTAACGCTCTGTTGGATACCCTTCTTAACACTGCTATCTATGTGCGGCTTCACAGAAAATCTTCAATCATATCGAGTATTTCTTTTTGCATTGACGCGAGGGTTGTGCAGGTGGGAATCATGTACACCTCGGCGCTCTTCATCTCGGTCGGTCAGGTGCTCGTCATGCCCGCCTCCATCATCGCCGATTTTTTCTTCAACCATTACGTCCTCCCTTGGCCCGCCTTCATCGGTATAGGACTTGTGGTCGCTGGGTACTTCTTCATGAATTTTTGATTTTACCTTTTTCGTCTCATTTTTTCTATTCTTGGACTTCTATTAATAATCTATCTCCCTATCTCCCAGATTTGTGATGATGACTGTCGCTGAGTACTTGGTGGAGCGCGATCAGAAGCGCAAGGAGCTCGAGGAGGCTGAGAAGGCCCTCAGCGACGTAGACGGATTGGCGAGAAACGACTCTTTCCTGGATTCCTAACGCGTCAGTGAGGGTCAGTGACCTTGGCGGAATCGCGACAATCTCGTTCCCGATCCATCATTAGTATTAGATTGTATTAAATATGTTTTAATTATTATGATTATCGAGTAAACGATTGCCTGCCTGTTGTCGAAATCTCGGTGACGATTCCGAACGCAATCCGAAGGCCACAAAAATGTAATCGGGAAAAGTTGAAGGAAATACACAAGTTTGCCGGCAGCGGTCATTTCCTTCTTATCGTTATGATCTCTTTTTAAGAATATATACATAGTTACCCTCCACTAATGGAGGCCAACCTACTGCCTTGCGAGGAAGACTCGGTGACGGCGATCTTGCCGCTGGTAACGCGGCACAACAAGCTCGGCGTTCCCTTCGTCCAAGAACTTCAGCTCGACGCCAACGTTTTCCTTGCCTTCTATGACTACGCCAAAGACCGCTTATTCATCGAGGCCTTGCATTTCTTCTTGTTGGTGCGCGATCCCTTTGACACCGCGCCTCGATTCAAGCATCGGCGACCCTCCAGAAGATTCCTTGCTCTTCTTCCAAATTCTTCTCCTCTGCTGGGAATTCTGTCACTAGTTCTGTCACATCGTTTAATAATACCAATTTATTTCTTATTTGAATGGTAATATAATTTTGCGGTTCAAGACGTCGGGACGAGCCGTTCAGAGAGTTGCCTTGGTTTATCGTTCCTCAGTCTCGTCGATCACGGGCGAGTCTATATTTGTTCATCTTGCGCATTTTAAGGCGGAGGAATACAAGTCGCTGTCGGCTTTCCAGCGCTTGGACCGCGAGGATAACCTTTTCAGTACATTCGTCGTGGCAGAGGCACCAAAGGCGATCAACATCGATGGTCCCGCTCGACTGCGTGCACTGTCCCTGCGCTATCGTGGATTCGCCGAGACCTTTGAGGTTAATAGCTATTCGGATGTTCTGTTCTGATAATGGCACATTTAGTGATTTTCGTTGTTCTTTTGTAGGAAGCACAGGCTTTGTGTGCTGTGACGATCTCCTCCGAGCCCTGGCACGACTTTCTGGCCTCGACGGCCTACCTCGAGGCTGCGAGCAAGAAGCCTTTGAAACGTCCGAGCCTCTCCAAGTCGCTTGATCGATCTTGGTTTTTTGTTATAGCAATCATGTAGCGAGACAATTGGGGAAAGTTGTAGCTGATGTCGTTGACCCGAGCGTTGTCTCTGCCGTCCTGCAGTTCTTTGGAGTAGAGGAACCGCTCGTCGAGCCAGATCCCAACCTACTGTCCGTCCCCGCTTTGAGAATGGTACCGATCGTTCACGCCCGTATCTGATGAAGGATTTTATTCATATCTTTGAACTTTTAGTGGCTTTGCGATCCATTCAACCATGACGTCCACTCCGCGATCTTTCAATCTATTTGGTTGGACGCAGATCCCGCCGCCTTCCACGCATACCTCTCATTAATTGGAAATCAGGTGTCGATGTTGAAGACGTTTGCGGCCTCTCTCATGAGCAATCGTTGCCTCGAGGAACTGAGGGTATTGGAAGAATCCGAGAGGAGCGCCCTTGTTCTTCGGAAGCGGAAGCATTCGTGGGTATTCTTTGAAACTCTTGTTCATTATGGTCGAGATTGGATGGCGAAGCTCACCAGCAAGGTCATCATGGACGCAGTCGATCGCGACACGGAGCCATACATTAGAAATGCAATCCTCCATTGTAGCTCTCATCGTCGTTTCGCGGTGCTAACTATTTCCTCCTAAAGGCAAACCTCCTTGGTGTGGTCGTCAATCACGGGGAACAAGCACTGGCAGTCGCCGGTGCTCTCCTACAAGCCGTGGCACCTCGCTTGGACACAATGCCAACCCCATTGAAGCTATTATTCTACCATCGTACTTTCTTATACATCTATTTGTCCGCTTTAGCATGGGAGGAACTCAGTTGCGCTCTTAGCATACGATATTGCTCGCAAAGCCGATGCGAAAGTCAGCGACGCATTGCGCGGGCCCTCCCTCATGCTCCTTGAATGGCTCTGTGATGTGATCTCGCAGCCACGTCGGTATTTCCCGACTCTGGTGAGCCAAGGAGTCGCAGTTCGACGAGATTTCAGCCTTGTGAGGAATGCTCTCAGAGCTCTGGAGCCCGCTTACATCCCTTCACCTGAGCTGTCCGTTCTCGCCATTCAATCAAAGCAGCTCAACCTAGATTCCCTGCAAAAATTCGTTACAGACTTTCTGGAAGGCCGATCGCGGTCCCCTTCTAATTTCGATTTCCCTCGCTTGGTGAGCCCCGCTTCAAACTTGGCCCTGGATCTTTACGGAGCCGCCTCATGTGTGGGTTCTCATCTCATCTCTGTCGCCGATTCATTGGCCAAGCACCTCGGTGCCACGGAGCGCGGCTTACCAGGGCCTCTCTATCAGTGCGTTTTTGTCTTTCCGATTGCAATGTTTCCCCGCTAAGCACAAGTTATGGTAGATTCCTTGGTATCAACCGAGCCGTGACGGCTCGGGATGTTAAAGAAGAGCTGAAAAGCTACATCTTGCTCAATCGCTCGGCACAGTCATATTCAACTGCGTCATCGCCTGAGCATTCAGCATTGACCACATGCCACATGTCTGCCCAAGGTACCGTCTATTTGCCGCGGAATGGGTTGATGTTCCGTTATAAAATACTTTTCATTAGGATCTCCTCCCCGATCCCCGAGGTCCACGACTCCGAGCGTTTCCGAAGGTCACCTTGGGTCAGGAAGTGGCGATAGCACTGGTGAGAAGGACTCAGATAGCATGACAGCCGTGACTTTGACTCTGAGCTCCCGCAGTCTCAGCTCCAGCAGTAACAGCAGTGATGCCCCATCTGTCTACGCTCACGAGTTGTGTACAACCTTCGCAAAGTTCTGAGCAACTAGGATGATCTGATGATTTTGTGAACATAGCCTCGTCACCGGTCAAGGCTTCGACGAGTCAAGTCAAGCCCCCCGTGCCGCAATTGCATTCAATATCTCATGCAGGAGTCGACATCACCGTCGCCGACGTCGTCGAGCACATTCGAACGCAAAGATTATCCGATTCTTCGAGTGAAGAAGATGCACATCGACTGCGCGACCTTCTTACCGATTTTAGCAAGAGGCCTCGTGAAGTCGCATCGTACTCCTCCTCCCTTGTCATCGCTCGATAACTGCATATTTGACATAGTTACCCGCTTTAGCAGCAGCCAAGATTTCGGCTCCGTGGTTGTGGTTGGAGGCGGAATCGGAGGCATTCTAGTTGCGAAGGGATTAGCGAAGAACCCTAAACAGCGGGTCATCTTCATTTGCGCGAACGACTGCTTCGAGCTCGTGCCCGCTATCTTCGACCACGTTTTCGCCTCCGATCCTAAGGTTAAGGTTTCTCGTGCCGTTCGAGAATTTCGGTAGGAATGATTTTGTATATAACGAAACGATTTTCGTGGAATAATTCATTTGGTAGGATTCCATACCGAACAATCTTTCTCGACGATCCCAATATCCGTTTCCTCCAAGGCCGAGTGAAGCACATCACTGCTGACGTGGTGATCTTGGAGACTGAGACCATAAGCTTTACCAATCTCGTCCTCTGCCCTGGGGCGATCCGAGCAGATTGGCTTCCTGACTTACTTCCTCATTGTGATGGCTCGCTGGCCGTCGGCGGCCTCACTGGGGCCCTGATTCCTCGCCACTTTTTGGTAATTTCTCCTTCTACAATGATTTGTTTTGAAAAACCATGGATGGTTATGATTTTATCTCTAATAGGTCAACATGAACTATAATTCTGTGCGAGAGGATGTCGAGAGAGCGAATCGAGTCCTGATCATCGGCGGCGGTACTCGCGCGATTGAGATTGCTGCCAAGCTCGTGACTGCGTTCCATCCGCCCAAGCATGTGACGATCGTCCATGACGAACCCACTCTGCTAAGCCACACCTCCCCAGAAGTCGAGCATGAAGTGCGATCGTGGTTGCATCGCCACGGTGTCATCGTGGAGTTGTGCGAAGAAGTGGTCATGGCTCGCAAGACCTTGGCTCATCCCTCGAACACCGAGCCTCTTTTCCTCCTCCGCTTCTCGGGCCGCCCCGTATTTGCGGAGAAGGTATTCAATTGTGTTGATGTTCCCAGCACGGCCTTCCTTCAACATTTCATTACCCAAGTTTTGACTGCCGACGGGAGAGTTAGCGTACTCTTTTCTTGCATTTCTCTTCCTTGCACCAAGCTCACACGTTTGGCTGAACAGGTGAACAACAATCTGCAAGTGTGCAGCTCAACTGATGGCCACGTTCTCGATCGCATCTACTGCATTGGCGATTTTATCAAGTTACCTCCACCTTGGCGTACGTTTCCATCGGTCTGCTATTCTCTTCTCCGTTTCTTACAAATACGATGTCTTTTCGAATTCAGCAGAAGAAGATCGGAACGAAATCTCGCCATCGATCCGCCAAGCACTGTTCGTCGTAGACCATATCACAAGCGCTTCGTCTCAACATCGGCTCTCCTCTCTCCTACCACCACGCGCATCTCCCAAATCTTACAAGGTCACTTGTCGCGATCTTTGAGTAACATGAAATCCTTTGCCGAATTTCTTATTGTTTTTAGCCATATGTCATGGAAAAGAGGCGGACCATTCGACTCGACGCTGAGAGCAGCATCGCAATGCAATACGGAGGGTTCGAGTCGGTTTTTTGTTCCCTACCGTGCCCTCCTCAATATCCTCTTATTAAGCGTCGTTGGCCGAGGCGATATGGCAATGGAGATGAGAAATCAATATTACGACTACTTGATG
>Ga0154020_10010612_pt1 | contig 10536 bp, 16 predicted proteins | sample Klosneuvirus_201_FD_109709 | JGI IMG/M metagenome (GOLD analysis project Ga0154020, IMG submission 109709) | Active sludge microbial communities from wastewater, Klosterneuburg, Austria - Klosneuvirus_20160825_MG | ecosystem: Engineered > WWTP > Aerobic digester > Activated sludge | place... | reverse complement strand
TCGTAAGCATCTCACATTAGAACTACAACATTAACAATCATGATTGATAATAGAATATAAAAGCATTCCGAATGGAATAAGAGAAGTATAATGATTTTTTATTCAATTGCAAGAGGAAGTTTGAAAAATCTTTTTAGAGCTGATTAATCTTTTTTCTGTTCTTCTTTCTTTTGTGGTTTCTTAAGGTCTTCTTCAATCATTTCTCGCACATTAAAGAAATCGTTTTCTTGTTTTTCTCAAAACAATTTAAATAGAATTTCTTCAAGAACAACTAACGATTGTTTTAAATCTAATAACTCTTTTCAAAGTTTACCAAATTCAATGTGATTAAAGTTTTCAATATCACATAACATAAGTTTCTGTTTTTGTTGAATATCAAGAATTTGTGTAACTGTTTCAACAATGCTTGATTCAGTTTTAATCTTAGATTTTCTAGCGAGAGTTTCAAAAACACCAGACTTAGAAATTTGTTTACCTTGTTGGTAAAGTTTTTTAAATAGTGTATCCATAAATATATAGTAATATAAAAACGTAAGAGAAGTATAATGATTTTTGTTTCAATTGCAAGAGAATTATAATAGTTTAAATAAATCTTTAGATGGTATTGGTATTGAACTTATTTGTGATTTTTCGTAAAATTCATTAAATGTTTTTGTTTTTAATATACCATAAGAAGAGTATTTTTCAGCAAAGTAACATTCTAATTTATTGTCATCAAAATCATATAAAAAAAACTTTTCTTTTCTATAAGTTCAAATAGAAATATCTAGCAAATATTTTCTAGCTTTTTTAGAAATATTTAGTTTAGTAGATTCTAATATCTTCTTTGCTCAGTCTGATTTTACTGTAAAACGAATTTTTTCCATGTTAAATAAGTTGAAATAAATCTTTAGAAGCTCTTGGAATATATTTTCAAATACAGCTTTTAAAATGTTTATAACTTCATGGTTGATAATATCATCATACAATTTTAACTTCATTGGTATATCCATCATATCCTATATTTTCATATGGTAATCATAAATCATAAGCTATGTCTATTAAATATCTTCTACATATATCTTCTATTTCACAATATTTTCATTCCATTCACAAAACATCTTCAGCTTCTTTTTGTGTGATTCAATTAAATGAGAATAACATATTGTTATTAATAATAAATAATGGTAGTATACTGATTTATTTTTAAATTGCAATAGAAAAAACCCAAATGTATTAAACAAATGGGTCTTTCATATATATATTAAGCCGCACCTACATACAATAGCCTGTATATATGTAGGTGTTTCAATGGTATTGGCATCATCTGATTTACACAGAACAGTCTCTCAAAGCATCCTTCCATATAACGGATGTTATCAACAAGGCTTACGACACAACTGGCTATAGTTCTCGTTACCTATTTAAGCTTGACAAACAGTACATGTTTCTCAACTACATTCAACTCTTTTATTTTTTCTTCAAAGCTCTTGTGCGGCTGATACTGAATGTTGGTAGTATAAAGATTTTATACCCTTTTCCCATGCATACAGGTAAAGTGAGTTTATTTCTTTAGTTGGTGTTTTAGGGTCTACTAATAAGTTTAGAGATTGTCATTGGTCTATATAAACTTGCCTATCTGCCGCTTGATTAATAATAGCATATTGGTCTATTTCTCTAAATGTTTTGAATACATCTCTTTCATTATCTGTTAGAAATTCTAAGTGTTGAACAGAACCATCGTTATTCATAATAGATTCTCGAACTTCATCTGTATTCATTTCATATTTATCCAACAAGTCTTTTAGAAATTTATTTTTAAGAGTAACTTTTCATTTAGCTAAATCTTTTACAACATAATTTGAAAACCAAGGTTCAATAGATTGTGAAACTTGTCATAAAATAAACGCTGAAGATGTTGTTGGAGCAATAGCGTTTACACAACTATTTCTTCTTCAATATCATTTTAATAATTCAGGTTCTCAATACATAGTAGCAAGTTCTTTTGATGCTTGGAAAGATTTAGATTGGATTGTTTGGAATATGTCTTTATTAAGTAGATTCGCATATTCACTTTCAAAAGGTATCATTTTAGATTGTAAGTGAGAATGCCAACCTAATACTCATAATCATAAAGCTCTTTCTTCTTTTGCAAAATTGTAAGCACGTTTCATAAATTCAAACTTTTCATTATCTTCTGAATCCTCAGAATCTCTTCGTGCTTCAAGTTTATCTATAAATTCTTGCATAACTGCATCTAAGAAGTATATCATTGTTTCAACAGCATCTGTATTTTTTATTTCATCTCGATGTAAAAGATTTATTGAAGAAAGACAACATACAAATGATTTATCTTTTGAATCTGACAAAGCTATTTCGGCACAAAGATTTTGATGAGTAATTTCTAGTCATTTATCTTTATAAACATCTGGAGATTGGTTGTTAATATTATCTTTAAAAGCTATATATGGGTATCATACTTCTGACCTTCTTTGTAATACTTTAGCTCGTGTTTTTCTTTTATCTTTATCTCAATTCTTCATTGATTCTAACCATCAGTCAGTAACAGTCACTCATGTTGTACACTTTTGTATAGGATTTCATTCAGTACCTATCTCTAAAAATTCTTCTATATCATCATGTTCTAATGGTAAGTATGGCGTAAACGCTCACCTACGAGACGCTCATTGATTTGAAACATCAATCATAGATTCAAATAGTTTCATAAAATGCACAGCTCAAGAACTTTTTCAGTTATTTTTAATTCAACTTCATCTTGGTCTTAAATTTCAAAAAAAACCAGAAGTGCCTCATCATAATTTCGACATCATTCATACTTCAGCAGAAGTGTATAAAATACTGCCCATAGTATCATTTATATATGAACCAAAACATGAAATAGGCAATCATCTATTGTTTCAGAAATTATTCCATACAGGTGTTGATAGTGAGTAATATCATTTAGAGATGTATTCATAAAACTTATCTGCAAATCAATCTATTCACAATATATTTTCAGCTGTTTTAGATATTTCTGAAATACGTTCTTCTGCTGATTGTCATTCAATTAAATATCATTTTGAAAGAAAATATCTTGAATTTTTGTTAAGTCGGTAAAATGGTTTCATATTTAAATTTAAAATAAATCATCTTCAGTTATTGATTTTGTCTTTTTACTGTAGGCGACACTCCTCGCTGAAAAGAAATCAACATGCTTTGTAATAGTAGTTTCTTCATTAAACCATTTTGTTTTTTTGAGAATATCTTTATTGATTTCAAATAATTTTTCAATTCAAATAGAATCCAATGATTTATTTATTCTGTCTTTTATGAATTCGTTTACTTGTTCTTTTGGAAGGAATTCTAATTCTCAAGTTTCAAATATCCAGTCAACAATTTCTATTTCTGTTTCATAGCATTCTTTACATACTTCCAATGTTTTTTCAATAAGCTCTTTAGAAAACATATCTGGATATTCATTTTTTATAATTTTAATTAATTCAATTCAAAAATCTCAATGAATTTGCTCCTCGAGTGAGGTTGCTGATACTGTGTTTGAAATTCAATTGAGAGTGTTTTTAAATCTCTTAAAAGAAAGCATTATAAAAAATTGTGAAAACAATGATATATGTTCAATTAATAATGAGAACAATATTAATCATAATACAGATTCTTCTTTATTCTTAGAAATGCTGTAAGCTTTGGTTTCACTGAGATATTCTAATCTTTTTTTAATACATGGAACATTAATTAAATCTTCAAAGTCTCAGTTTAATCAAAGCAATTCAAGTAAATGAGAATAAGCATCTGCATGTCTAACTTCTGATTCAGCAAAGGTAAATCAAACAGACGCTATTTCTGGTTTAGGAAAAGTTTTATATAAATCACCTCGATAGTTCTTCACATTATTTTCAATCTGTGATATAGCCAACATGGTTCTTCTTATAATTTCTTTTTCAGATTCTGAAAGATTAATTTTAAAGTCCTGTATATCTGATGTAAAATTATATTCTTCTACAATCCAATAAGAATTTCTTATAGCTTTTTTATATTCAATTAAATGTGGATATTCCAATGGCTTCATTGTTATTTTTTCATCAAAAATCATCTTTTCAAAATCTAATCTAAAAACTCTTCGAGCTTATCAAGAGATACTACTCATTTAATCGTTTCAACCTCTACGCCATCTTTAAAAACAATGATGTGAGGGATACTTGATACTCAAATTTCAAGTGCTAATTTATTATCTTCATCTATATTTATTTTTTGTACTTCTACTTCAGGATGTTTTTCTTCAAATTCTTTAAAAACATTGAGCATCATACGACATGGGCTACATCGTGGTGCTCGGAAATCTATAATAGTAACTTTAGACATAATTATAATAAACAAGTGTAAAAATTTATTTTATTTTGACTTTAAGTATAGAAGAAATAATATACTATAATTAGCTAAGTCTTCTAATGTGTCAGTAATCTTCTCTCATTGAACATATGTATCTTGTCTTACTAAATTACTTATTCTTTTCATTTTGTCAAGCATGCGTGTAATAAATCAATCTTCAATGCTGATTCAAAATTCTTCAACTACTTTAAAGTTAGCAAAAGCATCTGTAGCTCAATCTCAAGAATAATCTTTATTCTTAGCTTCTGTTATTGTAAACATATGTTCAGTAACGTCTCTAAATGCTTGTAAGTATTCTGCTTGATTCATAATATATTTTAAAATAAAATTAATCTGATATTGAATAAATTCTTGCTGTATTATGTTTCATAACTTCTTCGTCTTCAATTAAACTCGCTGCTTTATTAAATCAGTCTATCCAATCTTGAGATACATTAAGCTCTTCCGCTTTTCGTTCAAAACTTTGTCAAGAGTCTCATTCTCAAGAAAGTCTTCATAATTCTAAAAGTAATTTAAAACCCTTTGTTGTGTATGCTTCATCAAAATCTACTACTCAATAATCTCAAAATCATCAAATAGTTACAAGGAAATGTTTCATAATATATTGAAAATAAAATTAATCTGACATGCAATTATGAAAAGCTATCTTAGGAAGATTGTTTACAGTTTCAATTGTAACAAATCATGGTAAAGATTCTTTCATAATAATTGTGTCTGCATATCTATCTTGATTATTCATTGATGGTGTTTGAATCTTAGTTCGTCAAGAACCTTGTTCAATCTTTGGTGTGTGCAAGTGTCAATTGATAATAAGCGAGTAGTGAAACGGTGAACCTTTTAGATTCGCTATCTGGTCTCAATTCTTATTAGCAAATCAATTTTCTCAATGAGACAATATGATATTAAACTTACCACAAATAAATGTATTTACATTGTTTTTAAAATATGTTACTGGAACGTGTCATTGTAATCTACTTTTTACAATTTCATATACAGCAAGTCATGGCAAACGCTCTGGGTCATCATCTGTGTGTTTATTTCATCTACAATTAGAGTGAACAAATGTATTTAATCAAACAGATACTATAAGTGTTCATGTTTCTGTTTGAAAGTCACATATTTCTTCTTCTCAAAAATATGTTTCTTTCTTTACTATCTGTTTAGATACAGTTCAATCATAACTCATTGCAAGTTCATATCAAGGTTTTGCGTTTGCATATCATATTTTATTTGTTGTATGTATACGATTACTTTTAAATATACATTGAACCCAATATATTAAATCCAAATCTGTATTATACATTCTTAAATTATTTCATCTCAATGTTCAATCTGTTCTTGAAATAATTTCTTTGACTAATAATTTAGATTCTTCATTAATGCTATACCACTCAATAGGAACTTTTTTTTCTTTTCAAATTCTTTTAGCTATTTCTTTAGCATCATCTGAATAAATTCTAATGTAGTATGGTTGTAGTATATTTCATCAACTTTTTTTACATAATTGTTTTGTATAATTAATTCACAATTCTGTAAACATCTGTTCAATCCATTCTATTTTTTCTGGTTTAGATATTTTGAATTGTATTCTTGTTTTTTTCTTAGACTCTTCTTTATCTAATTCTTCTCAAACAATTCATTTATTTTTTTTGTGATAATATTCTGATGTGTTATATATAACAACACTTCAATCAAATATAGTCATAAGACTTGCTATATCATATTTGTCAAAATTATAATCTCATCATACATCACTAAGTTGTTTTGTTTCAATAACTTCAATTTCTTTTGCTTCAAATTTATCTCAATCTAAAATAAATTTATGTCAATCTGTAACAACAAAATCTCTTGCATCTGTTTTTTGTTTTCAAAATCTACAATAAGTTCACTTTTGTTTTCATTCAATAACATCTTCAAAATTACCAAAGTATGTTTTTCAGTCTTTAATTTGTCATAACTTTAAGTTTCAGTTCTTAACTTCATCAAATGTTTTAAATCAAATCTCTGTCAGGAACAAAGGATTCTCTTTTTTAAGAAAACAATGATTTCAAGCTATACCAAACATCTCTACATTCTTACCTGCGTTATGACAACTTGCCAATAATGATTCCAATAGCTCCGCACATTTAAGCATTTGTTCAAAACCTCTGTAATCCATATCTAAAATCTGGCTTACATGCATTCATTGAAGTAATGGTGTCTCGAGGTTGTCACCAACATTAATTAGAGAAATGTTTTGATACCCAGATTGCAAGATGTAATCTAAGAGTTGTTGCATGTTTTGTTCAAGCTTGTCTGTCGTTCTGCCAGTATGCAAGTCACCAAAAGCGATAATCAAATGATCTTCATAAGTGAATACATTTTTATTTGGTGTAAGTAAATTTTTAGGAGTGTAATTTTTAACAGATTCTCATATTCTTTCAAGATAAACTTCTAGTTTAGCGTCTCTTCTAAGTACGTCATCAAATTGTTTTTCTTTAGCTTTATTCATAAATCATTCCTCAATCTCTCTGAATCTTTCTCTTGTTGTGTCATAAGCTAGTTCCTCAAGATAACCTTCAACCTCAGCTTTACCAAACTTATCATAAAGAATCTTAAGGAATATTTCATTAGCTATTCCACAAGTCTTTTGCAATCATGTTGCAGACTTAATTGCTTCCCACACTTTAGGTTTAAGTATGATTGGATTATCATCTGTTCACCAGTTGAATGTAAGAATTTGGTCTCAAGTTCGGTTCTTACCTTTTCTTACATAAGCTTTTTGAATTCTGTTTATAAGTTCAAATGGTACAGAATGTCTTGATGTAACCTTTTCTCAATATTTATTTGTAGCTGTTGTATAGACAAACAGATTTTGCTCATCGTATTCTACTTCTTTTTCTCATACTTCTTCTTCGATGTCTTCAATTTCATGCCTGCTAATAATGTCACTGACGGTTGTTTTTCAGATTATGATAGAGTCCTCGTCATCTAGGTAGGTAGCTATTCATCTTAAAGAAAGTCATTCTTGTCTTAGTTGTAATATCTTCTTGACTACTTCTTCTTTAAGTTCTTTACTTAATTCTCAATAAATCATAGTCGTCTTAATTCATATAAATAAAATCTTTTCATTCTTCTCAACCAATTCTTATGTAGTGTTCTGTTTGGTCAATAAAACAAGACTTGTCAGAACTGTGTACAAATTCTCATTCATACTTACTAAAGATAATTTCTCAAGTATGTAAACACATAAGAAATTTTCTTTCAAAATTCACTTCAGGTAAATCTAAAGCTTGAATAAATACTTCAAAAGAGTTTTTGAGTTTATCATCCATTTCTTTTGTATTCAATTCTTCTTTAGGTTGGTTTCACCAAACATGTTTGATAAAGTTTTTTAGATTAATCTTTTTTCATTTGTGTTCTCATTCACATTCTAGGTATGAAAAATAGATGTCTAAAATATCTTCTGGAGAAAACATTGAATATAACATAGCTTCCTCTACACTGAAGAACATATCATTTACATGGAATACTCAACCAATCTCGTCAGCTACCCATCGAAATTCATAATCAGTATCTCACACTAAATAATCACAGAAATTCCTAGCATACTTATCTAGTCTTCTTTGTAGTTTAATTGTTTTTTCAATCATATATAATTTTAAAATAAATCTAACTTTTCTGATTTATGTAATCAAAAACATTTTCTCAGTATACAGCCATCATAACTTCTTCATAAAGGTAGTGTGAGTTGTCAGAATCTTCATATCAATCCTCAAGAAGACATTCTTCAGCCATACCTATAACTCAACTCCAATCAATGTTTTTAAGTTGTTTTGGTTGTTTCATAATAATTTAATAAATAAAATTATTTTAAATAAGAGCATTCTTTAAATGTGTGAAAAAATCATCCTATATTTTGTTCTCTTGTTTCTACAGTAGCAAAATAATTAATAAATCAATCAAAACAAAATACTGTCTGTCTATAATAAGCAAATGTTATAACTAGACAAAAAAGCAATGCAAATATAAATACTAATAGTAACTTTTTCATTTAAGGTTAATAAATAAAATCTATTGCACACACCATTTAGTTCACTTACAAACACTTCGTTTTTGTTGAGCTCTTGACGTATGAGCTTTTACATTCTCTTCAGATTTTCTCAATTGCTCTTTTCGATATGCTAATTTATCTTCTTCTGCTTTAGCTTCTTTCCACAAATCAATTTCTACAATCTTCTCTTTAGCAACCTTAATTTCTCAATTATTAGAAGCTGTTCATCACAACTTCTTAGCTGCAAGTAAAGCGTTGGTCATATGGTTAGTGGCATTTTGTCATTTTGTTATACCAGAAGCCATTACATCTTTTGGGTTAGCTTTACATCATGCTGTATAACATAACGCTGTGTTCCATGTGTAATTACATTTGTACATAAACTTATCAGAAGCTAATAGATGTGTTTTTTCATACAATCAATCATACATAGTTTCGTAAACAGGTCGTGTCTTAGAGTTGTCTATATGTTCTGTTTTAATAACATTTTTTAATCACATTCATTTTCTAAGAGAGCCTACATTATTTGTTTTATATCACGCTCATCATTTTTTAAATCAACCTTCAGCAATACCTATTCAGTAAATAAACTGTGCTAAAGTAACTGCTGTTCAATTGATACTACATTGTCAATTGAAATTTTGTTCTTTAGTATAATCTTCTGCTACTCTTACTACAAGCTGTTCAATTGATTCTTCAGCATCAGTTTCAAGAGTTAGTCAGAATGTGAACATGCTAAGAGTTATTACTCAAAGTCATATGTGTAAATATTTTGTATTCATATTTAAAGGTCATATGTTAAAAAAGGTATTAATTCTTCTTCTTTATAATTTGTATCTTTTACAGAATATGGGTATGTATCTGAATCATGTGCTCTTTTTACAACAAAAACTCATTCTTCATAAAGTGCTTCCCACCCATCTCAAGTTTTCATTAGTTCTGTTTTATTTATTTTAACTTTATCTCAAACTTTATATTTCATAACAATAATTTAAAATAAATTAATTGAGCGTAATAAACGAAGGTGATGTGAACAAAGGTGATGGCAATTATAAATCATAAGATAAATTATTTATTTTTAACAATTCTCGTTTAGGATGTTCTTTAACAAAAATTATATAATACCAAGCATCATAATAAAATCAATTTTCTATCTTTATAACTATTCATCAATAATTTTTAACATTATCTGTATAATCATGACATCTATATTTTTTAATAGCTGTGTTACAATCTTTTTCTGTTACTAAATGATAATATTTAGTCATAATTAAAATTCAAGTAAAGCTCAATCTTGAACATACCATCTTTTTTGTGGATTTGTCATCCATTCTTCTTTAATAGTTATTGATTCAAATAATCTTTCATTCTCATCTCTTAATAAAATAATTTGTTTTAAGTTGTCTTCAAGTTTAGTTCTTTCTTTGTCATTATATTTATGTGCTATCATTTCTTTCTCAGCTCTAATGTCAATCGTTTGTAATTCTTTAAATCAAATATATCAAGCTAGTACAATAAAACTTACTAAAAAAATAATGTAATTTTTATTCATAGGTATTTTGAAGATAAAAACGTATGGAAAGTATACTGATTTTAATTTAAATTGCAAGTCAATCTTTATAAAAAGTTTTAGTACAAATTCATAGAATTTTTAGACCAAGTTTAAAAAAAGCACCAGTCCATATTTCTATGCGGTGCTTATACTTTATTTATCGTGCATTAGAACTTGCATTCCAAGCACTAAATCATTCATTCTTCATTTTTAATAGTGCTACTTGTATATTAGCATCTCAATCATACTTACTTGCTCAAGCGAATCAATACTTCTTTGAAGAACCTTTTCGTGTCGAAGAAGTAAATTGAAAGAGTCAAGCAGCAGAGGAACAGCTTCCTGACTTAAGTTTCACACATATGTGCTCATTAACTCTTTTAGGATTAGCTCAATATCAGTATTTAGCATATGGATTGTATCAGCTTTCAGCTTTTGCTATCCTTAATGCTGTATTACAAGTTCAATCGTCAATTTCATGTATTGAACACCGATATTTTATTCTTTCTTTCCAATCAATATTAGGAGTATTATTTTCTATAACTTTTTCCTCAACTATATTTTTTGTGAT
>Ga0154020_10010611_pt1 | contig 10536 bp, 10 predicted proteins | sample Klosneuvirus_201_FD_109709 | JGI IMG/M metagenome (GOLD analysis project Ga0154020, IMG submission 109709) | Active sludge microbial communities from wastewater, Klosterneuburg, Austria - Klosneuvirus_20160825_MG | ecosystem: Engineered > WWTP > Aerobic digester > Activated sludge | place... | reverse complement strand
GGTCGCGGCGCTGCGGGAGCGGCGGCCCGGGCTGCCGGCGCTCCTGATGTCGGGATATGTGGGGGAGGCTGTCGCGATCCGGGAGGTGGCCGACGCGTCATTGCCACTGATCGAGAAGCCGTTTTCGCTCTCGGCGCTTGCGATGGCCGTCCGCGGGGTGCTGGACGGCTGAGCGCCGGGGTCAGTCGTCCCGGGGCTTCGGGGGGCGGCCCTGGCCGGCGTACTGGGCCTCGATCCGCGAGTAGAGGTCGTCGGCGCCGATGATCCCCTTCACGGAGGCGATCACGCCCGCCACCACATCGTCGGCCCAGTACTGGTCGGGGCGTTCGGCCTCGGGCAGCGCACGCGCGTGCCGGTCGAGATACTCGATTGCCCGATCCACCCACTCGGTCTGTGCCGTGGCGACCAGCGACCACGAGCCCGTCGCGCGCAGTTCCATCTCGGCCAGCGCATCCAGATGAGCGCGCAGCTCCTGCGCCACCGGACCGCGGCGGAGTTGCTCCGCCACGATCGACAACATGGCCCGACGCTCCGATTCCTGGGGCTCGGGGAGCGGCGCCAGGTAATGGCGCTGATCGGCGACCATTTCGGCCAGCCGGATGCAGACGGCCCGGATCGCGGGCGTCAGTTGGCTGGGGGCCTCGGTGGCCCACGAGCTGGCCGCGCGGAGGATGGCGGCGATGCGCTCCTCGGCGGCGGCGGCGATTCTGGTCGAGTCCATCGGGTCTGCCATGGGGTGAAGGGTGGCCCGAATCGGCCCCGATTTCAACCCCGCTCCTGCCGCGCCGACTACCCCCACGGGACCAAATCGGCAAGGGCAGCGGGCCGTGCGCGCCGCTCGAACGCCGTGGCCAGCGAGGCCACCACGATCGCCCGCACCTCGTCCGCCAGGGTCGGCGAGTCGCTCCCCAGCTCGCGCGCGACGGAGGTCATGGTCACGCCATGCAGGCCGCAGGGCACGATTGCGTCGAACCAGGAGAGGTCCGGCGCCACGTTCAGTGCAAAGCCATGCAGCGTCACCCACTGCTTCACGTGGATGCCGAGGCTGGCAATCTTGCGATCCCCGGTCCAGACCCCGGTCTTCCCCGGAACCCGATCGGCCGCGATGCCGAGCACCTCGAGCGACGCGATGAGCGCGTCCTCGAGGGTGCGGAGATACCAGTGAAGGTCCTCGCGGTGCTGCGAGAGATGCAGGATCGGATAGCCGACCAGTTGCCCGGGCCCGTGCCACGTCACGTCGCCGCCCCGCTCGATCTCGACCACCGCAGCACCACGGGCGGCGAGCAAGGCTCGGGAGAGGGGCAGGGAGGTGGCCTGGGTGCCCCGGCCCAGGGTGTAGACCGGGTCGTGCTCGACGAGCAGCAGGATGTCGTGGGGAAGGGAGCCCTCGATGCGCCGCAGGCGGAGGGCCCGCTGGAGATCGAGGGTCTCCAGGTAGCCGCGCCGCCCGAGATCAACCACCTCGAGCGGTGGAGGCGTCACGCCGACCGACGTGCCCGGCCCCCGAGGCGGAGCGCCGCGATGGCAGCCAGCACGGCGAGCCCGATCAGTGCGCCATTGCCGAGTGCGGCATGGGCGGTGAAGGTGAGCATCATCGCCAGCACCGTTCCGGCGAGGGCCCCGACCACGGCGAGCCCGCCCCGACGGAAGAGCGAGTCGATGGGGCGCATCAGGATCCAGCCGGTCACCCCCGCCATCGCCAGCCCCGCAGGAATGCCGTAGAGCAGGATGTTCACGTAGGCGGCCGACGGATCCACGGCGGAAATGTCCGTCACGGCCTGATCGCGCAACATCGCGGTGGCGAAGGTTACCAGCGAGAACCACGACACCGCCACGGCGGCGGCCGTACCGACGGCCGCGATCGCCAGCGGGACGCGATCCTCGGTCGGCGCGTCGAGGCCGAGGGGATTCGGGGAGACGGGGGGCGTTTGTGTCATAAAGTGGCGAACCGCGAACGGCGAGCAGCGAACGGCGTACAGCGTCACCTGCTGCTCGCCGTTCGCCGATCGCTGTTCACCGTCAGATGTGCACCGCCCGACCCAGCGAATCGAGCGCCGCTTCGGCGATCGCTTCCGAGAGCGTCGGGTGGGCGTGGATGGCGAGGTCGACTTCCTCGACCGTGTACTCGTTGGTGCGCGCCAGGATGAGCTCGTGGATCATCTCCGAGGCATGTCCGGAGACGATGTGCGCGCCGATGATCTCGCCGTACTTCTTGCCGCGGATGATCTTGACGAAACCGTCGGTCTCGTTCGAGGCGCGGGCGCGGCCGTTGGCCGAGAACGGGAAGCGGCCGACCTGGTAGTCGAGCTTCTGTTCCTTGGCCTGCTCCTCGGTGAGGCCGATCGAGGCCACTTCCGGGTGGCAGTAGGTCACGCTCGGCACGTTGCTGTAGTCGATCGCCTTCGGATGGTGCCCGGCAATCACCTCGGCCACGTGGATCCCCTCGCGGGTGCCCTTGTGCGCCAGCATCGGCGGACCGGCCACGTCGCCGATCGAGTAGACACCCTTCACCGTGGTCTCGAGCGTCGCCGGATTGACCTGGATGAAGCCGCGATCCGTGAGCTTCACGCCCACGGCCTCAAGGCCGATCCCCTCGGTGTTGACGGCGCGGCCGGCGGCCATGAGCACCTTGTCGGCAGTGATCGTCTCCTGCTTCCCGCCAACTTCCACCGTGATGCTCACCTCGGCAGCCTTCACGTCGGCCTTCACGACCTTCACGCCGGCGAGCACGTTGATGCCGCGCTTCTTGTACGACTTGGCAATCACGTCCGAGCACTCCGCGTCCTCGATCGGCAGGATCCGCGGCAGCGCCTCGACCAGCGTCACTTCCGAGCCGAACGCGTTGAAGATGTCGGCGAATTCACAGCCGACCGCACCCGCGCCCACGATCGCGAGCCGCTTCGGCGCGCTCTCGAGGAAGAGCGCCTCGTCCGAGGTGATCACGGTGGTGCCGTTGATGCCCAGGCCGACCGGCGGAATCCCCTTGGTGCGCGAGCCGGTCGCGAGGACGATCGCCTTCTTGGCCGTGAGCACGTCGTCGCCGACCTTCACCGTCGTGGCCGAGGCGAGCACGCCCGTCCCCTTGATGACGGTGACCTTGTTCTTCTTCATCAGGAACTCGGCGCCCTTCGAGTTCTGCTCGGCGACCTTCCGCGACCGCTTCATCGCGACGCCGTAGTCGGTCTTGACCTCGCCGACCTCGATGCCCAGTTCCTTGGCTTCCTTGCGGATGCTGTTGGCCATCGCCGCGGAGTGCAGCAGCGCCTTGGTCGGGATGCAGCCGATGTTGACGCACACGCCGCCGAGCTTGTCGCGCTCGACCACGCAGGCGCTGAGGCCCAGCTGCGACGTGCGGATGGCCGCCGGATACCCGGCAGGACCGCCGCCGATGATGATGACGTCAAAGGACTGATTGGCCATCTATGGCACTCCCTGTGGGGGATGAATCGTTTCAGAGTCTTGAGTCGTGAGTCGTGAGTCGTGAGAGGAGGCAAGTCGCCTCACCCTCAGGACTCACGACTTACGACTCACGTCTACCAGACCATCGCCAGCGGATTCTCCAGCATCCCCACCAGCGTCTTCAGGAACGCCGCGCCCGTGGCGCCATCGATCACGCGGTGGTCGCAGGAGAGGGTGATCCGCATCCGGCGTCGCACCACGAGGGCGCCGTCCACCACCGCCGGCTTCTGCTCCAGGCGGCCGACCGCGAGGATGCCCGCCTCGGGCGGGTTGATCACGGCGGTGAACTCGTCGATGCCGAACATGCCCAGGTTCGAGATCGAGAAGGTCGCGCCGGTGTACTCCTCCGGCTTCAGCCGCTTCTCGCGGGCGCGGCCCGCCATCTCGCGCACCTCGCCGCCGATCTCGCGCAGCGTCTTCCGATCGGCGTGACGGACGATCGGCGTGATGAGTCCGTCCTCCACCGCGACCGCGACGCCGATGTGCACGTCATGCCACTGGCGGATGTGATCGTCGGACCACCAGCTGTTCACCCAGGGATGCTGCCGCAACGCTGCCGCGGTCGCCCGGATGATCAAGTCGTTGAACGAGAACTTGCCGTTCTTCGGATCCGCCGCCAGGAGCGCCTCGCGCATCTCGTGCGCCCGTTCCATGTCCACCTCGGCCGTGAGGTAGAAGGTCGGGATCGGGCCGATCGACTGCACCAGGCGCTTGGCGATCGCCTTCCGCATCTGCGTGAGCGGGACGTCGGTGTACACGGCCGTCTCCACCCCGGCGAACGCCGAGGCGGCGGTGAGCTCGATGCCCTCGAGGTCACGCATCACGATGCGTCCTTCGGGGCCGCTCCCGGCAATGCCGCCGAGGTCGAGGCCGCGATCGGCCGCGATCCGCTTGGCCAATGGCGATGCTTTCACGCGCGCGCCCGGGGCCGGTGGTAGGGGCGCAGCATGCTGCGCCCCGGATGCCGACGTTGGGACGGGGGCTACTGTGGGTGCGGGGGCGGCGGCGGGTGGTGTCGGCGCGGCGGCGGGCTCCGGGGGCGCAGCAGGCTGCGCCCCTACACTGGGGGCCGTGCCTGCTCCGCCTGGGATTTCCTCCCCCGCCGCGCCGATCCACCCAACGACCGACGCCACCGGTGCCGTGGTGCCCACCGGAATGGCCTGCTTGAGCAACACGCCGGCTGCGCGCGCCACCAGTTCCATCACCGCCTTGTCGGTCTCGACCTCGGCGAGGACGTCCCCGACGGCGACGGCGTCGCCCTCGTTCTTCTTCCACTCGACGAGGCGTCCCTCTTCCATCGTCGGCGACAGCGCTTCCATCACGACCTTGGTGGCCATTCGCTCAATCCCGGTAGCAGACACGGCGAACCGCCGCCGCGATCTTGGTCGCGTCGGCCTTGGCCGCCTTCTCGAGGTGCTTGTTGTAGGGCATCGGTACGTCGGCCTGGGTGACCCGCAGCACCGGGGCGTCGAGCTCGTCGAACGCCTCGCGCTGGATCAGGTCCACCACCTGCGCGCCGACACCCGCGAAGTACCAGCCTTCCTCGGCCACGACCACGCGGTGCGTCTTCGAGACGGAGCGCAGGATCGCCTCCTCGTCGAGCGGGCGGATGGTGCGGAGGTCGATGACCTCGGCACTGATCCCTTCGTCGGAGAGCGTCTTCGCCGCGTTCAGCGCCGGTGCGACGGTCTTCGAGTGGCAGATGATGGTCACGTCGTCACCGGCGCGCTTCACGTCGGCCACGCCGATCGGGACCAGGTGCTCGCCCTCGGGCACTTCGCCCTTGAGGTTGTAGAGCATCTCGCCTTCGATGAAGACCACCGGGTCGTTGTCGCGAATGGCGCTCTTGAGCAGTCCCTTCGCGTCGGCCGGCGTGGCCGGCATGACCACCTTGAGCCCCGGAATGTGGGCGTACCAGCTCTCGAACGCCTGCGAGTGCTGGGCGCCCAGCTGCAACGCCGCGCCGCCGGGGCCGCGGAAGACGATCGGACAACCGATCTCGCCGCCGCTCATGTAGCGCATCTTCGCCGCCACGTTCACGATCTGGTCAATCGCGAGCAGCGCGAAGTTCCACGTCATCATCTCGATCACCGGGCGCAGTCCCACCATGGCGGAGCCGACGCCGATGCCGGCAAAGCCCAGCTCGGCGATCGGGGTGTCCACCACGCGCATCGGGCCGAATTCGTCGAGCAGTCCGCGGCTGACCTTGTAGGCGCCGTTGTACTCGGCGACTTCCTCGCCCATCAGGTAGACGTCGCCATCACGCTGCATCTCTTCGCGGAGCGCCTCGTTGAGCGCATCGCGGTAGGTGAGGATCGGCATCAGCGCTCCCCTCCCACCGGCGCGAGGACGTCGGTCCAGAGTTCCGAGGCGTCGGGCTCCGGCGATTCCTCCGCGAACGTCACCGCGTCGAGCACCTCGGCGGCGACTTCTTCCTCGATGGCGGCCAGGCCGGCGTCGTCGAGCAGGCCCGCATCACGCATCCGCGCCTCCAGCAGCGCGATCGGGTCGCGCTGCCGCGACGCGTCGAGCTCCTCCTTGCTGCGATAGGTGCCACTGGCCGCATCCGACATCGAGTGCCCGACGTAGCGGAAGGTCCGGATGTCGAGCAGCGTCGGCCCCTCGCCGGCACGGGCGCGTGCGTAGGCCGTTTCCGCGGCCTCGCGCACCGCGATGATGTCCTGGCCGTCCACCTCGATGCCCGGCATCCCGTAGCTCGCCGCGCGCGTGTGCAACTCCGTGACGGCGGCGGCGCGCTTCACCGCGGTGCCCATCCCGTAGCCGTTGTTCTCGATCACGAAGATCGCCGGGAGCTTCCAGAGCCCCGCCATGTTCAGCGCCTCGTGGAACGAGCCGATGTTGGCGGCGGCTTCACCAAAGAACGTGAGCGAGACCTGCTCCGTCTTGCGGTACTTGGCGGCCCAGGCGAAGCCGGCCCCGAGCGGGATCTGCCCGCCGACAATGCCGTGTCCGCCCATGAAGCCGCGCGACACGTCGAAGAGGTGCATCGAACCGCCCTTGCCGTGCGAGCAGCCGGTCGCCTTGCCGTAGAGCTCGGCCATGATCGCCCGCGACGTCATGCCTCGCGCCAGCGCCTGCCCGTGCTCCCGGTACGCCGAGATGACGTAGTCGTCGGGGCGGAGCGCGGAGATCAGGCCGACGGCCACCGCCTCCTGGCCGATGTACAGGTGACAGAAGCCGCCGATCTGGCCGATGGAATAGGCCTCACCGGCCCGCTCCTCGAATCGGCGGATCAGCAGCATCATCCGCAGCCACTCGCGATACTCGGCGGCGTACGGTGCATCGGTCCCTCGGCGGCGCGTGGTCGGGGCGTCGCTGGTACGAACGGCCATTTAGAAAGTCTCCGGGGCGATGGAAGCAGCCGCTTCCATGCCGGTTGGGAATCCTTCGCTGCGCGCGGGACTCGGTCGGGCCGACTTGGCCTGGTCCCAGGCGTGATAGGACGAGCGCGTGAGCGGCGAGCTCTCGACGTGCGAGAAGCCCATCTTGAGCCCGATCTCGCGCAACTCGGCGAACTCGTCGGGCGTGTAGTAGCGCACCACCGGGAGGTGGCCGTCGGAGGGCCGCAGGTACTGGCCCAGGGTGACGATGTTGACATCGCTGCGCCGCAGGTCGCGGAGGCAGGTGATGACCTCGTCCCACTCCTCGCCCATGCCGAGGATGATCCCCGACTTGGTGAGGGCGGTGGCGTCCATGGCGCGGGCGTTGGCCAGCACGCGGAGGGCGCGATCGTAGCGGCCGCCCGGCCGTGCCAGCCGATACAGCCGCTCGGCCGTCTCGAGGTTGTGGTTCAGGATGTCGGGCTTCGCCTCCATCACCAGCCGGAGCGCCTGCTCGGATCCCTTGAAGTCGGGGATCAGCACCTCGACCGAGGTGTTGGGGAGCCGCGCCTTGATCTCGGTGATGCAGCCGGCGAACGCCTCGGCCCCGCCGTTGGGCAGGTCGTCGCGATCGACCGACGTGATGACCACGTGCTCCAGACCCATCCGCGCCACGGCCTCGGCGAGCTTGGTCGGCTCGGCCGGGTCGAAGGCCTTGGGCGTGCCATGGGAGACCGCGCAGTAGGTGCAGTTCCGGGTGCAGACGTCACCCAGGATCATGAAGGTCGCGGCCTTGTGTTCCCAGCACTCGCCGATGTTCGGGCAGCGCGCCTCTTCGCAGACGGTGTGCAGGCCCAGCTCCCGCATCATCGACTGGATCTTGAGGTAGGATTGGCCCCCGGGGGCCTTCACCTTGAGCCACGAGGGCTTGCGGGCGGGGGCGACGGGGACCACGGCGGCGGCGGTCCCCTCGAAGGGGGCCGACGATTGGCGGGTCAGTTGGACAAGCGGCACGGCCACGCGGACTCCTTACGTCTCGCCGAGGTCGCGCGCCAGCCGGAACTGGCGCAGGAGCAACAAAATAGCCCACCCGGGGGGATGGGCCAAGCCGAGGGAGCGGGGCAGGGGGCACCCGGCTGTGGTGCCCGGGAACGGGGCTCGGGGCGAGTCCCCGTTCCACGGCCCCCGGCCTACCACCTTACGGCAAGGGGAAACGTTGCAGGTGGACCAGGTCGTCCTCGTCGGTGCGCGCCGCATAGGCGCTGGTCCGGTCAAAGCCGACGAGGCGTGACCCGGCCGGGAGGGTGACACGGTGGACCACCGCACCGGTTCGATCGATGACGTCGAGGAGCGACGTCGCCGCCCCCGCAGGCTGGCTCCGCTCGACCCAGAGTCGGCCTTGCTCGTCGATCAGCGCGACACGCCCCGTGACGGGTGGCTTCGTGTCGGCGAAGTCGGGCTCCACCGCCGGCGGACGAATCGACTTGCCATTGATCGTCGCCGTCGGCCGGCCACTCGACATCATCCGGGCGGTCTCGTCGCGGACCACCTTCTTGTCCTGTTCGGTGACGGGAAGCGGCTCGTACGTGAGCGTGGGCCCGCGTACCACCTGGCCCGTCGGTGGGTACCAGTCGATCCGGTACGGGGAAGCCCGCACGACCGCGACCCAGCCGTCTGCCCCCACCGCCCAATAGTCTCGAGGCGAGAAAGAGACCGCGCGCGTCATCGAAATTCCTTGCCCCCCTTCGAAGCGCCGACTCTCGGGGAGTCGCAACTCGGCGAGGGTGGTCGGCCCCTTGGTCCCGTCCCGAATGATCGAGCGCGTGGCCTGGGGCGAAGAGGGCGTCCCGCCTGCGGTGGTGTAGATGTGGCCGACCGTGTCCATGGTGTACATGTCGGGTCCATCGCCCATGACCAGGGTCATCGCCCTCGGGGCATTGGGGACGGCCCGGACATCCTGCACCGAACCGTTGGCCGCGATGGGCAGGAAACGCTTCTGCTGCGGGTCGTAGACGGCAACGCCGCCGCCCTTGTCACGCTGGACCGTGCCCACAGCCTGATACTCTGACGGGCCTTGGCCGGAACGCGCCAACGGCTTCGAGGTCCCCTTGGCGAAGTCGAGCAGGTGGATCCGCTGCTCCTTCTGGTCGGTCACGACGAGGCGGCCGTCGGGCAGTGCGCGGAGGCCGCGGATGCTGGAGAATTCCGCGGGGAATTCCGTGGGTGCGCCGAGGGAGCGCGGCTGTTGGGCGGCCGCGGTCGTGGCGGCCGTGATGGGGACGAGGACAGACGCCGCGAACCAGAATCGCGTCATGAAGCGGACCCTCCGTGAGGCAGGTGAGAGGCGAGGTGACACCAGCGGTGGGGATGCGGTGCACTTCCGGGGGGTCGCGGTTTCTCCCCCGACGTTACCGAATTCTTACCAACCGGCGGGCACCACCGGAGGCCTCGCCTTGCCGCGGCGCCCTTCCCCCGTTGGCGAGGCACCATCACTTTCCCGCCATCCTCAACCCGGCCGGCCCATCCGCGTGACCGCCATCCTCGAAGCCCGCGACCTGAGCGTCCGCTACCCCGCCTTCACCCTTGGTCCGCTCGGCTTCTCCATCGCCGGGGGGGAGACCGTCGCGCTGCTCGGCGCCAACGCCGCCGGCAAGACCACGCTCCTCCGCGCCGTCACGGGGCGGCTGCTCGATCGGTTGGGTGTGGTGGAGATCGCCGGACGCGACCCCCGGAGCGCCCCCGACGCCTGGCGTGCCAAGGTCGGCTTCGCTGGCGAGAAGCCCCCCGCCGATGCCGCCCTCCGGGTGCGCGAGTGGTTCGCGTTCCTGCGCGACTGCTACCCGACCTGGGATGAGGCCTACCAGCGCGATCTCGCCGCCCGCCTCGGCCTCGACACCGCCGAGCGGATCGGGGCGCTCTCTCGCGGTACCGCGGTCAAGGCCGCCTACATCGGCGCCGAGGCGTATCGACCCGAACTGCTGGTGCTCGACGAACCGACCAACGGGCTCGACCCGGTGGTGCGGCTCGAACTGCTCGGGTTGCTTCGCGACTGCTTCACCGCCGCCCCCGACCGTGCGCTCCTCTTCTCCTCGCACTTGCTCGAGGACGTCGAGGCGCTCTGCGACCGCGCGCTGCTGCTTCGCGGCGGGCAGCTGGTGGGCGAGCTCGCCGGCGATCAGCTCACGCAGGCACGCGCCTCCGGGCAGTTGACCGCGCTGGTCGCTGACGTGCTCCGCGATCGCCCGTGAATCGCCGCGCCTTCACCGCCGTGGTCCGGCTCGAGCTGCTGCGCGGCCGTCGCCTCCTGCTCTGGGGCACCGGCGCCGCGGTGCTGGCCCTCCTCGGTGCGCTGCTCCTGCCACGGGGCGGTGCGCTCTTCATGGGCGTGATCGGGCTGCCGCTGGTGATGATCATCGGCATGGCGCCGCTCGGCACGCTCGCGAGCGACAAGTTGCTCGGCCACCTCGAGTTCGATCGCACGCTGCCGGTCTCGTTGCGAACCATCGCCGCTGGCCGACTCGTGGGCGCCGCCCTGCGCTCACTCCCAGCCATGCTCGGTGTGATGGCGCTCGGCGTCGCCATCGCGAACCGCAGTACCGAGCCACGGGTCGTGGGACTCGTCCTGGTGATTGCGGTTGCCGCGCAGCTGCTCCTCTGGTGGTTTCTCTGGATCATGCTCGCGCTGAATGCGCGCTACTCGCTGCGCCGCCTCTGGTGGCTGCCGATGTCGCTGTGG
>Ga0154020_10010610_pt1 | contig 10536 bp, 7 predicted proteins | sample Klosneuvirus_201_FD_109709 | JGI IMG/M metagenome (GOLD analysis project Ga0154020, IMG submission 109709) | Active sludge microbial communities from wastewater, Klosterneuburg, Austria - Klosneuvirus_20160825_MG | ecosystem: Engineered > WWTP > Aerobic digester > Activated sludge | place... | reverse complement strand
TTCGGCGAATGATTCGCCGCCGTAATCCTGCAGCGACGCAAACTGCCACTCTTCAAATTCGACCTGCTCCTCAAACAGCGACGGCATGACGACCGCCGCGATTCCAGCCGCTTCCAGTCGCTGAAGCATGTCCATTTTCGCGTTGGACGGCGAGGCCGACGCGATGATCGGATTCTTCAGCTTGATCCCGAGATATTCCGTGGACAGATTAGGTTCGTGATCCATGAATGGAGTTCCAATTGTTGTTTTGCGCAGCAAGTTATTATTTGCCGGTTGGTTCCACGCTGGCGATTTCGCGTACCATCCCAGCCATCTGTTCGTAGTAGTGCCACTGATCCTTGATGTCTTCCTGAGCCAGACCGAACAGCCGCTCGGCCTCCTCCGGATTTGTGCGCGAGAGCGTCGCGAAGCGAGCTTCCTTCTGGGCGAACTCCCGAAACGACATGCGAGGCTTGTGGCTGTCCAGTTGAAACGCATGCTCGCCGCCGTGCGCCAGCCGAGGATCGTATCGATACAGAGGCCAGTAGCCGCTGTTCACCGCGTCCTTTTGGTGCGACATCATCTTGGTCATGTCAATTCCGTGCGCGATGCATGGACTGTACGCGATGATCAACGATGGACCGTGATACGATTCCGCCTCGGCGAATGCCTTGATGACCTGATTCGGATTCGCGCCCATCGCGACTTTGGCCACGTAGACGTGACCGTAATCGACCGCGATCATTCCGAGATCTTTTTTCCGAATCGCTTTCCCACCAGCTGCGAATTTGGCGACGGCGGCGCGCGGTGTGGACTTCGACGCCTGACCGCCGGTGTTGGAATAAACCTCCGTGTCCAGCACAAGGATGTTGACGTCCTTGTTGGAAGCCATGACGTGGTCGAGACCACCGAACCCAATGTCATACGCCCAGCCGTCACCGCCGACAATCCACACGCTCTTCTGAACGAGATAGTCCTGCGACGCCAGCAACTCTCTGCTTTCGGGCGTGTCTATCGCGACCAGCTTCTCCCGCAATTGCGCGACGCGCTGCCGCTGTTGGTGAATCTCCACATCGGTCTGCTGTTTTGCATTCAGAATCTCATCCACCAGGCCAACGTCGATTTGCATTCGCAGTTGCTGCAGCAGGGCTCGCACACGCAGAGTCTGGTGATTGACGGCCAGTCGCATCCCCAGACCGAACTCCGCGTTGTCCTCGAAAAGTGAATTCGACCATGCCGGACCACGACCGTCCTCATTTGTGGCCCACGGAGTTGTCGGCAGGTTGCCTCCGAAGATCGACGAACAGCCCGTCGCGTTGGCGATCAACAGTCGATCACCGAAGAGCTGAGTGAGCAGTTTCAGATACGGAGTCTCGCCGCAGCCAGCACACGCTCCAGAGTATTCAAACAGCGGCTGCAACAGTTGCGTTCCCTTGACCTGATCGTGCCGCACCACGGAACGATCGATCTCCGGAATGGTGAGGAAGAAATCGTAGTTCTGCTGTTCCCGCTGCAAATGATTCTGCTTGGGTTCCATATTGATGGCTTTGTGGCGAGCCACCTCTTTGCTGCGCGCGGGACAGATATCGACGCACACGCCGCAGCCCGTACAGTCGTCCGGAGCGACCTGGATCGTCATGCGATAGCCAGGAAGATCTTTCCCGCTGGTTTCCAGTGTCAGAAACGCAGCCGGAGCCCCGTTGACTGCCGCTGGCTCGAAGGCTTTCGACCGAATTGCCGCATGAGGACAGACGAAGGCACACAGGCCGCACTGAATACAGATGTCCGGATCCCAGATCGGAATGTCCTGCGCGATGCTGCGTCGTTCAAACTTCGAAGTGCCGGACATAAACGTGCCATCGACTGGCAGGGCACTCACGGGCAGTCGATCACCCATCCCAGCGAGGATGACTCCCGTGACTTTCCGAACGAACTCAGGTGCATCGTCAGGGACGAGCATTCGCCGATGGAAAGCAGAACTGGTTTCGGCGGGAACTGTGACCGCTTTGAGTTCATCGAGCGCTCGATCGACGGCTTCGCAGTTCTTACGAACCAAACTTTCGCCGCGTTTGCCATACGATTTGGCGATTGCATCCTTGATATGACCGATGGCTTCGTCTTTTGGCAGAACGTTCGTCAGCGCGAAGAAACATGTCTGCATCACAGTGTTGATGCGACCGCCGAGACCCGCATCGTGAGCCAGCCGGTAAGCATCGACGACGTAGAATTTCAGCTGTTTTTCAATGATCTGCTGCTGAGCCTCTACGGGAAGTTTGTCCCAGACCTCATCCGGACCACAGTCGCTGTTGAGCAGAAACGTCGCCCCGTGATCTGCCAGCGACAAGACGTCGCGACTCTCCATGAACTGAAACTGATGACAGGCGACAAAGTCGGCCTTCTGAATCAAATACGTCGCGTGAATTGGACGAGGACTGAAGCGCAAATGGGAGACGGTGACGGCACCGGCCTTCTTCGAGTCGTAAACGAAATAACCCTGCGCATGCAGCGATGTATTCTCGCCGACGATTGTCACAGAGTTCTTGTTGGCACCGACCGTTCCATCGCTGCCGAGGCCAAAGAAGACCGCTTGCCGCACATCTCCGGGTTCGGAAAATCGCTCTTCATCGACAACGAGGCTCAGGTGAGTCACATCGTCGGTAATGCCAACCGTGAAGTGCCGTTTGGGCGACGTCTGTTTTAGTTCGTCCAGCGCGGACGCAGCCATTGCTGGTGTGAACTCTTTAGAAGACAGTCCGTACCGACCGCCGATCACGTCAGGAACAGGGCAGTCGCTGCCCTTTGCATCTCGCCAACCTTCAGCCAAAGCGGCCACGACGTCCTGATACAGCGGTTCGCCAACGCTGCCCGGTTCTTTTGTGCGATCGAGCACAGCGATGTGCCGCACGGTTTCCGGAATCGCCGCCACACAGCGCGCGACGTCGAATGGTCGATAGAGTCGCACCTTCAACAGTCCAACCTTCTCACCTGAGGCGGCCAGAGCATTGACCGCTTCTTCCGCCGCGCCGGTTCCGGATCCCATCACCACGATGATCCGCTCCGCGTCTGCAGCGCCCACGTAGTCGAAGAGGTGATAGGTACGACCGGACAACTCGGCGAATCGATCCATCGTCTGCTGCACGATGTCCGGCGCGTTGTCGTAGTATGGATTGGCGGCTTCCCGAGCCTGGAAAAACACGTCAGGATTCTGCGCTGTGCCGCGAATCACCGGGTGGTCCGGCGAGAGAGCTCTGTCCCGAAACGCCCGAACGTCGTCCGCGTCAATCATCTGCTGGATGACCGATTCCGGCAGCAGGTTGATTTTGTTCAGTTCGTGAGAAGTTCGAAACCCGTCAAAGAAATGCAGGAAGGGGAGACGGGATCTCAGTGTCGCGCTGTGGGCGATTACGCTCATGTCGTGCGACTCCTGCACACTTCCAGCGCACAGCATGGCCCATCCGGTCATCCTTGCGGCCATCACGTCACTGTGATCGCCAAAAATCGAGAGCGCATGTGTGGCGATACTGCGAGCGGCCACATGAAACACGACGGGAGTCAATTCGCCCGCAATCTTGAACATGTTGGGGATCATCAGCAGCAGACCCTGCGACGCCGTAAATGTCGTCGTTAGGGCTCCAGCCTGCAGCGAGCCGTGAACTGCCCCGGCGGCACCGCCTTCACTCTGCATTTGGATGACTTCGGGCACGGTGCCGAAGATATTCTTCCGACCGCGCGACGCCCACAAATCAGCCAGTTCCCCCATCGCCGAAGCGGGAGTGATCGGATAAATGGCAACAACTTCACTCACGGCATAGGCCACATTGACTGCAGCTTCGTTGCCGTCAATGGTTACAGCTTGCTGGTCCATAAACACTCCTGAGAATGGGTGACTCGAATCTCTTGAGCAATCGGTGTGCCCTTAATCAGCGGAACATCGTGAGCCGTCGGTTTTGCACAATTCCCCTGGCGCGAGGTACTGCACGGTTCAATTCCCAAAGTCCCCTCTCCCCGGCAAACACTTAGCCAACGTCAGTAGGTCATCCACCGGGGGAGAGGGGCAACGCCGTTAAGGATTTCGGGCAGTGAAAAGACGAGAAGTTGAAGCGATCCAAGTGCGATTCAGGCCTGGAAGGCCGACACAGCCTCTGCCGGTGGCGTGAGCCACCGGAGGTTAGTGCCTCATGAACCAAAGGCCTGAAAGGCCGACACCCGTCGAACAAACGTAGCTCATCTTGCTGTGTCGGCTCTCCGGGCATTTGTTCCTTTGAGGCAATTCCGGGGCCTAACGGCCCCGGCAGAGAGGCTGTATCGACCCCTCCGGGCCTGAACGCAAACTTGCCTGCCTGATCGGACAACTTCCGTCTACCCTACCAATACCGCTCAAAATGGATATTGCCCTCGTCATGAGTCTGGCCAAGCTGAAGGCCGAGTTCGACCAGTGTCTCGATCATTCCCTTCGGATCAGGAAACGCAGTGAGCCCATTCGCATCGCGTTTCGGTGCCCCGATCATGGTCGGGTTGCCGCAGAGGAAGACGTGCGTGTTTGCCGGGTCCGGTGCCCAGCCCAGCAACTGCAGCAGATCTTCAGATGCGAAGATGTCCTGCAGATACCGCTTTCCGACGAAGTTTGGGTGGGTGCTGCCGAGATTCTCCGGCTCCCGAGTTGTCAGCGGGATGTAGCGATAGTTTCCGAAACGCCTCGCCAGTTCGCGATGCGTGTCCAGATAGGCAAGGTCGCGTTTGTGTCGGACACTGACGAACGCTGCAATCCGGCCGCGATGCCGTCGCGACAGTAATTCGCGCAGCATTGCGTTGTGCGGAGCTTCCCCGGTTCCGGTCGCGACGAAGATGACGTTTTGATCGGGCGCGACTGGTGCCAGGGTGTATTTCCCCTTCGGCGCTGAACTCATATAGAGACGATGACCAACATTCATCGCAAACAACCGTGGCGTCAGCGCCGGCGGACTGTCGGACTCCCTGCGCACCAGAGCGACATAAAACTCAAGGAATTCAGAACGGTCACGTTGCACCAGGCTGCCGTTTTCGTCAAGGATCGGGCAACTGATCGAATACGCTCGGTTAACAAGTCGGTGACGATGATCATCTGGATGCTCACGTTCGCCAATCCGTCGCTCGTCAGTCAGCAGCCCCAGCGTCACGTACTGTCCCGGCAGGTACTCAGGCACATCGCCGTCGGGCTGAACTCGCAGAATCATCAGGTCTTCGTGAACCAGACGAACGGCAATCGCCGTCGCGTTGTATTCCGGATGATCGGCGGCCGGAGGTGTCTGTTGCATCAGAATTGAAATCTTTCTTCAAGGCGAGCGGCAGAATCCTGTCCACCAACAAGATGTCGCCACGCCGAAGGAATCCGACTTGGGACAAGTCGGACTACAACGTAGGCAGATCTGTCCCAGATCTGCATCCTTCAGCATGGTCGATGGCAAATGGTTGTCTGGCCGCAGCTTCGGGAATTGGTAATTCCTTTACTGCCGCACGCCCAAGTGGCACGCGATAAGTCAGCCGACAGGCAAAGGATGCACTCCCGGTGGAAAGACCTGCTCCGCCTCTTTCTCCGGCTGCTTCGACGGTTGGCGAACTGTCAAAACCGGGCACGGCGCTTTTCGTACGACCTTCTCCGCGACGCTGCCGAGAAGAGCGTGTGTCAGTCCCGTTCGCCCATGAGAACCAACCACGATCAGATCAATCTCATGGTCCCGCGCGTAACGAATGATCTCGACGAACGGCTTTCCAAATCGCGCGTCAAGCACAATCCGGTGCTCTTTTTGCTCGGAATCATGAATGCTCGCCCGCAGTCGCTGCAGTGCCTGCTCTTTCAATTCATGACGTTTTCCGCCAGCGTTCGCGACCAGGCTCGGAAAGGCCAACCCCATGCCAAACTCAGGAACATCGACGGCGATATCGTGAATGACGTGCAGCAGATGCAACTCCGCCCCGAATCGAACGGCTAATTCATGGGCCATCCTTTGTGCTCGACCGGCGCAGTCACTGAAATCGGTGGCAAACAGAATCTTGTTGAGGTTGATCATCACGAGGCTCCCTGAATTGAGTCATATGCGATCTTGCGAATTCCGTGCCAGCGTCCGTAGCCGGATTCGTAAGAATTCGGATCGCGACCGCTTTTAGGCGAGCGGAAAAAACAGAATTACCAGGGGTATTGCGTCGCCGAGGGAATCCGACCTGAGACATTTCAGGCGTTCGGGGTAAATCTCTTTTTCCACCGCCAGCACCCATGTCCCTTCGCGGAGCAGATCGATTTCCACGAGATTGACTTCAGCATCAATCAATTCGCTTTGCTTCGCCAGATACTGCTTGCGGCCAGCCGGAGTTGCCTTGTTCGCAAGGCTGATGAATTCAATCGCCGTGACGACGCGTCGATTGGCTTTGAGATCCACGATCTGGATAGAGCGCAATGTCTGCGGAGGACTGCGACGCCGGACTCGCAGTGGTTCGTCAGCCACGAATTCTTCGACCGCCAAACCGCCGCCCGTGGACTTCTTCACGCCAGGCTGTTCAACGATGTGAACATCCGGCGAGATGCGGCGGAGTTTCCGAGATTCTTCATCCGGCTCAAAGACGGACAAATACTCTTCGACTCGGGCCTGAAGACCCGGCGGCAACTGTGCTTGAACAACATCACGAGCATACGTTGTGAGCGACGTGTGAAAATCGCCCCAATACGCTTCAAGCCACGGATTCATTCCCGGCAGTGGATTTGTTGCAAATTTCATGTCGGTGATGCCTCGCGAAGATCATGGTGTTTGTCATGCCCATTATGGCGATGCCTCAAGGCAGCAGCAAGTCGTCATTGACCAATCATTACGGTCGTCGATCTCGCGGGCAGCAGGTGCAGTGTTTCATGGGCTCAATCGCGTCGCTCAACTCACGATTTTCGAGAAGCGGAAAGCAAAACTCACCCACGCGGAAGGCGAAAGAATGAGACCGAACCCTTTGATGTTCTTTCCATTCGCTCCCGAATGAGTTTCCGACGATGTTCGTAGTCCATTCCGGTCAGCGGATCCTGTCCGCAGAGAAAAGCCCGCCGAACGCATCGATTGATACGATGGTTTTCAAAGTACATGACACTGCTGCCCCGTGCTGCATTCTTTTCGCTGGATATGTCTTCGTTGAGTCTTACACTCAACACATGTGTCTCTTATTGAGACGCCGTTGCAGACGAAAAATGCTGACGATCCCAGTACTCCAAATTCTTAAATTCGTGCTCAATTACACAATCGAAATGCTCAGGGTTTGGTCGTCGATACTGAATGCGTTTCAAATAAAGGTCAGCACCGGTTGAGACCCCCGTGCCCGTGGTGATACCAGTGAGAACACAGATGGCGATATCAAGGTCCACGCGGTAGATTTCTTCATTTGGAAAATTCGGTGGTAAGTTTAGCGGCACGCGGATAGCCACCTTCAATCCCTTACGCATGTTGGAAATGGCAAAATCGAGGTCGGCGATGTCATCCAGAAGGTGAAACCATGCTCCTGGAATTTGTTCACGGACCAACTGTTCAAGGTCTTTTGCAAAATCCTCGACCTTGGCTCTTCCGGCTTTGAACTCGATGTTCAGAATACGTCGCCATCGTTCCACGTATTCGAATAACGCGACATCTGTTCGGCCGCTCATCCACTTATTGCCGTCTTTCTTTTGTTTGTAGCATCGCGTTGTTGGCACCTCAACGGCCCACGCTGCATTTGAAGCGTTCGTAGCAGCGATACAGAACTGAAAACGAGCTTCCTGCTCGCTCACTCGAATATAGCCTTCTCTTCGTTGTGGAAACAGCAGTCCAGTAGCCGGACTTAGCGTGTTGACTCCTGTTGATTGCATTGACAGCAACCGCAGGCATGTCGCATTGCAGAGCGACCGGAATAACGAGAACCGCTCTTCATAATTCTCGATACCATCACTTTCCTGAACAAACGGATGTGGCGGGAGAAACAACTCTTTTCTTTGTCTTGATTTTCTTCTCGCAACAGATCCTGATGCCTTTCGCGATCCAACCAAGGGAAACGCCTCTTCCTTTCCACCAAAGCTCGTCAACCACAGCCTCAACGCCTCAAAGGAGTTGAGATTTGTGAACTCGTCCTTCTGTGATACTTGCAGCGGATTGCCAGGGAGCCTGAAACTGAATTCATCCTCGTTTTGCTGGGCAGACGAATTCCTAAATTGTAGACGCACCGTTTGACTTTTTTCCCCCGTCCTTATCTTGAACGTTTGTTCGAATGCAACCCAACACTCATTTCGATTCATCGTCACGATCTTGCTCCTTAAGTTGATTGCGAAGAAAACTGTATCGACATTTCAGTACTCTTCCGAGGCTGGTTCGTTCAGCGAATGGCATTCACGTTGTCAGGCAGTCGGCTGGCATAAAACGTGGATTTAAAGTACTCCGGTTCGGTTACAGGCAAGGGAACCGCGACTGCAGCAGCGATTGTATTCCTCACCCGGTTGATATGAACTGAGACTTATCGCGTACAGCGTGAATTTAGTGATACGCTCACGAAACGCAAGTCCGTTTGATTCATAACTCAGCACAGTACGCCGTCCGCGTGCCAGCCGAAAGCAAAAAGGAGTAACAGTTCAATCCCTCTCGGTTTGATCTTGGCTCCGAGTTTTGTCAGAGCGTAGAGTTTTGGCATTCGGGAAGGATGCCGATGTCATTCAGTTTTTATCCTAGACATGAACAAAACTGTCCGAACGTCGGCCACTGTCCGCATTTGAGTGGTGCGGCATTGCGGACGTTGGTGTTGCTGGCGAATGAAACGGGTAAAGGAGGGGAAAGCATCAAAGGGGGCAGGTTTCTTTTATACATGCGCAGCGGCACATGAATTCGATTGAAGCGTCAACGCAGACCTACGACTCGCGATTCATCGGACGCATCTGTGTTTGTCGCCGTGACGGGGCAGCGCGCTGGTCGGCTGGTTGTGCGGGACGGTTGTTTGCGGTTTGCTTCCTGTTGTCCGGCAGCTCGTTTACTTTCGCAGCATTTGTTCACTTAGCAACGGCGCTCGAGCGTTGTGATGATTCCCACCTACATTTCCCGACGGAAGTCACAAAAGGTGGTTCTGCACGAAATTAAGGAACGCTCGAACAATAACTGTCAGATCAGTCGGAACGCTGTTCTGTTTTCAGGCCCAAGGGGCCGGCACTATGTCAGCCCAGGGCAACGCCCTGGGAAATAATGCCACGCGATGAATTCCAGCCCCAACGGGGCGGCACTATAGTTTTTGTTCTGACCGGGTCGAATCAGTTTAGTGTCGCCCCGTTGGGGCTTTGCGTGCTCGACAACCAAAAACCCAGGGCGTTGCCCTGGGCTAACTTACAGCTGGCCCGTTGGGCCGAGTCGCAGGATGAATGACAGGGCACGCAGGCGATTCGGCCACAGCAAGCGTGAACCAGAAACCAGAGGAACCTAAAATTCAATCGGCACAATTATTTGTCGAGCGATCCTAAGTGGGCGGTCAGGTTCGTTCCACAAACGAGTTGTATTTGATGGATGCTTTGATTGAGCCTGAAAGGCTCGCACAACTCAGCCTGGGGCAAGAGAATCCGCGATTGCGGATGAACGCCGCCCCAGGTTCACGTACCATCCGAACACGAACCCTGAAAGGGTTCCACAATGCGGTTTTGGGTCGCCATTTCGGGGCAACGCAGTGAAGGATTTTCCCAAGTGAAAAGTCGAGCGTGTATGTGAGATCCAAATGCGATTCAGGCCCAGCGGGCCGATACAACCTCTGCCGGGGCCGTCAGGCCCCGGAACCTAAACAAAACACGGCAAAGGCCGACACATTAACACAAGGGTTCGGCTGGCAGGATGGATTTGGGGCGTTCACTGTCAGTGTGTCGCAAAAGGATAAGGTGGTGGAGTACATTGAAAACCAAATGGTGCATCACTCAAAGCAGTCTTTCGAAGACGAGTATTTGCATCTGTTGAATAAGCATGAGATTGAATTTGATCCGAAGTATGTTTGGGATTGATGTGTCGGCCCTCCGGGCCTCGGAAGGCTTTGGCATTGCTGTCCGGTGGCTCACGCCACCGGCAGAGGTTGTGTCAGCCCTCCGGGCCTGAATCGCACTGCTACTGTTTCTAATCCCTGTGTTTTTACTGTCCAAAATCCTTCACGGTCTGCCTTTCAGGGCAAAAAGCATTGTTGCCGACAAAACCTGGCGTTGCCCCAGGCGGACATGTTGTGGCCCGTTGGGCCGAATCGCAGTGTTCCAGTTGGCTTTCAAGAATTCTTGGGCCTGTGTGGTTTGCCACACGTCCCGAAGACATCCGCGAGTCCATGAATTCCGCGATTTCTAACCCGTGCACTCAGCCCTGTGAAGGTGATAGAATGGCCCAAAAAGCTGGAAAAATTAAGCATAAGTGTGCCAAGTGCATAGTTTTTTTAGGCTAAGCCTCAGAAACACCTGATTTTATTGGCATTTTTGTGTTTTGCACCTTCACAGGGCTGCCCGCGCACTTCATTTCGCGCAGAACCATAAATCGGGCGGATTCGCGGTTTGTGGGTATCAGACGGCAAGTTCCG
>Ga0154020_10010609_pt1 | contig 10536 bp, 12 predicted proteins | sample Klosneuvirus_201_FD_109709 | JGI IMG/M metagenome (GOLD analysis project Ga0154020, IMG submission 109709) | Active sludge microbial communities from wastewater, Klosterneuburg, Austria - Klosneuvirus_20160825_MG | ecosystem: Engineered > WWTP > Aerobic digester > Activated sludge | place... | reverse complement strand
GCCGCGCGCGACCAGGGCCTCGACGAGGTCCTTGAGACGCGGGCGAAGGCTGTCGATCGCGCCCCGGATGAACAGACGAAGAGCGGTGACCGACTGCTCGTTGCGACTGCGACCCAGATGCCCCTGCCCCGCGAGCGGGCCGATTTCCTCTTCGAGCCGGGTCTCGACGAACGAGTGAACGTCCTCGACGTCGAGGTCGGCGTACGCCGGGTCCGCCTCGTACTTCGCGAGAACCCGGGCGAGACCGCGGTCGAGCTTCGCCGCGTCCTTCATCGGAATGGCCCGGCACCGGCCCAGCGCCATGGCGTACGCGCGCGAGGCGGCGACCTCTTCGCGGATCAGCCGCCGGTCGAAAGGAAACGACCGGTTGAATTCCCAGAAGAGCCGGTCCGGCTCCGCGTCGTAGTTGCCACCCCAGAGTTTGGTCATTGGAACGGAATCCTAATCGCAGGGGCGACCGAGGGGTCTCCCGTCTAGGTTCGGTAGTGCGCGTTGATGTCGACGTACGACCTGGTGAGATCGCACATCCACATGGACTCCGACGCGTCGCCCCCGTGGAGGTCGACGGTGAGACGGCCCGGATCGGCGAGCATGGCCTGGTGGGCCGCCGCCTCGTCGTAGGCGCGCGCCGCTCCGCCTTCGCACACGAAGACGTCCCCTATGTGGATGTCCACCTTGTCGATGTCGAAGTCCACGCCGGCCCGGCCGGCGGCGGCGATGATGCGGCCCCAGTTCGGATCTCCGCCATGAAGCGCCGTCTTCACCAGGGGCGAGTCGGCGATGGTGCGCGCGATGCGAAGCGCGTCGGCTTGCGACCGGGCGCCCTTCACCACCACTTCGGCGATCCGCTGCACGCCCTCGCCGTCACGAATCATCATGAGCGCCAGATCGCGGCAGACTTCGCGGAACGCGTCGCGAAGCACGTTGTACGCGGGTCCCGGCCCGGTGATGGGCTCGCCTCCCGAAGCGCCGTTCGCGAGGACGATGGCGGCGTCGTTGGTGGAGGTGTCGGAGTCGACGGTAATGCGGTTGAACGTGGGACCCACCGCCTCGATCAGGGCCCGGTCCAGCATGGCCCGGTCGATGGTCGCGTCGGTGGTGAAAAAGGCCAGCATGGTGGCGTGAAGCGGCGCGAGGCTCGGCGCGATCATCCCCGCGCCCTTGGCCATCCCGCCCACCGTGACGGTGACGCCGCCCAGATCGATGCGGCGCGAGGATTCCTTGGGCTTCGTGTCCGTGGTCATGATGGCCCGCGCGGCCGCGGTCCCACCCTCGCTGGACAGACCGGACACCGCCAAGGGGATGGCGGCGCGAACCTTGTCCATGGGCAGGTTCACCCCGATGACGCCGGTGGAACAGACAAGGACTTCCCCGACCGGGCAGCCGAGGGCCGCCGCGACGAGCGCGACGCTCTCGCGCGCGTCTCCAAGCCCTTGCGGACCCGTCGAGGCGTTCGCGCATCCGGCGTTCACGATGACCGCGCGCGCGCTGCCTGCTCGGAGGTGTTCCGCGGATACGAGCACGGGCGCCGCCTTCGCGAGGTTGGTGGTGAAGACGCCCGAGGCGACGCAGGGCCGGTCGGAGACCAGCAGGGCGAGATCCGTCCTCCCCGGCTTGATTCCCGCTTCCACCGCGGCCGCGCGGAACCCTCGGGCGGCGGTGACTCCCGAGCTCATTGAAGTCGAGTGATTCACGCCGGAAGCTCGCCGACCACGGCATCGAGGGCGACCAGGAATTCGCGGATCTCCGCGGGCTTGATCACGAGCGGGGGCAGGAGGCGCAGCACCTTCTCCCCGGCCTTGATGGTGAGGATGCCCTTCTCGCGAAGGCCCTTCACCACCAGCGACGCGTCGTTCTTGAACTCGACCCCCTGCATGAGGCCGAGGCCGCGCACGTCCACGATCTTGTCCTTGTGTTGACGCGCAATTTTCTTGAGGCCGCGGCGCAGCTGCTCGCCCTTCTTCGCCACCGACTCGACGAAGCCGGGCGCGGTGAGCCGGTCGAGGATCGCGTTCGAGGCCGCCGCGCAAACCGGATTCCCGCCGAACGTCGAACCGTGATCGCCCACGTGGATCTTCGACACGAACGGCTCGGCGAGAAGGGTCGCGCCCATGGGAAGGCCGCCGCCGAGGGGCTTGGCCACGGTGAGGATGTCCGGCGTGATGTCCGCGTGCTGGTGGGCGAACATCTTCCCGGTCCGGCCGAAGCCGCACTGGATCTCGTCGACGATGAGAAGCGCGCCGCGCTCGGTGCAGATCCGCCGAAGGCCCTGGAGGAATTCGGCCGAGGCGGGCCGGAGACCGCCCTCGCCCTGAATGGGTTCGACCAGGACCGCCGCGGTCTTCGGACCCACGCGGTCGGCGATGGCGGCGAGATCTCCCCAGGGCAGGAAGCCGGTGTCGGGAAGCAGCGGGGCGAAGGGCTCACGGTACTTGGGCGTCCAGGTCAGGGACAGCGCTCCCATGGTCCGCCCGTGGAACGATCGGTCGAACGCGAAGAGCTCGGTCCGGCCCTGCTCATTGCCCACGCGCCGCGCGAACTTGATAGCGGCTTCGTTCGCCTCGCTGCCGGAGTTCCCGAAGAAGACCCTCGACGGAAAGGTCATGGCCACCAGGCGCTGGGCCAGGCGCGAGGTCGGCTCGGAGTGATAGAGGTTGCTGATGTGCATCAGCCTGCCCGCCTGCTCGCGGATCGCCTTCACCACCGCGCGGTCGCCGTAGCCGAGGCCATTGACCGCGATCCCCGCGCAGAAGTCGAGGAAACGGCGGTCGTCGCTCGTCCACAGGGTCGAACCCTTGCCGCGAACGAGCGTGATATCCCGATCGTAGAGAGGAAGGAGAGCCTGGCTCATGGCGTCACACCACTTTCATTTGAGAGAGATTCGAGTGCCGGCGAAGCCGCCCTGCAGGCGCGCGCGGCCGGCGATGACCACCGCGGGGATTCCCGATCGCGCCGCGTCGAGGGCCATGCGCACCTTCATGGTCATGCCCCCGTGAATGGCGCCGTCCTTGATCCGAGCCTCGATCTGCGCTTCGTTCAGGTTCGCCACCGGGGCGCCGTCGAGATTGACGCCATCGACGTCGGAGAGAAAGACGAGAGTCGCGGCGCCGATCTGCCGGGCGATCCACTGCGCGGCCTCGTCGGCGTTCACGTTGACCGCCTCACCGGAAGGTCCGTTCGACACCGGCGAGATCACGGGAACGAATTTAGCCGCCCACAGGGCATCGAGGATCCCGGGATTCACCTTCTCCGGCGAGCCCACGACGCCGAGGCCGGGGACGAGCGCGGCCCGGATCAAGCCGCCGTCGCGACCCGAGAGCCCCACCGCCGGAACACCTTCGTGGAGCAGGCCGGAGGCGAGCGCCTTGTTCATCGACCCGCTCAGGACCATCTCGACCACATCCATGGCGGGGGGCGAAGTTTCGCGCCGGCCATCGACGAACTTCGACTCGATGCCGAGCTGCTGCAACATCCTCTCGACCTGGCGGCCGCCGCCGTGGACCAGCGCGACCTCGCCGTCGAATGCGCGGATCTCCCCGGCCAGGGGGGCCAGGAGGGAGGGATCCTCGAGCGCGGGGCCGCCCACCTTGTAGACGCGCCGGGCCCGCGGCATCAGAGAAGCCCCGCCGTCTCTTCGAAGCCGAGGGCCACGTTCATGTTCTGGATGGCCTGTCCGCTGGCGCCCTTGACCAGGTTGTCGAGGGCCGAAACGACGATCGCGCGGCCGGGGGCGCCCTCGTGCACCGACATCAGGCAGAGATTCGTGTGATTCACGTCCTTGAGCTTCGGCGCGGGATCCACCACCCGGACGAAGGGAGCCCCCTCGTAGGACGCCGCGAGGGACGAACGCAGTTCATCCACCGACCTTCGGGTGCGGACGTAGATCGCGGAGAGGATGCCGCGCTCCACGGGAAGGAGATGCGGCGAGAAGGTGAGGACCGGCCGGATGCCCGTGGCCCTCTCGATCGTTTCTTCGATCTCTCCGAGGTGGCGATGCTTCCGGCCCTGGGCGTAGATGGAGAAGTTGCCCTCGACCTCGCAGAAGAGGAGATCCTCGCGCAGCGACCGGCCGGCCCCGGAAGCCCCGCTCTTCGAGTCCACGATGATGTCTTCCGGCTCCACCAGCCCGTCCTTGATCAGAGGCAGCAGCGGGAGCATGACCGAGGTGGCGTAGCAACCGGGATTCGAAATGAGGCTCGCGCCCCGGATCTCCTTTCGGAACACCTCGGTGAGACCGAAGACCGCCTGGGACAGGAGGGCGGGCGCGCCGTGATCGTGCTCGTACCAGCGCCGGTAGCTCGCCTCGGTCCGCAGCCGGAGATCGCCGGAGAGATCGACGATGAGCGAGTCCGGCTGAGCCTCCCGGAGTTTCGCCACGTAACTCGCGGAGGTGACGTGCGGCAGGCAGAGGAAGTAGACATCCGCGCGGCGGGCGAGCCCCTCCTCGTGGGGAATGTGCGGCTTCGCGGAACCGGTCGAGAAGACGACGGAAGCGCGTGGATGGCGCCCCAGCCAGCGCGAGAGCTCGCGACCGGAGTAACCGGAGCCGCCGAAGATGCCGACCTTCACGTCGTGTGGGGTAGCTGCGCCCAATTCCTGTGTCTTATGACCTCGTGCCTGCGGAAAGCGGGGATAGTGAAAAGAAACGACCCGCCGACGCCCTCGCGTTGGCGCGGGGGCGGAGCGGGTCAAGAGGGCCTCTCGGGAGGCCGCGATCTAGAACATCGGGCGGGAGACCGAGACGTCGAAGGTTTTCGACTTCTTCGAACCGAACATTGTGTACTCCCGGGTGTAGGTGCAGGAGACCGTTCTCAGGCCTCCGATGCCTCCGGAAGAGGTCACGCTGCAGCTGTCCGCGTCGAGGTAGGCGGCGAGACCGGCCTCCTGGACCGCCTTCTTGACCGCGGCCATGGCCCGGACGTCCCCGTCCTTGTTCGGGGGGAAGCTGCCGGCGATGGTGGTGAGCCGGTCCTCGAACTGGTAGTTGTCCCAGTAGATCGGCCCGACGTTCTTCGCGGCCAGGGCGAGCAGGATGAAGACGACCAGCATGACGATGCTGCCGAGCTGGCCTTCGCCGCGCTCGGTCGGCTTGAATTGATTGGCTTTCATGGAAACTCCTGTCTGCGAAACAGCCTGAGACTACCTGATCACGTGAAAGAAGCGAGACCAGCGGGTCCGCCCGAGCGCCGAGAACGTGTCCTTCAACCACTGGAACGACGCGCCCTGCTGATACTCCTCGCGGGAGGCCTCGTAGGACCAGTAGACCACGACCGCGCGGCCCTTCACCTGGGACAGGGGCAGGGTGCCCCAGAAACGGCTGTCCCGGCTGTTGTCGCGATTGTCGCCCATCATCATGAGCTGGCCCGCGGGAATCTTCTGGGGGCCGAAGTTGTCGCGGATGTCCTCGCCCACGAGCCCGTAGTCCGGATCCGTGCGCTTGAGGGGCGGCTCGAGGAAATGGGCGTACGGCTCGGTGAGCGCCTTGCCGTTGATGAGGACCTGCTTGTCCTGGATCTCGAAGGTCTCGCCGGGAAGGCCGATGACCCGCTTGATGAAGTCGCGGGTCGGATCTTCGGGGAACTTGAACACCAGGACGTCGCCCCGGGCGATCGGCCGCTTGGCCAGAAGGAAGTCTTCCACCCCACCGAACGACGGCGAGAACACCAGCTTGTCGACGAGCAGGTGGTCGCCGATCAGCAGGTTCGGCTCCATGGAGCCGGTGGGGATCTTGAACGCCTGGAAGATGAAGGCGCGGACGAAGAGGGCGAGGATCACCGCACCCACGAGCATCTCCAGATACTCGCGCGCCACGGATTTTGTGGGAACGGTGCTCAACCTCTCACTCCTTGTCCACCTCGGTGAATTCGATGGCGCGGGCCTCCAGCAACTGGGCGAAGAATTCGCCGCCGTCCCTGGTCGCCTGGTCCTTCGATACCTGGAATTCCGAGACCACGAGGGCAATGATCGCGGCCACGGTCCGGTGACCGTCGATTTTCTCCCAGATGTAGGTGCCTGTCTCGTTCAGGTTGAAAATCGAATCGATGTCGGCGCCTCGCGAGGCCAGGGGCACGAGGATGTGTTCCCCGGACACCATCCGCGACACCATGCGGGAGGAGCGCCGGGGCGTCGCGGTGAGGTCGACGGAGGTCGCGGGGGTTGCGTGGGCCAAGACCGGTAAGGATAAGTCTTCAGGTCTGCCCGACTAAACCGAGGCGGCGGCGCGGCGGGCGGTTTCGATGGCGGTCGCGTCCTTGCGGAAGCGCAGCAGGAACGCGGGGACCCGCTCGGCCACTTCCCCGCAGGCGTTCAGCACGGTGGACGTGACCTCGAGGTCCCAGATGGGCGGAAAGGTCCGGGTGAAGAGTCGCGCCGCGGCCTCCGCGGGATGAAGCCTGATCGCCTCGGAGGCGCTCGCCTGCTCGAGGAAGAAGAGCGCCCGCACCGCGCCGCTCTCCGTGGAACCGAACCTGCCCATGCCATGCCAGGGCGTGCCGAAGGCGCGCACCGGGCCCGGGGCGCGAGGATCGAGCAGCACCCGATCGTCGGACAGGATCCTCCGTCCCGGCTCGAAGTGATTCCAGAGTCTCGCCGTGGTCGACTTCCCCGCCCCCGAATGGCCGGTGAAAACGAGGACTCCGGAGTGATCCCGGACCGCGCAACTGTGCGCCTCCAGGAGGCCGTCCCTGGCCCACCGCTGCTGGAAGAGCATCTCGTCGAGCGGAAACTGGAGGGCGGAGCGCGGAGCCGGGGCGCCGCTCCCCGGGCGCGGAAAGAAGATCTCGCCGCGCGTGATCGAGGGGTCCAGCAAGGCCTCTTTGTAGACCGTTCGTCCCACCCGGAAAGTCAGGAGGAGCCGCCCATCGGTTTGCCGGTAGGCGCGCCAGACGCCCTCGGATTCGAAGAGCAGGTCGCCCGGGCCGGGGCCAGGTTCGCGACGGACGGTCACATCGATATCGGCCCCCTTCCCGACGACGAAGGGCTGGAAGCGCCGGGGCCAGGCGATGGTGGAGGGGGAGGCCGCGCGCGCGGCCAGGACGGTGCCGCCCACCCGCAGCCGGTTGACGAAAGCGGGTGCGCTCAAACCGCGCGGAGCGGTAGCGCCGGGGACGCCGGCGGCTTCGCTCGACGGACCTGCAACTGGATGAGCGGCTCGGAGATGGAGGCCTCCACCTTCACACTCGAACCGCACGTCCCGCACCCCGCGGGATGAGACAGGTCGATCGAGGGCTCCGGCTCGGCCGCGAGCTTCCCGTGGCCGAGGCAGCACGTCGCATCCTTGCGGTGGCCGCTCTGGTCGCCCATCACGGCATGGGCGCGAAGATGGGTGATCTCGCAGAAATGCGGAATCATTCCCTCGATGTCGCCGGTTTCCATTTCCGCCGCGCCCGGGCAGTTGCCGCACAGCGAGATCAGGTTGCACTTGCGGCACGCGTCGTTGTGCTGCCACTTCCGCGCGCGGAGTTTCGGGAAGAAGTCGTTCCAGCCTTCCTTGAACTCGCCGCCGTCCTTGAGGGAAAAGGAGTGCCGGCGCGAAAGCTGGCACATCTGCAGGTTGCCGTAGGGGTCCACCGTGAACGAGGTCTCCCCCGCGCCGCAGGTGTAGACGAACTCCGCCACCGCCCCCTCTTCAGGCTGGCAGGAGCGCTCGCAGAATTTCCGGAAGTCCTCCATGCGGGCCGGATCTTCGAGGTCGAGGGCCACCACCTGCTCGGGAGTGAGCTGAAGCTCGCCGTTCCGGTTCGCCCCGCAATCGACCCGCGGATTCAGGAAGCCGTCGAACCGGAAAGTGACGCCGATCTCACGCGCGAAGCGCTCCATGTCCGCGACCTCGTGCTGGTTCACGGTGAGGGCCATGGTCTTGAGCTTCACCGGCACGCCGCGCTCCATCAGCTTCGTGATGCCGGCCCGGCACTTCTCGAAGGAGCCCGGAATCCGGGTCACCGCTTCGTAGGTGGCCTTCGTATGACCGTAGATGCTGATTTCCACGAGGAGGGGCGGATGCTCGGCGAGCAGATCGGCGATCCGATCGGTCACGAGCGTGCCGTTCGAGAAGAGGGTGACGAGCAGGCCGCGCTTCACCGCATGCAGATAAACCTCGGCGAAGTCGGGACGGAGGAACACCTCGCCGCCGGTCATGAGGAGGAAGAAGCAACCCTGGTCGGCGATCTCGTCGATGAGCTTGACCAGGCGGGGGGTGTCGAGCTCCCGCGCGACCTCGGCGGCATCTCCGGGCGCCTCGTTGACGTAGCAGTGAACGCAGCGGAGATTGCAGCGGAAGGTCGTCTCGAGAATGCCGTTGACGGGCGCGCGGGCGCCCGCGGCCCCGAAGGAGAGAGCGGCGAAGCTCTTCTCGCCGATCCGCGAAGGGGGCATCGGGGCGGTCACGGCGTGGGTTCGATCCGGGAACGAACGAGGCCCACCGGTCGGCTAGCTCCCGGCGTTCTTGCAGAGGGACTTCAGGCAGGAGCGAGGATTGGGGCCGGCGCCCGAGGCGGTCTTGCAGCCGGCGACCGCGAGTTCGTCCCCGGCGATGCGAACCCGAAAGATCTGCGGGGGCTCGTAGGGGCGCGGGGGCGTGATCGGAGCTGGACGGGGCATGGAGATCAGCGTACTCCACCAGCCGAATTCAAGGCAACAAGCGGGCGTGCGCCTCATCACCCCGTCCTGGCGCGGCCCGGGGGCGGGCGAGGAGGCGGGCCAGGCTTCTCGCGGCGCGGACCAGACGGGCGAGTCGCGATTCGGTCGCTTCGCAAACCCCGATGATGGCGGAAAAGGACGAGGCCGGATCGAGGAAGATTCCCCGATCGCCCTTGGTCCTCACCCGGTCGCCGAAGCGCAGGAGCACGCGGTGCAGGCGCAAGCCCGCGGCGGTCTGGAGCAGCACCACGTCGCCCACGCGCGCGGCCCCGTGAAACCGCCTCAGGGTGATCTTCGAGCCTTCCTTGAGCGACGGCTCCATGCAGGCGCCCGAAACCGTCAATTGAGCGCCCCCTTCGTCCCGGCGCAGGACTTCGCGAATCCAGTCCTCGGCGACTTCGGGGGAGAGGGAGCGCTCGGGGATGCTCACGGCCGAGGCGGCGCCGGCGAGAAGAGACCGGCGTCGGCCAGAGCGGCGAGTCGCTTCATCACCCCCGGCCTCGGCAAGGTCCGGCCGGGAATGGGCGCGGGCAGCACGGTTTGACCCACATATCTCCATTTCGAAGGCGCGAGCTCGAAACGCATGCGAGCCAGCGACCACAGGCTCATCGGCGGAGGCATGTGCGGTTGCGCCTCGAGCCAGCGGCGGACCGCCTTCGGACAGTGGGGTTGGAAGCGCCTCAGCCGGTCGCTCTCGGCCGGCGAGCCCGATGCGTCTTTGCGACAGGCGACGGCCATGGCCCCGAGCGCCCCCAGCGCGCCCCACTCCCTCGCTCTCGCCATGACCAGATCGCCCGCCGGCTTGAACGTCTCGAGGGCGCGCAGAAAATCGCGATAGTGATATTCGCCGGCTACGAACCCGTGCTGAAAAGCGGTGTGAAGGGCCAGATGAACCACCAGATCCTCGTCGGACAGGCGGAACATCGACGCGCCCACGACCGGCGCGCGGCGCGCCCAGGCCGCCTCGTGATCCACCGTGAAAAGACCCGGACAGGCGGTGAGCGAGGCGTGAAGCTCCAGCACGACCCCGCTCCCCGTCTCCTTGAACACGAGCGCGTGATCGGAGGCGCCCGTTTCCATGAGACCGAGCGAACGAGCGATTTCCGCGGCCAGCTCGAACCGCCCGGTATCAACGACGAGAAGGTCGATGTCGGCCATCGGTCGGCTTTCGGCCCCTCCGTAGAGTTCCTCGACGATGGATATCCCCTTGAGGGCGAGGACTCGCACCTCGCGCGACCGGGCGGCCCTGGAGAAGCGATCGGCGAGGTCCATCTGCTGGGCTCCGCGCGAGGCGAGCCAGAACGCGTGCGGCCGCGCCTCGCTCGAACCGGCCGCGTCCGGCATCAGTCGCGAAGCCTCCCGAGGCTCACGAAGCTGCCGAACAGACCCACGGTGGCGCCGATGCCGATGAGCGCGAGAACGTCCGCCGAGCCAAGCGTCGGCGCCAGGGTGGCTCCCAGGTTGGCGCCCCTCATCGCCTCCACCACTCTCCTCAGGACCATGGCGAGGAGGCCGCTCGCGAGCAGTCCGCCGAACGCTCCGGAAAGCGAGCCCTCCACGAGAAAGGGGCCGCGGATGAAGCCCTTCGACGCCCCGACCAGCCGCATGATCTCGATCTCGTCCTCCCGCGAATACACGGACAGCCGGATGACGTTCGCGATGGTGAAGCCCGAAGCCACCGCCAGCACCAGCCCGAGCACCAGGGCGAGACCTCTCACGAGGCCCACGAAGGCGGAGAGCCGATTCACCAGGATCGCGTCGTAGTGCACGTCATCGACGCCCTCCGTTCTTCGCCAGCTCTCGATCAGGCTCAACACGATCGGCGACTTGGCGAGTTCGGGTTTGAGCGAGACCTCGACGGAAGGAGGAAACGGTGTCTCCCCTATTTCCTCCGGAATG
>Ga0154020_10010607_pt1 | contig 10536 bp, 8 predicted proteins | sample Klosneuvirus_201_FD_109709 | JGI IMG/M metagenome (GOLD analysis project Ga0154020, IMG submission 109709) | Active sludge microbial communities from wastewater, Klosterneuburg, Austria - Klosneuvirus_20160825_MG | ecosystem: Engineered > WWTP > Aerobic digester > Activated sludge | place... | reverse complement strand
CTGGATACGGCGGATTGTGATCTTCTGCTTTTCGGACGGTCGCCGATCCTTCAGACTGAACTTCGGAGTGAAGCCTTTTGGAAACAGTTCCGGAGATTCCTTGAACGACAGCGTCACCCATCGGACATGATTCACCTCCTTGCTTCTAACAAGGAATCATGGCCGATTTGTGCTCAAATTGCACCACCTTTCTCTATGCCCCATAATCCGTGACGGTTCGGCGAATTTCCGAATCAGTTCCTCAAACACCGTACCCATCTGGGCATTGCTGACGACCTCAGGATGCAGGTCGATGCCCGCGAACTTCTCACAGACCAGGTAGCATCACACCTTAAAATCTCGCCTCAACCTGCACTGACTTGCGCACCACCCACATCGGAGCTTTCGGTTTCCCCAATGTCTTCGAATGGTGTCGTGGTCCAGTTACGTCCGTTGCGAATGACTCGACGGTAGAGCGTGTCGCGTTCGACCGGAACGCGGCCGGCTTCGCAGATCAGGCGATGCAGTTGTTCGACCGTCATTCCTTCAGGAGTCACCGCACCGGCATCGTGATAGATCAGTTCATGCACGACCGTGCCATCAATGTCGTCGGCACCGTAGCGCAACGCCAGCTGCGCCGTCTGCTCGCCCAGCATGATCCAGTAGGCCTTGATGTGATCAAAGTTATCCAGCATCAGCCGCGACAAGGCCACCATCCGCAGATCAAACACGCCGTCTGCCTTCTGGATCGATGACAGTTCCGTGTTTTCCGGATGAAACGACAGTGGAATGAACGTCTGAAATCCCGAGGTCTCGTCCTGCAACGTTCGCAGCCGGATCAGATGGTCAACTCGGTGCCGGGCCTTTTCGATATGACCGTAGAGCATGGTGGCGTTCGAACGCAGGCCGAGCTGATGCGCCGTCCGATGGACATCAAACCAAACGTCGCTGTCGGCTTTGTGCTCGCAGATCTGACGACGAACTTCCTCGTCGAAGATCTCCGCCCCGCCACCAGGCATGCTTCCCAGACCGGCCTCGATCATCTGTTCGAGCACCCACTTGACTGGCTGCTTTGTGATAAAACTGAACCAGCTGATTTCGACGGGCGTCCACGCCTTGACATGAATCTCGGGACACGTTTCGTGGATGACTCGGACGATGTTTATGTACCAGTCGAAACTCTTCTTGTGATGCAACCCACCGACGACATGAATTTCCGTGGCTCCGGCTTCGCGTCCTTCGAGCACACGTTCCCGCAGCATGCCGTCGGTGAAGGCGTATCCCTTTTCGTCCTTCAGGTCCGCTCGAAATGCACAGAAGCGACAGCGGTAGACGCAGACGTTGGTCGGATTCAGATGAATGTTGGTGTTGTAAAACGCAACGTTGCCGTTCTTGCGTTCGCGGACAGAATTTGCAAGCTGCCCGAGCGTATGCAGGTCAGTGCGTTCGTCAAGCAGCACGCCGTCGTCAAATGTCAGACGTTCTCCAATTGCCACTTTGTCGGCAATGGCGCGAATTTCAGGATCGTTGATCATCAGAGACATGTCGGTAACTCGAGTTGGAGGACTATTCACAACACCCAGATGTCAAGACAGCCCAGCAGCAGAATCCCGAAGCTGATGATTGCATTGACGTTAAAAAATGCCACATTGATTCGCTGGAGGTCATCTGGCCGGACGAGCCAGTGTTCGTACATCAGCAATCCCGCGATTGCAATGACTCCTATGAGGAAAATAATTCCCAGTCCAGCCATTTTCCACAGCAGCAGGAGCATCACAATGGTCACCACATGGCTGAGAAACGCAATTCGCAAAGCTGAGCGAACTCCAAACCGAGCAGGAATGCTGTTGAGCCGACGTTGACGGTCGAATTCTGCATCCTGGCAGGCATAGATAATATCAAAACCACCGACCCAGAAGAAGATAACGGCCGCCAGCAGAGTCGGTGGCACGGCAAATTCATCCCGGACGGCGATCCATGCCGCGATCGGCGAAAGCATTAGAGCCGCTGCCAGCCAGTAGTGGCACAGAGTCGTCCAGCGTTTTGCCAGAGAATAGCCCAGCAGGAAAAGCAGGACTGGCACGGCAAGCTGCATCGGAAGTCGCTTGGGAAGAAAAAAGGTCGTTGACGCGAGGAACGCGACACTCATCACCGCTGTGAAGATCACCACCGCCTTAACCGACAGCAATCCGGCCGGAAGATGTCGTCTGGCCGTCCTTGGGTTGTCGGCATCAATGTCACGATCGACAAGCCGATTGAAAGCCATCGCTGCGGATCGAGCGGTCACCATGCACACCAGGATCCCGAGCAGATCCCGCCAGCGAAACTCACTCCCCGGCGCGGCCCACGCAATCACTGCTGACAGCAGGGCGAACGGCAGCGCGAAGACGGTGTGGCTAAAGCGAATGAGTTCCAGGAAGTGTTGTAGTTTTTGCAGCATGGCCTATTAACCGCGACTCAACTGCCGATGTAACGAGAATACAGAGTTCTCGCCAGCGCCGGGTCTTCTGTCCCGCGGATGATAGCTCGTCCATCGGGAAAAACGGTCAATTCGATGGGATGTTCGCCGTACGATTCTGAAACTGTCAGACGTACGAGAAACGGATTAGCAATCACCTGCCCGGACGGTTTGAGTCGTTCGGCCAGATTGGGAAGAGACAAAGCCAGTTTTTCCGGCGGCGTCAACTGCACTGCGTTGCGACCGCAGAGAATTGTGGAGGCGGATTTTTGATGGCCCTGCAGCCAGAGACGTTCTCCGCCATGACAGGCCGGACACTTTGAGTTTGCACGAAGATTGCTGACGTCCACCTGTCGAAACGATCCCGTCCACACGTCAATAATCGTCAGCTTGCGTTCCACATCTCTCGCGTGTCCTGTCAGGATCTTCAGGGCGATCGCCGCCTGCAATGAAGCGATGGCGTTTACCGCTGGCCCCAGGACTCCCGCCGTGTCGCAGGTTTCCGTCGCTCCCGGAGGCGGAGGACTCGGCATCAGACATCGCAGGCAGGCGGACTCATGCGGAAACACGGGCATGACCTGACCGACGCTGCCCGTGCATCCGGTAAAGATCCAGGGAATGCCGCGCTCCAGCGAAACATCATTGATCAGGTAGCGGATCTCGAAGTTATCGGTACCATCCAGAATCAGCGACACGCCGCTCGAAAACTCTTCGATATTGGACCAGTCCACATCAGCAACGATCGTTTCAATGGTCACTTCGGAGTTGACTCGGCGAAGACGTCGCTCCGCCGCGATCACTTTGGGCAGATGGTCGGTGACGTCCTGTTCGTCGAACAGAATCTGACGCTGCAGATTGCTGAGTTCCACGAAGTCACGATCGACGATCCGCAAACGTCCCACGCCGGCACGCACGAACGAATCCGCCAGCACGCAGCCCAGGGCTCCACAGCCAATGAGCAGTACGTGGCTGTTGGTCAGACGTTGCTGTCCCTCCACCCCGATTCCTGCGAACAGCATTTGCTTATGATAACGAGACGACGACATACAGGACTTTCACGATCGCTGAGCACCACAAGATTGGCAGCAACCGTGGCTCAAACGACATTCGCGCACGGTTACTCCAGCGTTAGTGTAGCGGAGAGAACCTGAGTTCGTCCTTGCTGTGGAAGACGGCCGTGCGGCATTTCGCACGGATGACGCATGGAACAGCACGGCTTGCGTCGTTCCATTCAGATGGAAGCACAATAGCCTGCTCAACTATTCGTCGGTTTTGTCTCTACGTCGATCGCGGTTTTGCGTTCGACCGGCGTGGGTTTCCAGCACGGCGTTTTCTTCGGGGCAGCAAGCGGCTCATCGGAAACCGACGGCGTGATTGTTGGCTCGTTCGGCAGAATTGGTATGCTGGGCGCGAGAGCCATCGGCAAGACGGGTACGCACGACGGAATTTGGTCCGATTTACCCTTGGGCAGTCCTAATGCTGCAAGTATTGCTTTCGCGGGCTGTTTCGCGACTGGAGCCTGAGGACCGACGACGAGTAATTTCGATGTGGAAACGACTTTGGTCGAATGATGCGTTGAAGTAAGAGACTCGTGCGGTGCAGGCACCAGGCCGTTTGGCGACTGAGGCTGCACGACGATCGCTTCGGATTGTGTTGGAATCGTCAGGGGAAACGGCCGTTGTGAATCTCCCGGATCCGTCGTCGGCTTGGCAGGCATTGGCACGAGTGGATCAACCATCTCTGGCGGCTTTCGCAGCGGTTCGGCGGATGAAGGCTCCGACGACGACGTTGCTGGTACTGGCGTTGCAGGCTCTGACGGGACTTGTACTGACGGTGCAGGCTCTGACGGTGCAGGTACTGACGTTGCAGGTTCTGACGGTGCAGGTTCTGCAGCCACAGGTTCCGTTGGCACGGGTTCCGTTGGCGTAACCGGCAGTTTCATCGGCTCTGACGTCTTCACCGTAGATTCCGGAGTTGTCTTTTCCGGCGCTTCGGGAGTCTTTAACGTCGGCCCGGTAAACTGTTTCGGCGCGCCGCTCGAATCAACTCCGGATGATTCGAGCACTGGACACTTCACAGCATCTGGATGTCCAGCGGCGGCATCGACTGTCTTAAGTTCCTTGCTGCTGGAAATAGTTTGCGTCTTCGGCGCGCCCTGAGCCATATTTGCGACGGGTTTTGCGACGCGGTCCAGATAGATGCTTAACGCGCTTGTGGCATGGTACAGAGGCGAACAGCTGACGAAAGACTTGCGATTCGCCATCAGATCGTTGGACGTCGCTTCAATCGCACGACGGATCCAGGGATCATTCAATTCCCGCGATGGTATCGCCATCATCAGGAATTCCAGCAAATGGCCGCTGCTGGCCATGCGTTTGTCGAAAGCCGGTTTGAATTCACGTCCGCGAAAGTAATTGGACGACAGTGTGCCGTCAGAATTCTGCTGCATTCGTGCTGTCTGAATGTAGCGGCGGATCTTTTGTTCAGCTTCCAGCCAGACTCCGACCATCGGCTTGCCACTGCGGAGGTAGACGTTTCGAGCGTGCGCGAGCGCAAACAAGCCATGTGTTCCGCCGCACGGGGCACCGTTCAATGATTTACCAACCTCAGTTTTCACCAGCCGTTCGATACTCCACTTTTCGCCCCTCGAATTGAGCCATTCGGCATCCGAAGGCAGATAACGACTGAGTGCCCACAGTGTCCACGTCACTTCTTCTCTATCGTTCACAGTCAGTTTGGCGTAGTTGAGCATGTCACGCATGGAGACCGGCCCCTGCGGTGTTTGAAACTGGGTTTCGAGCGGAATGCCACTCATCGACAGAATCGCCACGAACTGGTTGATATGCCCTTCAAACGCATAGGCTTTGTTGTACGGATGGCCGCGTCCGACCATCATCATTTGGTAGGCCTGATTACCGCCCCGACCAGTGAATACCTGGACCTGAGTCTTCTCAAACCAGCTTTCGCGTTCAAACAACGGACCGCTTTGGATCCATTCGAGGCAGTTGACTGGCTTGCCTTCATGTCGAATCAGAAAGTCCTGACGCAGAGCCAGCATGCCATGCATGATTTGCCACGGCGTGTGGTCTTCGGTGGACAACAGGCGACGCCGCTGAGCCTCACGTGTGTCGTAGACAAGCCTGACCAGCGGGTCCGTTGACTGCAGGATTTCGGGCGGCACCGGGCGCATCACAGCGTTTGAGGAGTGTTCCTCGATTGTGACTTGCGGTTCATCGACAGATGAATTGAGTTCGTTGTCGATGATCGGAACCTGACCTGGCGACAGTCTGATCTGACCGTCCGCCGTACCTTCACGCACCAGTCCCAGCAGAGCGACGATCAGCAATAGTCGCCGGAGACCGGTGTGGAATTTTACAATCGCCATTGGGATGACTCCCACGCCTCAAAACCGCAATTCACGATAGTCCATGCGCGGAAGAATCCGACGCCCCCGAAACTTGTTTTCGACACGAAGGCTGGTCCGCTTAAATCCTTCGCAGCAGACGGGTTCGGAATTCTGGTTCCTTTGGACACTTTAAGTCATCCTCGCACGCCGTCGTGGATTGAGTAAAATCCCGTGTCGCACGTCGTTCTGTCCGCAAAGTTTCCGCATCTCCGCATCAGGATCCGTCATGTCTGTTATTTCAACGATTCTTGCCAGTGGTTCGCGCTATCGCCGGGAGCTGCTTGGCCGGATCCTCACGTCGTTTGAATGCGTTGTCCCTAATATCGATGAAAGAGCCATTCAGGCGACCATGCCCGCGCCGGATGCGCTTGTACGCCGCCTGGCATTTGAGAAGGCAAGCTGCGTCCACCGGCAATTTCCGCAGACGCTCGTCATCGGATCAGATCAGCTCGTCGATCTGGATGGAGCAATTCTCGGCAAACCGGAGACCGCAGAAAATGCCGTTACTCAGTTAGAACGGATGTCAGGTAAGTGGCATCGACTGTTGACTGCTGTGTGTTTGATCACGACTGACGGCACGCTGGAATTCACAAACGAAACTCGTTTGAAAATGCGAACACTGTCAACCGCTGAACTTCGCCACTATATCGCTCGCGACGAGCCCCTGGATTGCGCGGGAAGCTATATGATCGAACGCGCTGGCATCGGGTTGTTTGAAGAAATCGTGACGGACGACTTCACCGCGATCATGGGCCTGCCCCTGATTCGACTCACCACCGAACTGCGGTCAATGGGGCTTGTTGGGCCATGACCAACAGAAAACGCCCACTTGCGGGACAAGACGGAAATCATTTCGGCAGCCGAGATCGGGGGGACTTGATGGTGCCGTAACCCGTCAACGCATCGCGTGCTTTCCCTACTATGCTGATCATGCAGAAACTCGATTTTCCAGAATTGTTTTGCTATAGACAGCTCCATATTCATGACTGCCGCTGCCCAGGCAACCGCAGGGTCGGCTCTTGTCAGCCAATTAAGCACGTCCAGCGCACGTCCAGCGCAAGGCCAGTTCTCACCGGCCTTGCGTGAATGCAAATCAACCTACATATTAATCTCATACCCCTTGCGGTTTTCTCGCGCAAGGAAGGAATTCGCCAGATCGTCGCCAGTGATTTCGCGTTTGGCGGCGTCCCAGTTGAGGGGGCGGTTGAGGCGCATGGCGATGTTGCTGAGGTGGCAGATTTCTAACATGCGGTTGTGGGACCAGACGTCGGAAATTGGCTGCTTGCGGGACTTCATCGCTTCCGTGAAGTTGGCGGTGTGGTTCGCACTGACCGGGCCGCCGTAGACCGCTTCGATGGCACCTTCCGGCAGTGGATTGTCCTTGAGTGCATCGACAGGTGCGCCGACGATCTTGCCTCGATTGACGAAGAACCGGCCTTCGGTGCCTTCGAACAGAATGCCGTTGTCGCCTTCGCTGGTGATGATCATTTCGACATCGTTCGGCATATCGACTTTGATCTTGAAGCTGGTGGCGGCGTTGTACTGATCGTGAACGACTGGCTGACCGTCCTTGTATTCGACCGGCAGTTTGAATTCGAGCGGTGTGATTTTGCTCGGGCCAGTGTCAGTCGCACCGAGTGCCCAGCAAGCGATATCGACATGGTGAGCACCCCAGTCGGTGAGTTTGCCGCCTGAGTATTCATGCCAGTTGCGGAATGAGTAATGGCAGTTGCTGAACAACGGAACGCCACCGCCGTAACCCTGACGCATTTCAGGGAGTGCTCGGTAATCCACTTTCGGTGCCGGGCCGAGCCAGAATTCATAGTCGAGTCCTTCGGGTATCGGAGCGACTGGAATGACGGGCGATGCTTCCATGCCGTTAATTCCGCACGTGACTCTTTGGACCTTGCCGATGCGGCCGTTTTTCACCAGGGCGACGGCTTGCAGAAACCGCTGGTCGGATTCCGTGCGCTGCATCGTGCCAACCTGGAAGACTCGTCCGGTCTGCTTCACCATCTTTTCAATCAGTTTGCCTTCGGCGATCGTCAGCGTGAGCGGCTTTTCACAGTAGACGTCTTTTCCCGCGAGCATCGCTTCGACCGCGATCTTCGTGTGCCAGTGATCGGGTGTGGCGATCATGACCGCGTCGATGTCTTTGCGGTCGAGGACTTTGCGGTAGTCGCTGTAAGAGTCAGGCTTCTTCTTCTGCGCTTTTTCCACATTCTCCACGTTGGTCCCGAGCACGTTGGCATCGACGTCAGCGAGTGCGGCAAAATCAGCAAACTTGAAGGACTTGCTGGTGATGGCCCAGCCCTGGTTTCGTAAACCAATGGTTGCAAAGACCGGGCGATCATTTAGTGATGTGTAACCGAAGGCTCGATTCATCGAGGGACACAGAATCGTTGCGGCCCCGGCGGCGGCGATGTTCTGAAAAAAATTACGGCGTGTTGGCTGGCGAGATGCTGGCATTGCGTGAAATCCTTGTGGTGAAATGGGTCACAATTCGTGGGAGAGTAACGCGTGATGTGGAAGGCTTGATTGCAATCGCAGTCAGGGTGAGCCTGCCAGGAACATGGACAATCCATGTCCAAAGATTGTAACCAGAATCGTCCACAATTGCACTTTGGCGAGCGGCAGAATTGAATTCGCCAGTAGGTTGGACATTCTTGTCCGACCGCCGGGGCAGTTGAAGCAAGAGGCAATCGCCGTGCTTTGTCGCAAACCAATGTCGTCTACATCGCGTTCCCGTTTTCCGAACAGGAAAGTCAATTGCGCCAGTACGGAGAATTCCCGATGGGTTTTCCTGCATGTCCAGCGGATTGTGAAAAAACTGAGTTTAGCAGGGGCGTTTTCATCGGCGCAACCTGCACCATTTGCCTTGATAAGCAACAAACGTTCATAAAATGCAACAAAGTGGCTTCCCTTGCAATTTCCGAGGTAAGACTTTCCAGTCCGGAAGAATGGCGCAACGGCGAGGGCTGGGGTTCGGCAGTCCCGGTTGACGTAAAAGAAAACGTCGGGCGTCCATTCCCAGACAGTTGTTTCGTCGTTCCACATCTCGAGGTTTCCTATTTCAGACCACAGAGCTTGAGAGTCGCGAAATGCTTACAGCAATCGAAAAGACTGCCCGGCCACCAGCACGCAAATCGCAGTCACCGCATCGCTTAATGCCAAATGATCGGGATATCATTCAATCAAAAATTCTGGTGGTTGACGAAGAACCGCTCAACATCCAGGTCGTGAGTCGATACCTGCAGATCGGAGGATACTCCAATATCATTTCCACCGACCAGTCCGGACAGACGCTGCCGCTCATGGGACTCCATCGCCCAGATGTGGTGCTGCTTGATGTCCATATGCCGGGCATTAACGGCCTGGACATCCTGAGAGCGATTCGAGCGGACGATGTCCTGTACCAGATCCCTGTGATCATACTGACCGGCAGTTCAAGTCCGGAAACCAAGCTGGAAGCATTGAAAACAGGCGCATCAGATTTGCTGGCCAAACCCGTGCATGGCGAAGAATTAATCGCCCGTATGGGAATGGTACTCAAAGCCAAGGCTTATCAGGATCACCTTCATCGATACTCTGAAGTCCTTGAAGAGGCTGTTCAGCGACGAACTGCCGAACTGGAAGCATCTCGTCTGGAGTTGATCCATTGTTTGGCCCGCGCGGCTGAGTTTCGGGACGATGATACCGGCAAGCATGTGCTTCGAGTCGGTCGTTACGCCCGTCTGATCGGGGCGGCGCTGGGATTCTCACAGACCGAACTGGATATTCTTGAGCCAGCGGCGCAATTGCATGATGTTGGAAAAATCGGCATCTCAGATTCGGTGCTGCTGAAGCCCGGAAAATTAACGGCCGAAGAATTTGAAACGATGCAGAAGCATTGCGGATTCGGAAAAAAGATCGCCGCCTCAATGTCGGAATCTGAGGCTCGTATGGTTCGAAAACATACCGAGATCGGGGCTCGCATCATGGAGTCGGTGTGCTCTCCCATCCTTGAGTTGGCAAAGCGTATCGCGCTCACCCACCACGAACGCTGGGATGGAAGTGGTTATCCACTTGGTCTGGCGGGTGAAGACATCCCGTTGGAAGGGCGTATCACAGCAGTGGCGGACGTGTTTGACGCTCTCAGCAGCAGGCGGTCTTACAAGCCCGCATTTCCGCTGAAGAAATGTTTGGCAATTCTGGAGGAGGGGCGAGGCAGTCACTTTGACCCGCAGGTTCTGGATGCGTTTTTCTCCCAACGAGATGAGATCATCGAGATTCAGATTGACGCCGCTGACACCGACTAGATGCGGGCCTGCGTTCTCTCGAAAACGGGGCGGGAGATCCTATCAGCCTCAGGTGCGCAGCCGCTTGACTGTTCACTCCTCGAGCGGCCAACGAACCTCTCCGAGGGCAATGTTGGCATGAACGCTGTTGGGAATTCAGATGACCTCGTAGTACCACCGACCCGGGCGAACAGAACTGCGAGCGTCGCAGCAGAGTTCGTCGAGAGAAGGAAGTGACCGAAGGGAAGAGTTGTCGAATTGCCGTCGATGTACACCTATGTCAAGTCTTGACGTGGCCCGACGCCGACCGTCGTGGTCATTGTGATCGGAAAGGCATCCAGTACGTCGCGAATATCCTTTAACGTCAGACCGCGAATGATTTGCAAATCGGCAGCGATCGAGTGGTATTCGTTGCG
>Ga0154020_10010605_pt1 | contig 10537 bp, 8 predicted proteins | sample Klosneuvirus_201_FD_109709 | JGI IMG/M metagenome (GOLD analysis project Ga0154020, IMG submission 109709) | Active sludge microbial communities from wastewater, Klosterneuburg, Austria - Klosneuvirus_20160825_MG | ecosystem: Engineered > WWTP > Aerobic digester > Activated sludge | place... | reverse complement strand
CTGGGCCAGGCCGAACTTGTCGGCGCGGCTCATCACGATGGTGTTGGCGCTGGGCACGTCGATGCCGGTCTCGATGATGGTCGAGCACAGCAGCAGGTTGTGGCGCTGGGCCACGAAGTCGCGCATCACGCGCTCGAGTTCGCGCTCGGGCATCTGGCCATGCGCCACCGCGATGCGGGCCTCGGGGATGAGCTGCTCGAGCGCCTGGCGGCGGTTCTCGATGGTCTCGACCTCGTTGTGCAGGAAATAGACCTGGCCGCCGCGCTTGAGCTCGCGCAGCACCGCCTCGCGGATGGTGCCCTTGTCCTCGTTGCGCACGAAGGTCTTGATGGCCAGCCGACGCTGCGGCGCGGTGGCGATCACGGACAGGTCGCGCAGGCCCTCCATCGCCATGCCCAGCGTGCGCGGGATCGGCGTGGCGGTCAGCGTCAGCACGTCCACCTCGGTGCGCAGGGCCTTCATGGCCTCCTTGTGGCGCACGCCGAAGCGGTGCTCCTCGTCGATGATCACGAGGCCCAGGCGGGCGAACTTCGTGTCGGGCGAGAGCAGCTTGTGCGTGCCCACCACGATGTCGATCGTGCCGTCCTCCAGCCCGGCCTGTGCCGCCTTGACCTCCTTGGCGGTGCGAAAGCGGCTCATCTCGGCCACCTTCACCGGCCAGGGGCTGAAGCGCTCCTGGATGTTCTGGAAATGCTGCTCGGCCAGCAGCGTGGTGGGGGCCAGAAGGGCCACCTGCTTGCCGCCCATCACCGCCAGGAAGGCAGCACGCAGCGCCACCTCGGTCTTGCCGAAGCCGACGTCGCCGCAGACCAGGCGGTCCATCGGGCGCGGGCTGATGAGGTCCTGCACCACGGCGTGGATGGCGGCGCGCTGGTCGGGCGTCTCCTCGAAACCGAAGCTGGCGGCGAAGGCTTCGTAGTCGTGCGCGCTGTAGCGAAAGGCGTGGCCCTCGCGGGCGGCGCGCCGGGCGTACAGATTGAGCAGCTCGGCCGCGGTATCGCGCACCTGCTCGGCGGCGCGGCGCTTGGCCTTCTCCCATTGCCCCGAACCGAGCCGGTGCAGCGGTGCTTCCTCGGCACTCACGCCGGTGTAGCGCTGGATCAGGTGCAGCTGCGCCACCGGCACGTAGAGCACCGCCTCGTCGGCGTAGCTCAGGTGCAGGAACTCGCTGGAGCCCTGGCCAAGGTCCATGTGCTTGAGCCCCTGATAGCGGCCGATGCCGTGGCTGATGTGCACCACCGGATCGCCGACCTTCAGTTCGCTGAGGTCCTTGATCAGCGCGTCGACGTTGCTGGCCTGCTCTTGCCGGCGGCGGCGTCGCGTGGAGGGCAGCGTGGCGAAGAGTTCGGTCTCCGTCAGCAGCTGCCAGCTGCGACCGTCCTCGATCCAGTGGAAGCCCTGCGCCAGCGGTGCGGCCAGCAGCGCGAACTTCTCGCCGCCGGTCTCGAACTCGGCCAGCGAGGCCACCGAGGGGGCGTCGAGCTTGTGTTCGCGCAGCAGGTCGAGCAGCGCCTCGCGCCGACCCTCGCTCTCGGCCAGCAGCAGCACGCGGTGCGGGGTGCTGTCCAGGTGCCGGCCGAGCCGCCCCAGCGGCTCCTGGGCGTTGCGCTCCACGCTGACGTCGGGCAGCGGGCGGGCGAAGTCGACGGGCTCGACGCCGCGCACCGCCAGCACCGCGAAGGGCGCGGCGGCGGCGAACAGCTGTTCCGGTCGCAGGAACACGCCTTCCGGCGCCAGCACCGGCTGCATGGGGTCGGTGGCCACCAGCTTGTGGCGCTCGCGCGTGTCCGTCCAGAAGCGCTGCAGGGCCTCGTCCACCTCGCCCAGCAGGGCCACGCTGCTCCCCTCGGGCAGGTAGTCGAACAGGTTGGCGGTCTGCTCGAAGAACAGCGGCAGGTAGTACTCGATGCCGGCGCCGGCCAGGCCCTCGCCCATGTCCTTGTAGAGCCGGCACTTGCTCGGGTCGCCGTCCATCAGCTCGCGCCAGCGGCGGCGGAAGGTGGCACGGGCCTCGTCGCCCATCGGGAACTCGCGGCCCGGCAGCAGCCGAACCTCGGGCACCGGGTAGAGGCTGCGCTGGCTGTCGGGGTCGAAGACGCGGATCGAGTCGATCTCGTCGCCGAACAGGTCGACGCGGAAGGGCGTCAGCGAGCCCATCGGGTACAGGTCGATCAGGCTGCCGCGCACCGCGTACTCGCCGGGGCTGACCACCTGGCTGACATGGGTGTAGCCGGCCAGCACCAGTTGGGCGCGCAGCGCGGCCTCGTCGAGCCGCTGGCCCTTCTTGAAGTGAAAGGTGGTGGCGGCCAGGAAGCTCGGTGGCGCCAGCCGGGTCAGCGCCGTGGTGGCGGGCAGCAGCACCACGTCGAGGCCGCGCGCCGCGGTCTTGCACTGCAGCAGGCGCCACAGCGTGGCCAGACGCTCCGAGATCAGGTCCTGGTGCGGGCTGAAACGGTCCCAGGGCAGGGTCTCCCAGTCGGGGAAGACCGCCACCCGCAGGCCCGGCGCGAACAGCGGCAGCTCGGCCTCCAGGCGCTGCGCGTCGCCGGGTTCGGCGCAGACGATGGCCGTGATGCGCGTGCCGATCTGCTGCTGCGCGAAGCGCGCCAGCAACAGGGCGTCGGCGCTGCCGAAGGGGCGGGGGGTCTGGTGGCGGCGGCCGGCGGAAACGAGCGGGAGCATGGGGCCTTGCAGAAACGACGAAAGCCCCGTGAGGGGCGTCGTCGGCATTGTAGGAATCGACCGGGAAGCGCTCTCAGCCCTTGGTTCGCGGCAGTCGACCCATCAGGTGGAACTCCTCGTTGGGCATCAGCGAGATGGCGTTGGCGATGCGGTTGCTCAGGCCGAACAGTGCGCCGATGGACAGGATGTCCCAGGCGTCCTCGTCGTCCCAACCCTGCTCCCGCAGCGCCGCGTAGTCGGCCTCGGTGATCGACTGCGCGTCGAGCGCCACCTTGAGCGCAAAGGCCAGCATGGCGGCCTGGCGCGGCGTCACCTCGGCCTTCAGCGGGTTGGTGGCGAGCTGGTCGGCCAGGCGTGGCGCCTTGGCGTAGACGCGCAGGATGGCGCCGTGCGCCACCACGCAATAAAGGCAGCGGTTGGCGCCGCTGGTGGCGACGATGACCATCTCCTTCTCGGCCTTGCTGAGGCCCGATTCCTCGCGCAGCAGCAGGGCATCGTGGTAGGCCAGGAAGGCGCGCAGCTCGGCCGGGCGGCGGGCCAGCGCCAGGAAAACGTTGGGGACGAAGCCGGCCTTGTGCTGCACCTCGAGGATGCGGTCCCGAAGGTCCTCGGGCAGGTCGACGACATCGGGCACGGGGTAGCGGCAGACGGGTTTCGGTTCGGTGGACATGGCATCTCCTGCGGCCGGCCATTCTGGGCTGTCGGCACAATGCGCGCCCCATGAAGATGCCCCGCCGTTCCCTGCTGGCCGCCGCGCTGGCCGCGCCGCTGCCGGCCCTGGCCGAGTTCCGCGTCGAGATCACCGGCATCGGCGCCACCCAGCTGCCGATCGCCATCCCGGCCTTCCGCGACGAGGCCGGCGCGCCGCAGCCCGTCAGCCGCATCATTCGCGACAACCTGGCGCGCAGCGGACGCTTCAGCCTCGCCGACGCCGGTGCGGTCGTTCTCAACGAGCTCAGCAGCCCGGTCTGGCCGGACTGGCGCGCCAAGGCGGCCGATGCGCTGGTCGGCGGTTCGCTGACGCGCCTGGCCGACGGTCGCTGGGACCTGCGTTTCCGGCTCTGGGACGTGGTGGCGGGCAAGGAGCTCAGCGGCGCCAGCTACCCGGTGCCGGCCGACGACCTGCGCCTGGCCGCGCACCGCGCCGCCGACGCCATCTACGAAAAGCTGACCGGCGAGCGCGGCGTGTTCTCCACCCGCCTGGCCTACATCACCAAGTCCGGCCGCCAGTTCAGCTTGTGGGTGGCCGACGCCGACGGCGAGGGCCGCAGCGAGGCGGTCAAGAGCGTCGAGCCGCTGATCTCGCCGGCCTGGTCACCGGATGGCCGCACCCTGGCCTATGTGAGCTTCCACACCGGCAAGGCGGTGGTCTACCTGCAGGACCTGCAGAGCGGCGCGCGGCGAGCGCTGGCCGATTTCCGCGGGACCAACAGCGCGCCGGCCTTCTCGCCCGACGGGCAGCGCCTGGCGCTGTCTCTGAGCCGTGACGGCGGCACCCAGCTCTTCTCGATGGCGCGCGATGGCGGCGGTCTGAAGCGCCTGACGCAGACCCTGGCCATCGACACCGAACCCTGCTACAGCCCCGACGGCCGGCAGATCTATTTCGTCAGCGACCGTGGCGGCGGTCCGCAGATCTACCGCATGCCGGCCGACGGCGGCAGCGCCGAGCGCGTGAGCTTCAACGGCAGTTACAACGTCAGCCCGGCCCTCAGCCCCGACGGCCGCAGCCTGGCCTATGTGACGCGCGACGGCGGCGCCTTCCGGGTCTGCGTCATGGATCTGGCCGGCGGACAGGTGGCGGTGATCAGCGACACGCAGGACGACGAGAGCCCGAGCTTCGCGCCCAACGGCCGTCTGATCGTCTACGCCACCCGCGCGCAGGGGCGCGATGTGCTGATGACCAGCACGCTGGACGGTCGCGTCAAGGCCAGCCTGATGATCAGCAACGCCGACGTGCGCGAGCCGGCCTGGGGACCCTTCGGCCGCTGATGGCGGGGCCCGCACCTCGCGGCGACACGGGGTTTGCGACAATCCGCGCCCGCGCGCCCCGTCGGGCGCCGCTTTTCGCCCCTTGTCGCCGCCTTCGGGCGGCATTCGTTTGCCAGAGCTCCGATGAACACCCAACGTATCGCCCTCGCCACCCTGGCCGCCGCCGTGATGGCCGGTTGCAGCACCACCAAGCTCGACGACGCGCCCAAGGCGCCGGTCGAGACCCGTCCGGCCGTTCAGGCGCCGGTGCAGGCCCCGGCCCAGCCGGCCGCCGTGCCCGAGAGCAAGGTGGCGACGGTCGACCTGGCCACCCAGCTCACGCAGGCCGTGGCCGCCGCCGACAAGCGTGTCGTCTACTTCGACTTCGACAGCTTCGTCGTCAAGCCCGAATACCAGGGCCTGCTGGGCGACCACGCCAAGCGCCTCAACCACATCAAGAACCTGCGCATGAGCCTGGACGGCCATGCCGACGAGCGCGGCAGCCGCGAATACAACCTGGCACTGGGCCAGAAGCGCGCCGAGGCGGTGCTGCAGCAGCTGACGGTGGCGGGCGTGGCCGGTGGGCAGCTCGAGCCGGTGAGCTTCGGCAAGGAGCGTCCGGCCGTGCAGGGCAGCGGCGAGGCCGTGTGGGCCAAGAACCGCCGCGTTGAGCTGAAGGACAAGTGATGCGCCTGGCCTTGCGAACCCTGGCGTTGACGGCCGCGCTGGCCGCCGCGTTTCCGGCGCAGGCGCTGTTTGCCGACGACGAGGCGCGCAAGGCCATCATCGAGTTGCGCAACCGCGTGCAGCAGCTCGAGGAAGCGAACAAGAAGCTGGCCAGCCAGCAGGATGTGGCCGAGCAGCTCACGCAGCTGCGCCGCAGCCTGGCCGAGCTGGCCAACCAGAATGAACAGCTGCGTGCCGAACTGGCGCGACTGCGCGGCGGCAACGAGCAGCTGACCAAGGATTTCTCCGACACCCAGCGCCGCCTGGCCGATCAGCTGGCGGGCTTCGACAGCCGCCTCAAGCCGCTCGAGCCGCAGGCCGTGCAGTTGGACGGCAAGAGCTTCAAGGTCGAGGTCGAGGAGCAGCGCCAGTACGAGGCCGCGATGGGCCTGCTGCGGCGCGGCGAGTTCGACACCGCCGCCGCCGCCTACCAGGCCTTCCTGAAGCGCTTCAGCGCCAGCGGCTACGGCGACGCGGTGCGCTTCTGGCTCGGCAACGCCCAGTATGGCCAGCGCCAGTACAAGGAAGCGATCGCCACCTTCCGCGCCTTCGTGGACGCTGCACCCACGCATCCACGCGTGCCCGAGGCGCTGCTGGCCATGGCCAATTGCCAGATCGAGGCCAAGGACCTGAAGCTGGCGCGGCGCTCGCTTGAGGCACTGATCAAGGCCCATCCCGGCTCCGAGGCGGCCCAGGCCGCCAAGGAACGCCTGGCCGCGCTGAAGTGAGCGCCGCCGGCTTGCTGCGCTGATTGCGCCGATGGACGCTTCGGCCCTCGCGGGGCTGCACACGCAGGTGCTGCTGGGTGCGCTGGGCCTGGCCCTGCTGCTCGGCGCGGCGCTGCAGCGCAGCCACTTCTGCATCATGGGCGCGGTGTCGGACGCCGCCCTGATCGGCGACTGGACGCGCGGCCGCATGTGGGCCGTGGCCGGCGGGGTCGCCGTGCTGGGCTTCGGCCTGCTGGCGCACGGGGGCTGGGTGACGGCCGCGCAGACCCTCTATGGCGGCGCGCGCCTGCTCTGGGCTTCGGCGCTGGGCGGCGGGCTGCTGTTCGGCATCGGGATGGTGCTGGCCAGCGGTTGCGGCGCCAAGACCCTGGTGCGTCTGGGCAGCGGCAACCTGAAGGCGCTGGTGGTGCTGCTGGTGATGGGCCTGAGCGCCTTCATGACGATGCGCGGCCTGACGGCCGTGTGGCGCGATCGCACGCTGGACCGCCTGGTGCTGAACCTGCCCGGTGGCCAGGACCTGCCGTCGCTGCTCGGGCTGCCGCCCCTGTTGGCGGCGGGCCTGGTGGCCTTGCCCCTGCTGGGCTTCGGCCTGTGGCGTGCCCGGAGCGAGGCGCTGTGGGGCGTCCTTATCGGCCTGCTGGTGACGGCGACCTGGATGCTCACGGCCGGCTGGGCCTATGGGGCCGAGCATCCGGAAACCTTGGAGGCCTTCTACGCCGCCACGACCCACAACCGACCCGAGTCCTTCAGCTTCGTCGGTCCCTCGGCCGGCCTGCTGGACTGGCTGATCCACTACAGCGACCTCAGCAAGCGGCTCAACGTCGGCGTGGTCGGCCTGCTCGGCGTGGTCGCAGGCAGTGCCGCCGCGGCCCTGTGGCACGGCGAGTTCCGCTGGGAAGGGTTCCGCCAGACCGAGGACCTGGTCGCTCACCTGGCCGGCGCGGCCTTGATGGGCGTGGGCGGAGTGACGGCACTGGGCTGCACCTTCGGCCAGGGGCTCAGCGGCCTGTCGACGCTCAGCCTGGGCAGCCTGCTGGCCGTGACGGGCATCGTGGCCGGCGGCCTGCTGGGCGTGCGCCTGCAACTGTGGCGCGCCGGTCGTGACTGAGGCGCACGATCTCGAGCGCCGCTTCGGCGGTCTGCGGCGCCTGTACGGCGAAGTCGGCTACGAGCGCCTGCGTGCGCTGCGCGTGGCGGTGGTCGGCCTGGGCGGGGTGGGGTCCTGGACCGCCGAGGCGCTGGCGCGCTGCGGGGTGGCTGCGCTGATCCTGGTCGACCTGGACCATGTCGCCGAGTCGAACATCAACCGCCAGGTGCAGGCGCTCGGCAGCACGCTGGGCCAGCACAAGGGTGCGGCGCTGGCCGCGCGCATCGGCGACATCCATCCGGGCTGCGCGGTGCAGGTGATCGACGCCTTCGTGGAGGAGGGCAACTGGCCGGACCTGCTGCAAGGGCAGCCCATCGATGCCCTGGTGGACGCCTGCGACCAGAGCGCGGCCAAGCAGTTGCTGGCGAGCTGGGCCCTGCAGGCGGGGCTGCCCTTCGTCTGCGTGGGCGCGGCGGGCGGCAAACGCCTGCCGCACCGGGTGCGCGCGGCCGATCTGGCCGATGCCACGCACGACCCGCTGCTGGCCGGCCTGCGCAGCCGCCTGCGGCGCGCCGGCCTGATGCCGCGCAAGGGACTGTCGGGGCTGGACTGTGTCTACAGCGAGGAGGGCGTTGCTGCGCCGCAAGGCGATGCGAGTTGCGCCAGCGACGGCAGCCTGAACTGCGCCGGCTACGGTTCGGTGGTGACCGTCACCGCGGCCTTCGGTCTGGCCGCCGCCGGGCTGTGCATCGAGCGGGCGCTTGTTGACCGCTCGCGCGACAGTTCGCCGGACAGTTCAAAAGTCTTGTAGGGACTACAAAGCACCGCTATACTGCGCGGCTTTCCAGCCAGCAGGCGGGGCGGCAACGCAACAATTGCAGGCGGCTGGGTCGTTAGCTCAGTCGGTAGAGCAGCGGACTTTTAATCCGTTGGTCGCGTGTTCGAGTCACGCACGACCCACCACAGGCCACCGGGTGGCAGGTTGGTCAGGTTTTCAGGGCTCTTAGCTCAGTTGGTAGAGCAGCGGACTCTTAATCCGTTGGTCGAGTGTTCGAGTCACTCAGGGCCCACCAACAATTCAGTACCCCCGAGGGCCTATCGCCGCAAGACGATGGGCCCTCGGTGTTTTCAGGGCTGCCGGTCGCGCCGGGCGATGCGCCCGCACAGATAGGTCCAGACGATCTGCGCCGCCGCATAGCTGGTCAGCTCGGCGTGGTCATAGGCCGGAGCCACCTCCACGCAGTCCATGCCGACGAAGTTCAGGTCGGCCAGCTCCTCGATGAAACTGAACACCTGGGCGGTGCTCAGGCCACCGGGCTCGGGGGTGCCGGTGCCGGGCGCGAACGCCGGGTCGAGCGCGTCGATGTCGAAGCTCAGGTAGAGCGGCGGGTGGCCGGCGGCCGCCATGCGCTGGCGGATCTGCGCCAGCACCGGCGCGAGCTGCTCCGGGCTGACCTGCCCGCGCAGCTGGCGGGCGTTGACGATCAGCCCGCCCTGGTCGGCGACGAACTCGCGCGCGGCGCGCTCGGCGCTGCTGCGGGTGCCCAGCTGCACGCAGCAGTCGGTGCGCACCAGGCCCTCGCGGATCGCCTCGTAGACCCAGGTGCCGTGGCCGCTGGGCTCGCCGAAGTGGTCGGTCCAGGTGTCGCAATGGGCGTCGAAATGGAGCAGCGCCAGCGCCTGCCCGGCCTGAGCGCGGTGGGCGCGCAGGATGGGCAGGTTGATGCTGTGGTCGCCGCCCAGGAACACCATGTGCTGGCGGCGGATCAGCTCGGCGAGCCGCGGCGCCAGCGCCTCGCGCATGCGCTCCAGGCTGGTGTTGGGCAGCGGCAGATCGCCCCAGTCGCTCAGCTGGCCGGCCAGCTGGGTGTCGAAGTGCGGGTGGTGCGCGTCGCACAGCATGCTGCTGGCCTCGCGGATGGCGCGTGGGCCGAAGCGTGCGCCGGGTCGGTTGGTCACGCTGCCGTCCCAGGCGATGCCGGCCAGGCCGAAGGGGCGCGCGGGGTCGCAGGTGGCGGCGGCGAAGCGGCCGCTGCTCAGGTAGGCGAAGGTGCTCATGGCATCAGGGGGAAAGCAGGGCGGACATCAGCGCTTCCTCGGGCGCGTCGAACTTCGAGTAGCGGCCGGCCGCGGGTTGCGGCGGCAGTCCGTGCATCAAGTAGACCAAAGCCCAGCCATCGCTGCCGGCGCGGTCGCTGGAGGCCGGACGCACGATCAGCCCGCCCAATAGGCCGTAGGCCTCGGCCAGGTGGCCGAGCAGGGGCCCGGGGCCCGTGCCCTCAGGGACCAGGCGGTCGCGGCCGGCGCGGTCGGTGAAGCGCTGCGCGCCGCTGCCCCAGCTTTGAAAGACGCCGGCGTCACCGGTCCACAGCGGGCGCTCCAGCGCGTCGTGGCCGGCCGCGTCGAGCAGGCGGGGCGAGCGCGTGCGCAGCGCCTCGGCCAGCTTCATCAACCCGTCCAGGCTGGTGTGCAGGCCACCCTGCGGGCCGAAGGCCGCGCAGTTGCGTCCCGGCCGGTAGTCGGCACCAACGCGCGCTGCCGGGGCCTGGGCGTGCACGTTGGCGGTCTGGGCTTGCAGTCGCGCGTCGATGCGGCGCTGCAGGGTGGCGACGCGGCGGCGTTGCGCGGCGCTGAAGCGGCTCGGGTCGAAGGCCGCCTCGATGCCCAGCGGCGTGAAGAGCTCGCGCTCGAGCAGCTCGTCGTAGCGCAGGCCGCTGACCGCCTCCAGCGCCGTGCCCAGCACGATGCTGTTGACGTTGGCGTAGGTGAACTCGCGTGCGCTCCACAGCGGCTTGAAGAGTTCGGGAGCGAGCGCGGCCTCGCGCGGCAGGTAATTGCCGTCGTCGCTGCGGTCGCGCAGGCCGGAGCGGTGGCTGAGCAGCTCGCGGCCGGTGGGCGCATGGCCGTCGGGGTGCACGAAGGAAAAGCCGAGGAACTCGGACAACGGGCGGTCGAGGTCGATCAGCCGGCGCGCGTGCAGGCGCAGCGCCACCAGCGCCTGCGCCAGCTTGCTGATCGAGGCGACACGCCAGATCGTGTCGGCGCGCACCGGCTGGCCGTTGCCGTCCTCGCCGAGCAGCAGGGCCTGTGGCGCCTGGCCGGCGCGCCAGCAGGCGGCCGCCACGCCGGCCAGTTCATGGGGCGGCGCCAGCAGGCTCTGCAGGTCTTGCACATCCGGTTGGCGCCGGCTGGCCTGCAGCGTGGGCGGCAGGCCGGCGGCGGCCAGCGTCAGGGTCAGGGTGCGTCGTCGCAGGTTCATGCTCAGAAGCGGTAGCTGGCGCTCACGCCCAGGGTGCGCGGCGTCAGGTAGATGGCGCGCAGGCCGGTGCGGCTGCCCACGGCCGAG
>Ga0154020_10010603_pt1 | contig 10538 bp, 19 predicted proteins | sample Klosneuvirus_201_FD_109709 | JGI IMG/M metagenome (GOLD analysis project Ga0154020, IMG submission 109709) | Active sludge microbial communities from wastewater, Klosterneuburg, Austria - Klosneuvirus_20160825_MG | ecosystem: Engineered > WWTP > Aerobic digester > Activated sludge | place... | reverse complement strand
CAAGGCCGCCGTTGAGCGCGCTGATACAAATGGGTCCCAACTCAATATCATGAAGAAGTTCGCCCGTGTTCTTCATGATCACATCTCGCTGTCCATTGCTCACTTCTCATCATGTAGGGCCTACGCAGAGCTTCACCTCAAGCATACTTCGCTTACCGACCAGCATGGCAGCCTGCAGAAGTCGCATGCCCAGCTCGACAAGGACCACGCTGATCTTTGCAAGAAGTTCTCCTCAGTCGAACTTCAGCTCCATCAACTCGAGATTGAGCTCAGCGCCTCCAAGAAGCAGGCCCAGCAATGGGACCGCTTTGACATGCAGCACAAGATGACCGGAGAGAAGTTCCAACAGCAATTTGAGTTGGTCGTGCAGCGCGCGGACACCTTTAGGAAGGAGAAGGAGTCGCTCCAAGCTCAGCTCGCCACGCAAGGCCGCCACCTCTCAGATATTGAGATTGAGAAGGAGAAGCTCCTCAGCGACAATGCCAAGCTCCGGAACCAGCTGGAACTGATGGGTCTCGGAGGGGCCGACTACATGGATGGTTTCTTCGGATCTCGTGGCCAGGAGTCTTCTGGCTTCAGTGCGTTGAAATCGATCATCAAGCCATCGGGTGCCCCGGTCGCGCTCGCCTCGCAGCCAGTCGCGTCCAGTGCCGCCCCCGCACCTGTTGTGGCGAAGACTCCGAGCGCGTTCACTCCTGGTAATGCGTTCACCGCGCAGGCAGAGCCACTGCAGCCTAAGAATGACGACGCGAGCAAGATGCCTCCACCTACGATGCGATTCAGCTCACTACGGCGGCGCAATCAGGAGAACGCCGCCAGTGGCATCAAGGAAAAGGAAAATATGTAAATCTTGACTCATTTGTATATGTGTTTTGAGTGTAAATACCAACGCATGACAACGACAGGCCAAATGATAACGCCGATCTTCTACCGATCCTTGGAAGAGGAGGAAAAAACGGGTGATGCAGCAATTTTTTTGAAGGGGACTCTTTTCCCGACTATGGCCAAAATATAGATCCAGTTGAGATCAATCGTTGCAGAGATCCCTTTTAAATCGCTACGCAAGACAACGACAGTCACTTAATGGAGGAGTATTCAACATTTAGAAGCCACGGCCACGACCGCCGCCACCTCGGCCACCCCTATCGCCACCACGGCCGCCTACGAATTCATGTAAATAAAAAAGACTCTAGATGAGATCAAACGAGGATTCAAGAGTACCACCAAAGCCGCCACGACCGCCACGGTCTCCGCCACCACGACCACCTAACATGATCATCACCGACAGAAAATCAAGAAATGCATATAAACTGATGAAATTGTACCACCGAATCCACCACCGCGACCACCACGGTCACCACCGCGGCCTCCTCCGAAGCCACCACGACCCCTATCGCCACCACGACCACCACCGCGGCCACCTAAAGGGAAATGAGAATGGTCTTGCGCGGAAACATGATAGACATGGGCGCTTACCACGAGCACCACCACGGCCACCAGAGGGCTTCTGTGCCGACTCGTCAAACATGGACGCGGGCAAAAGACGCTCGGGCGAAATATAGCACTTGTCACCCTCCTTGAATGAGGAGGCCTGGAAGCCAGCAACGAGCTTCACTGAGAAATACTAATAAAATCTAAGAATCAGCTGGTGGACAGCAACGATTTGTGCCAACAAGTCGAACCACTTCGTTGATGGGGCCGAAGATCTCGTCAATCGAGCCAAGCTTCTGCTTGTTCTCGAGGAAGACGGGCGCGTTGAACTTGGCAACCTTCTCAGCTTGAAGCTGCTTATAGACAGCTTGGTTGTCGGCGGCACCGTTAGTGAACACGGCAAACTCTGAATTAGAAAAAGTAAGCGGCGATGGCGGCGAGATAAGGCGATCGAGCCGAGGTCGAGGAACTTCACTGGAAACACCCCGCAACCCGCACAAGGAATGAAGGAATGAATTGTAAAATACTTACATTCAATATTTACGAAAATAAGCGAAAATAACGCAGGAAACAAAAGAGATAAGAAGACGAGAGCGCCGAGAAAGAGGGCGAGCCCAGCGCGTGGAAAAAAGGAGAATTAAGATTCCCCGGCACACGGCGAGGCGGCCCGAAAATATTGCCCACAATAACATATAATTTTGTTGTACCGACAATAGAGTCGGGATTGCTGAGGTCAGGGCCATCGCCGCGGCCACCAAAGCCACCCCGGCCACCAAAGCCGCCCCGGCCACCTCCACCTCGACCACCACCAAAGCCACCGCGTCCGCCACCTCGGGACATTTCACTTAAGTATCAAATTTAAGAAGTGAGGAAATAGTTGACCGGTGGCAAAGACAGGCGCCGACCATTGACTGGCCCAGTGACCGTTGAGCAGAGTGCTGCTTGTTGTTCCTCCCGTGTCGCCGCTTGAAGACAAACCCAACGCGGTCCCCTGACGTTGCTCGTTGCTGGTCAGTGCACTACTGTGGCATTTTCGAATCGATTCTCCACGATCGGATTTGCTTCCGCGTTCTCTTCACGTGAGCTGAGATGGGCGACAAAACAGAGGACGGCTTCGTGCCCGAGGGGAACACCGACAACACCGGCAATAATGCCCAGGACCGCTCCTCGCTCATGAAGATCATCGGCAAAGCTATTGGACTTGGTGCGCTTTTATAATCATTTGCGACCGGCCATGCCGTGCGACTGCGACTGCGACTGCGACGTCGCCACGAGTCTTATCCTCGTCCTCGTAATCTCCCTGGCCCTCGCGCCTGCCCTTCCACCCTTGCCGAAAAATCGCTCCGTTTGTAACTCTCTTCATTCTAGATATCACCACGATTGCCATCCCCGTCACCTACAACGAGCCCACGTCCTTCATTCAGCGCATGATGGAGTTCTTCCAGTATTGGCCGCTGCTCGTCAAGGTTCGACTTTCAACCTTTATGCTCGGGAAATTCTCCCCGATCCATACCAAGTGAGCCGCATATACCATATCATAATATTTCATAATATTTGAACTCTTCATAATCACGGTTGATGTCTTCGAGCGATGAACCCGCGCGCAATCTTCGTCGATTTCTTATCGGCTTCGATGTAGGCGAACAAGGTTGCCAAGGAGAATCCCGACCTCGCTCTGCTCTACGTTACGGCATTTGCGATCAGCAACTTTGCTCCTACTGAACGCACGAGTACGCTGTGATAGTCGAGCTAATTTATTCTAAATTCGGGTGGTGAGCTAACTATGACCGATTGTAGCGAAGCCATTCAATCCTCTTCTTGGCGAGACCTTTGAGTACACTCACTCGTCCGGCACTCGCTTTGTGGTCGAGCAAGTTTGCCATCATCCCCCGATTGGTATTGCCTTGCTCGCCCGCGATTCCAGCTTTAGTCGTGTTGTAATTTCGTCTTTTAGGTGCATCGCATCTCGAGAACGAGCACTTCATCGTCGAGCAGTTCCATCACGTCAAGACTAAGTTCCTGGGCAACAGGTGCCTCCGTCATGCATTTCTCCGTTCATGCCGATACATAATGCTCACTTATGCTTAGCTTGGAGATCAACCCCACTGGCAAGACCCTTGTCACGCTCAAGTCGACGGGCAAGAGGTATTATTTTGACGGCGTTTGGACGACCGTTCACAACCTCATCCTGGGCCGCATGTGGGTCGACCACTATGGCGACTCCACTGTTAGTGAGCTCGGCTCCAATCGCCGCGTCGTGCTGAAGTTCAAGCCTTGCGGTTGGTTCTCTAAGGTTCACTTTCTTTGTAGTGTTTGGTAAGACTGTTTTGAACGTGTTGGCTCACGTTTGCCTTGCTGCAGGGCTGGCACGAGGTGGATGGCACGCTTTTCAATGACGAGGATGTCGGTGTTTATCACGTTGCGTGCGTTTCCTCGTGCCTCCCACTGCTCTGTGGGCGCATACTCAGAATTTTTTTGCAGCGGTTTGTGGAACCAGAACTTCTACGCTACTTTGCTTTCGGGCAAGGGCGGTAAGAAGGATGCTGGTAAGATGCTCAAGAAGCATGCTGAGAAGGAAAAGAAGGCCGCCAAGAAGGCGGAGAAGGATCTCAAGAAGTCGAAATCCGCCAAGCGCGATGAGCCGGAGGATGACACTGACTCGGTAGCTTGCTTTTGCTCTTTCGTTGGGTGGCGGTGTCAATTGATGGCGCGTTTCTCGCCTTTAGGACAGCGATGATGAGATCGTCTTCGAGGAGGGCAAGCCCACTTTGCTCTGGCAGCACACTATCAAGGACAGCAAGGAGGTGTGATATGCCCTTCCTCTTTTTGTTACATTTTTCTCATTTTATTTTCTTAAGGAGCCGTACAAGAAGTGGGGCTTGAGCGAGTTCACCGTTGACCTCTTGAAGATTACCCCCGAGCTGAAGGCCAAACTTCCTGCCTCTGATTCTCGCCTTCGCACGGATCGGTATTCGCTATCCATTTCATGTTGCCACAACAATTCCTTTGTTTAATATTCACATTTAGCGCTGCGTTGGAAGTGCAAGATTACGACAAGGCCGGAAAGGAGAAGAACGCCCTTGAGGAGGCCCAGCGCGATAGGCGGCGACAGCGAGAGGCCAAGAAGTTGGAGCATATCCCCAAGTTCTTCACCATGGTACTCCTCCTTTTCACAGGAATCTTCGATGTTTCCTATCAGTTCATCTTTTCGCCGCAGGACAAGCTGGAGAATGGCGAGGAGCACTGGTTGTTTAACACCGAGAACAACTATTGGGATCTTCGCGAGGTACCTCAAGTGGTTGCGCTGCTTTCTTTTTTGTTCGCGTCTTATTGGGAGTCATTTGTTAGAAAGGATTTGGGTCTTACAGCAATTACGACACCCTTGACCGCCAGCCACCAAAGCTGAAGAATTCAAATGCCGAGAAGAAGGATGAGAAGAAGGAGGATGAGAAAAAGAAGGAGGATGAGAAGAAGGGCGAGCAGAAGAAGAAGTAAGAGCTCCCCCAAGGTGGCGCTTTGTAACGATGTATCTTTTAGGTTTAGGGATCGCTGTGGGTTGAATACCTGCCCTCGGTTTGTCCACCTCTTTTGGTTACTCTGTTTGCATGTTTGTGGACAATGATCGCGAGTTTCGCACGGCTTTACAATTCAAAATGAAATGTCGAATAGAATCAAAAGTTCCATTTCATTCCTTCCACTCGTCACGATAAATCGGATTTCGAAGCGGTCGAGGTCACTCCTTGCGCGCCTTCTTGCGGCGGTCCTCCTTGGAGACATCTGATGGGATGAATAAGCTCTTCTTGCCATAAGCGTAGGTGAGGTCTTCCTTGCGCTTCTGGAATCCAGTAGGGGGCGGCGTGGGGTTGCGAGCGGCGCACTTGGGTTTGTTGTAGGAGGCACCGAAGGGGTTCCTGCTCTTGGTGGGGCGCCTCTCGTCAAAGTCGTCGTCGTCATCATCTGAAGGCACTCGATCCTTCTTCTTGTGATCCTCTAGCTTCCTCTTCTTCGAAAATGGGTTCTGTCTGGAGATTCCAGCCGCGGGTCGGGGGCTGTCCGACTCGGAACGGTCATCAACAAATTCAGCCATTATTCCGGGGGCGAGTGAGATTTGCCCTCGCAGTAGGCTCTCGCTGCTTGAAGGGCTTGTGCTGATGCTATACGACCACTTGACTGTTGCCAAGGTGAGGATAGCATCGTCCTCGCTGAACCTGCATCAGAATAGTAAATCAACGGGGAAGTCGCAGTGGTCGGGTCTGTTGCTCTTTCGGGAGAGCATCGAGATATCATCGAAGCAAGTACGGCATGGCGTCGTTCTCTGTGGTTGACATTGGACACTAGTGGGCAAACTCACAAAATAGTGACGGGGGCGAAGGAGCTTCTCGAGGCTATCTCCTCTTCACCGAAGGCACCCAGCTGACTCCCAAAACAGGTCGCTCCGCCGGCGCAACCGCCACCTTCGAAGCTATTATAATAGAGGACTTCCTCAAATCCTTACCTGATAAAAAAATTCCTTCAAAGGGATATGATCAGGAGTCCTTGTCTTGAGGCCGGCGCCTACGTATATCGCTCAAAGCCCAGCGGCCCCTGCGGCCCCAGCTCGAGCCGAAGCTGCGGTTGGAAAATCTGAAACGAGGACGTCCTCGGGGACATGCTCCATCAAATAAGGGCCTCCCTCAGTTCCTCCGGTCAATCCAGTCATTCCTGTGTTTTTCATTCATTTAGTATCTGTCGTCTCGCTCTTACTCAGCCAAGATGCAAGTACGCATCTCATTCGAAGTCGCCTTTCGACGCGCCATGGAGATCCTCGTGCTTGCTGAAGTTGCTTCCTTCGTCCACGTCTTGATTTTCTCCTAATATATTATCCATATCAACTATGTTGTGAAGCGCCTCCTGATGCCTCTCCGTCGTTCCCCTGAGGGCGTTTCTCGTGCACTCCGCTCGACCGCCCTCTCCGCCTTCTCTCCTGTCTCCCTCCCTCCCTTTTTGCACTCAATATTTGTACAATAGGGCGGTAAATGCGAAGGCTACCTAAGTCGAAAACCCGACAAAGGCCTGATCAAGAAATGGGAAAAGTTTTGGTGCGTCAACGATTTTTATTTTCCTGCGCAGCTTCGCTCGTTCTCCGCCGTGTTATCTTTGCTTCTCTGAGGTGTTCCTTGTCGCAGAACATCGCATTGAGTTGTTTATTGTTTGATCTGATTTATAAATTGCAGGTTTGAGACAGACGCGTTCAAGCTGAGCTGGCACAAGGAGAAAGGTTCGTCGAGCCTCCTCGATGCATTATTTAACTCGTTCCTTGCCTTTCCGTTTCTCCCTGACTCGTCCCATATCGTCTTGATTTCTCGTTCTTATTTTCGTGTTTATCTAGGTGGGAGTGCGAAGGGCGCCGAAAATTTGCGCAACGTGAGCTCTTACACTGACGACACCTCAAAGGACAAGGAAGGAGTACGCTTCGAATATCTTTGCTTCATTTGCTCTCTTTGCTCGATTCTGAGTTGTTCGTATAGACATTCCTCTTTGAGTTGAAGGCTGGCAAGGAGACTTACCATCTCTCGGCCGATTCTGCTGAGGACCGCCTCAGGTGGCTCAAGTGCGTCTCGTTCATGTCGCATCGGCTCTTTCCGTCCTCAACTGCTTTCTATCTAGATGCATTGCGAGCTGGGCCCCGAAAGAGGCGAATCAGTTGAAGAATGTGTCACTCACTGGCGGCGCGACCTCGTCTGGTGCGTGAGCGTGGCTGCTTTGCCGTACCCGATCGACTCTAATATGTTACTGCCTTAGCTGCTGCCCTTGGTGCCAGTGCTGGGTCCTCAAGCTCCCCTGCCCCTGGCGCCAGTACTGTTTCTTGTTGTCCTCAAAGACCACGTTACCATTTTCTTAAAGCAATCGTTTCAACAGAGCCCACTGGAGGAGTGACGGTGCCCGTCTCTGCTAATGCGACCACCGTCGAGTTCCCTCAGAACAACCTTCAAGAGTTCCCTTCGAATGTCCTTCAAATGAAGCTCGTGGAGACCATCGATTTTTCTGAGAATAAGGTAAATCGATTCCATCTGGTCACATTGTGATGGGTTGAGCTTCATTGGTGTTCGCCTCGCCTAGATCTCTGTCATTCCTAACGAAATCGTCAATCTCTCTGCGACGCTCGTTGTCCTCAATCTCTCCTACAACAACATCACTACTCTTTCGCCCTCGATTGGACGGCTCAACAAACTCGAGGTAATTCCATTTCCACTTGTTTTGGTCTCCTTCTCCTCACCCATTCTCTGCAGGAGCTCCATTTGCACAGGAATAAACTGACGACTTTGCCTGATGCCATCGGCGATCTCGGAGCCTTGCAACTGTTGAGCTTAGGTGAGAACAAACTCACCAAGCTCCCGAACACCATTGGCAATCTCAAGAATGTATTGTTTCTTGCTCGCTTTGAGGTCGACTCATTTCACCAAGCTCCTTTTTTTTTAGCTGCGTCGGTTAAATATCGCTTACAATGTTGGAGTCCAGCTTCCAAACGAGCTCTCCCAATGCGTTCAGGCGCGTGGACCCTCCTTTGTCGTCTCCCTCCCCTCCCTCCCTCCCTCCCTCCCCCCTCTTACCTCCCTCCCTTCCTCCATCGCTTTTTTCGTCCCTCCGTCAATTTATCTCTCTTCCTCCCTCGTACCCATCACACACTCTCTCACTCTCCTCACTTTTATTTGTGATATTGATCTAGCTCCATTGGGTGGATATCAGCGGTAATAGGTACACAAAGTACCCCGACCAGTTCCTCACGTTCAAGTTCCTGGAAATCCTCGAGGTGCGAACTCTTAATGTTTCGCGAAGCGATGAGATTGTTTTCGCTCGGCCTTCTGTTTCCCCTTGTGTCGTCACCCGTTGCCACAAGGGCCCTAAGACTGCCGATATCAATCTTGATGGGACATTGGGGTTAAGAGAGGTCGAGGGTCCAACCCAATGACCTCTTCATTTCAACATCAATCTCCCAAATCTTCCTCCTTATTTCTCTTACATCCTCCTCCGTCTCCATCACCGAAAGATCATGTTCTTCATCCATCATTTTGGTTCACCTTTTCTCTCTTTGCAGGCGAACAACAACGAATTCGCCATGTTGCCCGCGAACTTTGCGTCGATTCACACCAACATTCAGCAGCTCCGACTCTCTCACAATAAGGTGACCTCACTCCCTTCTTTTCATTTTTCTTACATATTTGGTTTCTTACATATTTGGTTTCTTACATCCTTGGTTTGTAGATTACTGCGCTTCCAGAGGACATGGGCAAGCTTGCTAACCTGGCCGAGCTCGAGGTGACGTTCAACGAGTTGCGGCAGCTTCCTAAGAGTCTGGCTCTGTCGCACGCCTTCTTGCAAGTCGACAACAACCCATTGCAGTATCCTCCTCAAGATGTGGCCTCTAAGGGCTCCAATGCCATAAAGGCCTTCCTCGCTCAGTAGAGATTTAGAGTGACTATAACCGCTATGACGGAACAACTGTACCAAGGTGTCACTTACGCCCTTATCATTGAAGCGCTGGCGACATAGGATGCATCTGAATCCAGTAATATTCATTGTTAGACCACACAATTTCACAATTGAACACGCGACTACGACTATCCTCCAGCCTCCCTTGCTTAATCTCCATTCTATTTGGTGAACATGAAATAGATCGCCGTCGCGATTCCCAAAATTACGCCTATTAACATCACATTCAGAAAAGAGAAGGGGGTAAACCATAGAGATAGAAAGAAGGCGTACCGAACAAGATGAGGTCACAGCACAAGTTGCGATTCGAGCGGACCTTCTTAAGCGTCTTGGCGAGCTCTTGGTTGACCGTCTCGAGTTTGACAAGCGCCGTTTCAGCCACCTCGTTGAGCTCCTCCATTAGCTCTGACTGCGCATCAAGCTCCTCGCCCGCTTGCATCGCCAAGGCCTTGAGACGCTTCACACCCTCCAACGTCTGGTCCAGCTTCTTGTCCTAACAAGTGCGAAAAAGCGAAATTAGGAGGGGAGGAAAGAGAGCTAGAGGGAGAAGGACAATTTCGGCGTCTTGCACTCGGAGGAGTTCGAATTGCGGGTCGTCGATATCAGGGATGCCACCAGCAGCCACCTCGCGCTCTCCTGACGAATCCGACGCTAAAAACTTGAATCAGAAAAACTCCATTGTCAAATAGAGAATAGTTTTTTCGGACCGCTCTCAGCAATGATCTTTGAACCGCGGCCGGGATTGCGCTCGCGAGTCTCGAGCTCCTTGAGATGCTGCCAAGTGAGCTCGACAATCTTCTTCCTATTCTCATCCTTAGCAACCTTTTCAGCTGGCGCGGTGTAGCCAGGAACCTAAGGGAGCAATCAGCAACAGGGAGGAGGGAATCAACAGACGGCGAAGGACCTTTTGCTTCAGTTTCAGCTTTGAATGCTTCTCTTGGTACGTCTTTTCTAGCTTCTTACCGGTCTCTTCAACCTATGCTCGAGATAAGAATGGTCAAGATCAACATAGAGCCACCTGGTCCACACGGGGAAGTGGAGGAGACGATTCGAACCTTCTTGAGCTCCTTGCGAACGACCGCGCTCTTCTCCGCGGCCCTAGCACGCTCTCCTTTTTCCAACAACTCATCACGCTCTTGAAGGGTCTATTATAAAGCATATTATCACTTGCAACTTCGAAAGCAGCATCAGGCGAAGGAGAACGAACGGAGCGAATGTCTCGCATTTTCGCGGCGAGTGCTCGCTTCTCCAAGGTGAACTCGTCGAGGTCCTTCTCAGCCTCCTCTTGAGCCTTCTTCTCGCGCTCTAAAATCATCATTATTAGAATTTAAGAAAGTTGACACCAAATCACACTCAGAGGGATGCCAGGTCAAGACGAGGTGTCGTTCAGGAGTGAGCAGCAACGGCTCCTCAAATCAATAGACCGAGAAACGGCTTCTCGAGGATCTTAAAGACCAAATAAAAACAAAAATTATTTCACTCAACGTTTAATCCAATTAGAAATCGATTTCGTGGGCCTGGGTTGATGAGAAGGGGAGAAGGGAAACTTGGAGAAGACAAGGGTTGGGTCGTGACCTGGGCGGCACTGCGTGTCGATCTCCATCAGCCGCGCCATGAGCAATTTCATCTCTTTATGT
>Ga0154020_10010602_pt1 | contig 10538 bp, 6 predicted proteins | sample Klosneuvirus_201_FD_109709 | JGI IMG/M metagenome (GOLD analysis project Ga0154020, IMG submission 109709) | Active sludge microbial communities from wastewater, Klosterneuburg, Austria - Klosneuvirus_20160825_MG | ecosystem: Engineered > WWTP > Aerobic digester > Activated sludge | place... | reverse complement strand
GCTGGCCGATGCGGCGACCCCCACGGCGCTGGTGCTGCTCTTCCTGGCGTTCGGCCTGGTAACCGGCATTGGGGAGCCGGCGGAGAAGAGCCTCGTGGCGCGCCTCGCGCCGCGCGGCGCGGGCCGGGCCTTCGGTGAGGCGCAGGCCGTGACGGGCGTCTGCGCCCTCGGGGCCGCCCTGCTCTTCGGGATGGTGGTGGACCGTGCCGGCACCGGTCCGGCGCTGGTGCTGTCGGCCGCGGCCGGCGCCGGGTCCACCCTCGCGTGGCTGCTGCTCCCGACCGACACGCCACGAACAAGTAAGCCGACTAAATAAATTGGCCGTTTGAGGCGGCATCGGTGGAAGGCCGCGCCAGCGACGCATTTGAGGTATAAAATAAGCCAGCTAATCAACATTGCGGGCGTCAGCCCATCGGTTAGCTTGGCCCCATTCGGATGGCTTCCCCGGCTGTCCCGCCTCACCCTCAGCACCAGGAACTGCTCATGTCGGATGCCTCGCCCAACGATGCCGGTCGGGTGGACGCCCTCTTCGGGGTGGACACCTTCTCCAAGCAGGTCATGCAGAAGCGCCTCCCGAAGGCGGTCTACAAGTCCCTGCTCCGCACCATGGACCACGGTGAGCCGCTCGAGCCGCAGCTCGCCGACATCGTCGCCGCCTCGATGAAGGATTGGGCGGTCGAGCGCGGGGCGACGCATTTCACCCACTGGTTCCAGCCGCTCACGGGCCTCACCGCCGAGAAGCACGACTCGCTGGTGTCACCGGACGGGATGGGCGGGGTGATCTACAACTTCTCCGGCGCCGACCTCACGCAGTCCGAGCCCGATGCGTCGTCGTTCCCGTCGGGCGGCCTGCGCGGGACCTTCGAGGCGCGCGGCTACACCGCCTGGGACCCGACCTCGCCGGCGTTCCTGAACCGGAATGGCAAGGCGGTGACGCTCTGCATCCCGACCGGCTTCGTCTCGTGGACCGGTGAGGCGCTCGACACCAAGATCCCCTTGCTCCGCTCGATGGAGGCGCTCTCCAAGCAGGCGATGCGCATCCTCCGGCTCTTCGGCACCGACACCGGGGTCGCGCGCGTGCAGACCACCCTCGGCCCGGAGCAGGAGTACTTCCTGGTCGACAAGGAGCTCTTCTACCGCCGCCCCGACCTGGTCACTTGCGAGCGCACGCTCTTCGGCGCCCGCCCGCCCAAGGGGCAGCAGCTCGAGGATCACTACTTCGGCTCGATCCCGGCCCGCGTCCTCGCGTTCATGGCCGAGGCGGAGGAGGAGCTCTTCCGCGTGGGCGTGCCGGTCAAGACGCGGCACAACGAGGTGGCCCCGGGGCAGTACGAGCTCGCGCCGCTCTTCGAGGTCTCGCACATCGCGGCCGACCACCAGATGCTCACGATGGAGATCCTCCGTCGCGTGGCCGATCGCCACGGCCTCAAGGCGATCCTGCACGAGAAGCCCTTTGCCGGCGTCAACGGCAGCGGCAAGCACAACAACTGGTCGTTCTCGACCGACACCGGCGTCAACCTGCTCGACCCGCAGGACGACACGCACACCAACATGCAGTTCCTGGTCTTCCTCTGCGCCGTGATCCGCGGCGTGGATCTCCATGCCGACCTGCTGCGCGCCTCGATCGCCGCGGCCGGCAACGACCACCGCCTCGGTGCCAACGAGGCCCCGCCGGCGATCATCTCGATCTTCCTCGGCGAGATGCTCTCCGACATCCTGGCCCAGGTCGAACAGGGCCTGCCCAAGCGCACCATCAAGGGCGGCACGATCGACCTCGGCGCCAAGTCGCTGCCGCAGATCCCGCGGCATTCCGGCGATCGCAACCGCACCTCGCCCTTTGCCTTCACCGGCAACAAGTTCGAGTTCCGCGCCGTCGGCTCCACCGGCTCGGTGGCGTGGCCCACCATGGTCTTCAATGCGATCGCCGCGGAGTCGATCGACTTCCTGGCCACCGAACTCGAGCGGACCGCAGGCAACAACCCGACGCCCGCCAAGCTGCAGACCGCGGTCCTCGCGGTCCTGAAGAAGGTGCTCAAGGAGCACAAGCGGATCGTCTTCGATGGCGACGGCTATTCGCAGGAGTGGCACGTGGAGGCCGAGAAGCGCGGCCTGCCGCACCTCCGCGACTCGGTCGAGGCGTTCCCGGTCCTCAAGGCCAAGAAGACGGTCGAGCTCTTCAAGAAGTACGGCGTGCTCAACAAGGCCGAGGTGGAGTCGCGCTACCACATCTCGGTCGAGAAGTGGATCAAGCAGCTCACCATCGAGGCCGAGATGATGGTCTCGATCGCGCGCACGCAGATCCTGCCGGCGGCGCTGAAGCAGCAGACGATGATCGCCGAGACGGTCTGCGCCACCGAGGCGGCCGGCGTCGATTGCGACGACACCGTCAAGGCGCTGGAGCACTTCAGCGGCCTGGTGAGCGACCTGCGCACGGCGCTTACCGCCCTCGACACGGCGATCGCCCACGAGGACGCCGACCCGCTCAAGCACGCGCAGCAGATCCGGAGCAAGGTCCGTCCCGCGATGGCCGTCCTGCGCAGCGCGGTGGACACGCTGGAGACGCACGTGGACGCGACGCTGTGGCCGCTGCCGACGTATCGGGAGTTGCTGTTCCTCAAGTGACCTGGCCGAAGGCCGGGTCATCCCGAGCGTAGCGAGGGATCTGCGTAACAGCGAACAGCGAACGGCGAACAGCGGTAAGGGGTGAGGGGTCAGGGGGCGGTTCCCCCTCACTCCTCACCCCTCACCAGTTCCCCGCTGTTCGCCGTTCGCTGTTCGCCGTCTAGCAGCAGCGCGTTGGACCGCCCTCGTACCGCGACTTGAGATAGTCGTCGAAATACTCGCGCTCGGTCGGCAGGGGCACCCCGGGATGCGAGGCGCGCACATGCGCGCAGTACGCCGCGTAGTCCGGCATCCCGAGGATGCGCCGGATCGCCGAGATCAGCATCTCGGTCCTCGGTCCTCGGTTCCCGGTCATTGTGCACCGCCGTCCGCGGTTCGCCGTTCGCTGTTCGCTGTTCGCTGCAACCAGACCCGGACCCCACTCCCCACCACCGCCCACGTCACCACCACGAACAAGGCGCAGAGCGTGGCGTTGACGCGGTCGTTGAAGATCAGCCGCGACGCGGTGCCTTGGGCGAGTGCGCCGCTGGCGGCATCGGCGGCCATCTTGGCGGCGTGCGAGAGGAAGCCGATGCGCGGGTCGGCATGGAAGAGCTTCTGCCACGAGGCGGTGGTGGTGATCACCAGCAGCCACGCCAGCGGGAGCAGCGTGGTCCAGGCGTAGCGCGCGCGGCCGCTCCGGACGATGAGCGTGGTGCCCACGGTGAGCGCCACCGCGGCGAGCAGCTGGTTGCTGATGCCGAAGAGCGGCCAGAGGGCGTTGATGCCGCCCATCGGATCCTGCACGCCCTGCAGCAGGAACCATCCCCACGCCGAGACGATCACGGCGGACGCGATGATGGTGCCGGGGTACCACGAGGTGCGACCGAGCGGCTTCCAGACGTGTCCGCCGAGCTCCTGTACCATGAAGCGGCCGACGCGCGTGCCGGTGTCCACGGTGGTGAGGATGAAGAGCGCCTCGAACATGATCGCGAAGTGGTACCAGAGCGCCGTGAGCGACGGCCCGAAGGCGCCGGCAAAGATCTGCGCCATCCCGACCGCCAGCGACGGGGCGCCGCCGGTGCGCGCCAGCAGCGTGCTCTCACCCATCTGCGCAGCGAGCGCTTCGAGTTGCCCCGGTTCGAGCGTGAAGCCCCAGCCGCGGATGGTGACGATCGCCGACTCGATGTCGCCGCCGAGGATGGGGAGCGGCGCGTTCATCGCGAAGTAGACGCCCGGGTCGAGCGCGGCGGCGGCGATCAACGCCATGATCGCCACGAACGACTCGGTGAGCATCGCGCCGTAGCCGATCAACCGCGCGTCGTCTTCCTGGTCCACCATCTTGGGGGTGGTGCCGCTCGCGACCAGCGCGTGGAAGCCGGAGATGGCACCGCAGGCGATGGTGATGAAGCAGAACGGAAAGAGCGAGCCCGCGAAGATCGGTCCGGTGCCATCAATGAAGCCGGTGATCGCGGGGAGCTTGATCTCCGGCAGCGTGAGGATGATCCCGGCCGCGAGAGCGAGGATGGTGCCGATCTTGAGGAAGGTCGAGAGATAGTCGCGCGGGCAGAGCAGCATCCACACCGGGATCACCGAGGCGATGAAGCCGTAGGCGATGATGCCCCATGCGATGGTGAGGCCGTCGGCGGTGAAGAAGGGGCCCCAGGTCGGCGACTCCGCCACGTAGCGCCCCGCCACCAGTGCCAGCATCAGCATCACCACGCCGAAGGCCGAGGCCTCCATGGTCTTGCCCGGTCGCCACACCTTCATCCAGAAGCCCATGATGAGGGCAATCGGCAGCGTGCAGAGAATGGTGAAGACGCCCCACGGCGAGTGCTCGAGTGCGCGGACCACCACCAGCGCCAGCACGGCGAGCAGGATCACCATGATCATCAGGATCGCCACCATCGCGAGGATGCCGGTGGCGGGGCCGAGCTCCTCCTTGGCCATCTGGCCGAGCGACTTGCCGTCGCGCCGCATCGAGCCGACCAGAATCACGAAGTCCTGCACGGCACCACCGAGTACCACACCGATCACGATCCAGAGCGTGCCGGGGAGGTAGCCGAACTGCGCCGCGAGCACCGGGCCGACCAGTGGGCCGGCGCCGGCAATCGCCGCGAAGTGGTGCCCGAAGAGGACCCACCTGCTGGTGACCACGTAGTCGCGGCCGTTGGCGAGCCGGTGCGCCGGCGTGACCCGCGAGGAGTCGAGCGCCATGACCTTGGTCGCGAGGAAGCGCGAGTACCAGCGCCACGCGACGAGGTAGGAACCGACGGCGGCGAGGAGGAGCCAGGCGGCGGAAATGGTCTCGCCGCGATGGAGCGCGATCGCACCCCATCCGGCCGCGCTGGCCAGCGCGGCGACGATCCAGACGATTGTTGGCATGGTCGAGAAGGTAGCGCGGGCGGTGGGGCGGCGCGAGGCGGGGGCGCCAGGCCTCACGGGAGCGGGCGTGACGCCTCCGTCCGTCGCAGCAGGAAGACCGCGTCGAACTCCCGGGCGATGGCGACCTCCTGCTCGAAGCCGTAATCGGCGGCGGCATAGCCGATGCTGCGCGTCGGCCGACCCTGCCACGCCCAGGCCGCAGCCGGTGTCGCCGCACTTCCGCGCAGGTCGCTCAGCGTGCCGATCGTGCCCGGCACGGCGGGAAGTCGCGAGAGGATGCCCTCGTTGCTCGCCGATGGGGCGGGGAATGCGGCGTGTCGCCCGAGGGTGAAGTCCGAGAGCGAGCGCGTGGCGGTGTACTCGCCCGCCGCCGCAAGCAGGCCGAAGGCCCGGTAGCCGGTGCCGTGGAGTCGGCGGAGGACCGCCCCCATCTGGGTGCCGCCGTTGTACGAGCGCGCCGGATCGCCCCCGACACTCATGTGCGAGTCATGAGCCCACACCACCACGCGTGCTCCCGGGTGGAGCCGCTCGATGAGCCAGCCGATGTTCACGGCCATCAGGGAGTCGCGCGCCGGATTGTACGCGACGCTGTTCAGGAAGGCGGCCTGCCGATAGAGGGCCGCGCCCTGCAGGGCCCACACCACGTCGATGCTGTCGGCGCGCGTCCGCGAAGCGGCCAGCCATTGCGGCCCTCGTCGCGTCGTTTCCTGGAGCAGCGTATCCGCCTCACCGAGCCAGCGCAGGCGGGTGCTGTCGGCGACTTGCGGCGTGTAGAAGCCCCCTTGCGCGCGGTAGTCGCGCGTCAGGTTCGTGAACCTCGGCAGGAAGCCCGCGTCACGTCGTCCGAGGAAGGCGGCAAGGGAATCCACCGGCGTCCGCTGGTCCTGCATGTCATAGCCCGCGATCTGCACCGGCGCGTCAGGGTGCGCGGTGTTGTAGGCCCGCATCCATTCGAGGAGCGCCGCGACCTCCTCGGTCACCCAGACGGTGAAGAAGCCGCGCATGGCATCACGCACGCTCCCGGGCCCCCCCAGGACCCAGGCGTTGGCTCGGCGCACGGCAACCTGGTTCGCCTCGAGCGCAAAGAGCCGGAACCCCTTCGACTCCACCAAATGCGCGAGCAGGCGATGCTTGAGCTGGAAGAAGTCACGAGTGCCATGCGTCGATTCGCCCAGGCCAACCATCCGCGCGTCGCCCACGATCGCGTCGAAGTGCTGCAGGTCGGTGCGGTCGCGAGCCGTCGGGTCGGTGGTCCGGAGCGGCGCACTGCGCGTGGCGAGCCAGCGGAGGGTCGAGGCGTCTGGTGGAGGCGGCGCAGGGAGCGCGGTCACCGCGACGCCATCGAGCGTCAGCCCGAGTCCGTCGAACCAGGCCGTCCCTTGCCCCCCGATGTTGAGCTGGACCACGAACGAGTGAATGCTCTCGTCCGCGGGCACGCGGATACGGAGGGCGAACGACTGCCAGCCCGCGCCCTGCCGCAGCGTGGCCGAGTCGGCGGCGGGGACGACCCGGTCGCCCCACGCTTCGAGCGACACGGTGGCGCGGAGGGTCGCGTCGGCGAGGCGCACGTACCCGGTGAGGCGAAGCGTCTTGCCGCGGACTGCCGTCGCCGGGAGTTGCAGCATCAGCCCGGGTGGTGGTGCGCTGTCGGGGGCGGCCGTCGCGACACGAAGGCTGCGACGGCCGGACCGGACCGTCACGCTGTCGAGCATCACCTGCATCGTGTCGGGGGTGTAGGCTGCGCGCCAGCCGCTCACCCATCCCCACGGCCGTGTCGGGGCGGCCACGCCGGCCATTTCGAAGTCCAGGTTGAGCGGGCGCTGGGCGGCAAGCGGGTGCGCAAGGACGGTCACGAGGCTGGCAAACAGCCATCGGTGCAGTTGCATGAGTGGGCCGTGGTCCGGAGATGGGGGAGCACTCTTGGACGCCTGGGGTGTGGCAAAGGGTTGCACCCCGGGGCGTCGATCCAGCCCTACTTGGTTGCGAGCGCCGCCACCAGCTCATCCACCCAGCGCGCCATCGGCGGACGCATCCGCACGGCCGAGGCATTCACCATCAGGACCACGGTGACCTTCGAGGCGGGGTAGTGGCGCAGCTCGGTGAGGTAGCCCGGGAAGAAGCCGCTGTGGCCGCGGACGGCGCCCGCCGCGGTGCTGTCGCGGAGGATCATGCCGAGGCCGTAGCTGGTGCCCGCGCCGAGCATTCGCGCGGGCGTGCCGGCGGTGGCCTGCGCCAGCAGCGAGTCGCCGTGGATGGCCCCGCTGAAATACGCGGCACCCCACCGGGCCGCATCGGACGCGCTGGCCGCGTAGCCGCCGCCGGCCCCCTCGAACTGCGGGTTCACGATCATCACCCCGCCGTCGAGCATCGCGTCGCGCCCGCCGAAAGGGTTCTGCGCGCCGGCATAGCCCTGCACCACACCGGGGAGGCGTCGCGTATCCGAGGGGATGCTGTTGGCGAGCTGCATCGGCACGAGGAAGCGGCGGCGGATCTCGTCGTCGATCGGCCGGCCGGTGATCCGCTCGAGCACCAGCGCGAGCACCAGGTAATTGGTGTCGGAATAGTCCCACCCCGCACCTGGCGCGAAGGGCGGCGTCGCGCCGTGCAGGTAGCGCACCTGCTCGCGCGGGTCCCACACCTTGTCGGGGTTGGCGGTGAGCGCGGCGGTGAACTCCGGGCGGAACTCGTAGCGCACCAGGCCCGAGGTGTGATTCATCAGCTGGCGCACCGTGATGGTCGGGGCGTTGGCCACCGAGTCCCACCAACCCTGCCCGCCGACGTAGCGACTCACCGGAGCATCCAACGAAAGCGTCCCCTCGCGCACGAGTTGCATCGCGACTGCCGCCACGTAGCTCTTCCCCACGCTCCCCATCAACAGACGCGAGTCGGGGTGCATCGCCGCACGCGCGGCGGTATCGGCCATCCCGCTGGCAACCGCGATGACGCGTCCGTCGGCGAATGCCACGCCAAGCACCGCCCCGGGGACCCCGGTGGCGGCGCGATAGGCATCGAGTCGCTGCTGGAGGGTGCGCTCCACGGTGTCCTGTGGGGCGAAGGCGGCAAGGGCGAGCAACAGGAAGGGCGTCATGCCGCAATGATACGACGGCGTGCGGAGTCGGGTTTCCCCGACCCCGGACGCACGTGGGCTATTTCGCGGCTGGCACAGCCGACACCAGGCTCCGCGCCGACCCGATCCACTCCACCGGCATGCCGCGCGCGGCGAGGCGGGCGATCAATCCCGCCTGCTCCGCCTGGTGCGACGGCGCGCCGGCGGCCGGGAGGTAGAGCCACCGCAGCGTGGGCGAGTAGACCGCCAGGGCACCGCTCATGTCGGGGGCCGTGAACGGTTCGAGCCAGAGCGAGTCACTGCCGACGCGAACCCACCGCGCAGTGGCGATCACGGTGCCGGTGGTGCGCCCGGCGATGCGCCGCACGAAGGGCGCGGCACCCGGCGCGACATAGAGCGGCCGCTGCCCGTTGGCGAACCACCGTGCGCCGCCGTTCGACGTCGCCGGCATCGTGGCGATGCCGGCACCGATCGGCACACCGGGCGCCACGCCACGCAGCCACTCCGCCACCAAGGCCACGGCCCCCTCATGCTGCGCCGTTTCCAGCAGCACCCATTGGCCGCCGATCTGCACCGCGCCCGGCGTCCCCACCATCGGCGGCGTGGTCGCGAAGCGGTCGCGCACCAGCTTCCCTGCGGCCGCAAGATCCACGCGCCACATCGGACGCCGTTCGGTGGCGAGATACGCGGCGGTCACGCTGTCGCTGATCGCGAACGAGTCGGCCGGTGCCGCGGCATTCACCTGCATCGCCAACATCGTCATCCGCTTGTACGGCTGTCCCACTCGGCGCACGTCGCGCTGCCGAGGCAGCAGCACGCCCATCGCCGCGCGCGTCCAGCCGGAGTACCAGAACTCGACTTCGTGACGGCCCCACGGGGCGAGGCCGAAGTCGGCGATCTCGTCGGCCTGGAAGCGCACCATCACGGGGAGCGCGTCACTGCGTCGCACGAAGAGCGTCGTGGGCCAGCCGTCCACGGTGGCCGCGAGCCGCGCATGCGCCTCGCCGTCGAGCGTGGTATCCGGCAGCGCCCGGAGTGCCTTGTCGTGGCGCAGCGTGAGCACCAGCCGCTCGGGGGCGAAGGCAAAGAGCTCGCGACGCTCGTCCACGTACGCCAGGTTGAGCGGAGCCCAGGCCATCGCGCCGGCCGCGGAGGTCGGCGCGTAGCGCGCCGCGATGGTGTCGCGCACCAGGTCCACGATGCTCATGGCCGGCCCACCACCCAGGAAGGTGCGCGTGTTGCGCCACGCGCCAGTGGTGTAGTCGCGCAACTCGATGTTGCGCTCGTAGCTCGGCTGGTCGGCAAAGGGACGCGTGGCGAACGACGTGCGCGCCCACTGCGTCATCATGTCGAGCCGGATGGAGCGAATGGCACGCAGCGCCGAGTCGCCGCCCATCCGGGCGATGGAGCGGTCGAGGAGCGCGGTCGCACTCGCAGGGGCCTGCGCAGGCACGGAGGCCGGCACCGCAAGGAGCGCGAGTTTCAGGAGCAGGACAGTACGGGACATGGGGCCTCAGGGGTGGTGAAGAGTGACCAGTGACCAGTGACCACTGACGAGTCGGTTGTTCCTGGTTACGGGTTACTGGTCACAGGTGACATTGCCATTCTGCACCCGCGACCGCTTCCTCCCCAGTCAACGAGGGGCCAATCGCGTCCCCGTGGGGCAAAGCGCCGTTCGCTCCGCCGATTCTCGCGCTACTTTCCTTGCCATGCCCTCCACCACGGTCATCCGGACCCCGGCGCAGCGTGCCGCCACCTGGCTGCTGCTCGCCGCCTTCGGGGTGCTCACCCTCATCTCGGCGGTGCAGGGGTATCTCTCGCGTCGCGCCTCGGGGGAGGTCACCCGTGTCGGCGATGCCCTGGTGCTGGGCCTGGCCGGCTGGGTGACCTGGCTGCTGCTCGCTCCCGCGATCATTGCGCTGGGGCGACGCTTCGACTTTGCCAGCGGCCGCCGCCTCCAGAGCGCCGTCATCCACCTGCTGGCGCTCGTCGTGACCTACGTCGTCTCGATCCTCACCCTCATCTGGCTCTCGCTGCTGTACTTCAACCCCTCGGAGCAGGTCACCTGGGAGATCGTCTCCCGCACGCTGCTCGGCAGCGCCCGCCTCTCGCTGGCGATCTTCACGTATGTCGGCATCATCGCCGTTGACCGCGTGCTGCGCATCCGCGAGGCACTCCGTGCGCAGGAGCTGCAGGCGACGCGATTGCAGGGACAGGCCACGCAGGCGCGTCTCGACGCCCTCGCCGCGCGCCTCGAGCCGCACTTCCTCTTCAACGCGCTGCAATCGGTGAGTGCGCTGATCGACCGCGATCCGCCGCGCGCGCGCACCATGCTCGCCCAGATCGGCGATCTCCTCCGCGACGCGCTGGCCGCACCGGAGTCGGGCGAGGTGACGCTGCGCGAGGAGATGCAACTGCTCAGTCGCTACCTCGCCATCGAGGAGACGCGCTTTGCCGATCGACTGCACGTGGAGGTCGTCGTGGC
>Ga0154020_10010601_pt1 | contig 10538 bp, 11 predicted proteins | sample Klosneuvirus_201_FD_109709 | JGI IMG/M metagenome (GOLD analysis project Ga0154020, IMG submission 109709) | Active sludge microbial communities from wastewater, Klosterneuburg, Austria - Klosneuvirus_20160825_MG | ecosystem: Engineered > WWTP > Aerobic digester > Activated sludge | place... | reverse complement strand
TTTTATCGACACCGGCGAATTGGTCGCCATGGTCGGCCAATTCAGGTGTGGAAATTTCGATCGATGCATATGAAGTATTCAACGGGTTCTGGGTTTAGCGGAAAAAGTGATGCAGAAATACTTGCAGAAATTGGCGATAAGCAGCTCGTCGAAGAATTTAAGAAGGAACAGAAACTCAAGAATGATCCGAGAGTCACACCCATTGGTAATTTTCTGCGGAAGACGAGTCTTGATGAGCTGCCGCAGTTGATCAATGTGGTACGTGGAGAGTTGAGTCTTATTGGCCCACGCCCGGTTACCGAAGATGAGCTGAAGCGCTACCAAGAACATACACCGACCTTTCTCCTGATTAAGCCTGGAATGACCGGTTTATGGCAAGTCTCCGGTCGAAATGATGTGTCCTTTGAAGAACGAATCAAACTCGATGTCTATTATGTCGAAAATTGGAGCGCTGGCATGGATTTGAGGATTCTGTGGCGTACAGTTGGCGTCGTTCTGCGACGAAAAGGGTACTAATTAAGTGGCTCGTGCGATTCAGGATCTGAGAGTAGCAATCGTTCATGATTGGCTCACAAATATGGGTGGAGCCGAAAAAGTCGTTCTAAGTATGCTGAGGGCGTTCCCACAGGCTGATTTATATACGAGCGTGTATCATCCTGGGCGCATGCCAGAATTCGCAAAATATGATGTAAAAACCTCCTTTTTGCAGAAGCTTCCGCTTGCGAAACAAAAGCACCAGTTATTCCCGACACTGCGGCGTTATGCATTCGAGTCTTTCAACTTCAGCCAGTACGACGTTGTAATCACCTCGTCAACAGCCGAAGCAAAGGGGGTGATTACATCTGAATCCACCCTACATATCAGCTATATTAATACGCCGACCCGTTATTTTTGGAGTCACTACCAAGATTATCTGAAAAATCCAGGCTTTGGTTGGCTCAACCCCTTGGCACGTTGGCAGCTGAAGGCAAACCTTAAGTCTTCGCGTCGGTGGGATTTTGCCGCCGCTCAGCGGGCAGATTATCTTTTAGGGAATTCGATCACAGTTCAGAAGCGGATCGAGAAGTATTATCGTCGGCCGGCAGATGTGTTGTATCCATCGGTCGAAACAGACCGTTTTCAGACTGAGCGTGAGCGTCCGGCAGACGCACCAGATAAATATTTTGTGGTAGTTTCTCGACTGATCCCGTATAAGCGCTTTGACATCGCGGTTGAGGCTGCGACGCGCAACGATCAATCACTCATCGTATTGGGAAATGGCAGTGAATTATCACGCTTAAAGGCTATAGCTGGACCGCGTGTGCGCTTTCTGGGGCAGGCAAGTGATGAGGAATTAGAGGCCTATGTTCAACACGCAGAGGCGCTGATTTTTCCTGGACTCGAGGACTTTGGTATCGTGCCAGTTGAAGCGATGGCAGCAGGGACACCGGTGATCGCATTTGATCAGGGTGGCGCATCGGAGACGGTTGTCGATGGCGTGACCGGTGTATTGGTCAAGCAGCAAACAGCTGCCGCTTTTGCTGCTGTCATGCGTGATTTCCGGGCAGATGACTATGTGCCGTCAAAGATGAAAGCTAGGGCTCAAGAATTCTCTGAGGAAATATTTCAGCAGAAGCTGACGGGCTTAGTGAGGGACTTAATTGCAGGGCGTGCTCGATCGGTACAATAGAGTTCTGAGATCATGCTACTGGATATATCGTGCAAAAAAGCCGCTTCGAGAGCGGCTTTTTATATAGAACAAGATCTGGCTAGCGAGTTTTTTCGACGACTGCCTTGAAGGCAGCTGGTTCACGAGCTGCGAGTTCGGCAAGCATCTTGCGGTTGAGCGTGATATTTGCACTTGAGAGCGCAGCAATGAGTTGCGAATAGGTGGTACCTTCTTCTCGTGCTGCCGCATTAATGCGCTGGATCCAAAGAGACCGGAAATCGCGCTTCTTATTGCGACGATCGCGGTAGGAGTAGCTGAGTGCCTTGAGGACTGCCTCGTGTGCTTTTCTGTAGGAAGCACGTCGAGTATGTCCCATGCCCTTGGTCATTTTGAGGATTTTTTTATGACGCCGTCGAGCGGTTACTGATCGTTTGACGCGCATTACTTCACTCCCAACATTCGCTTAATTGTGCGAACATTCGTTGCATTGACGGCCTGCTCTTTCGTGTAGGCACGTTTTTGCGCCCCGCCTTTGCCGATGAGCTTGTGGGCTCGAGCAGCATTGCGACGGAGAAGGGTGCCGCGCGCTGTAATCTTGAAGCGCTTGGCGGCAGTTTTTCGAGTCTTAACTTTTGGCATCTTTTTTCCTTGCTAATACTACGGACAGTTCTCGACCGCTCATAGAAATTGGTTGTTCTATCGTAGCCTCGTCGGTGAGCTGGGCAGTGAATCTTTCGAGTACACCACGTCCCAATTCAGGGTGGGTAATCTCGCGTCCACGGAAGCGGAGGTTGATTCTTACCTTGTGGCCCTGATCAAGAAACTTACGTGCGGCCTTCGTCTTTACTTCGATATCATGTGTATCGGTCTTCAGGCCAACGCGGACTTGCTTGATGTCGACTTGCTTCTGATTGCGTCTGGCTTTTTGCAGGTGTTTGTCCTGCTCGTAACGATACTTTCCCCAGTCGATGACGCGAACGACGGGGGGAGTAGCTTGAGGAGCAACTTCGACCAGGTCGAGGCCTGCGTCTTCAGCTGCTTGGCGGGCCTCTGCTAGAGAGACGACACCGAGCTGTTCTGAATTCGCACCAATTAGACGGACGGACGATGCCGTGATCTGGTGATTGATGCGTACGCGTTTCTGACTAATGCTACCTGTACTCCCGTTCGTTTGTATTGCCCATCATACCACTGAATTCCAGATAAATCAATATTTACCGACCAAGTTTTTCTCGGTTATCACTCGGATGGCAAAATCGGCTGCTTCGATCGTGCAGTGGGCGGGGATTTCTCGGTTAAAGTGCGCGCTAAATAGGTGCTGAGGGGCATGAATTGAGGCTGTACTCATTAAGACCTGAAACGACTTTGCAGGTTTATTGCTGCTTGATTGCTTGAGGCTTTCAACTTCTTTCTGAGTAAGTAAAGTATCCGTATTCTTCGTTACTTTAGAAGTGGAAATGCCCGCGATTGTCAGATTGGCAGACGATGTATCGCTCAGCTGGATGGAGTCATTAACAGTTATTTCTAACGATTCTATTGGTGCTCGTAAGGCGAAATTACTACCTCGTGGCGTCTGGATGAGGAGACGTGTGTTTTCGAGATGATGTGCATCATGTATCGAAAGGGAGAGTGAGTGCGTGAACCAGATCTCTTTTGAGCAAGTAAATGCTGGCTTCTCGACGATCTTACGCTGGGCTATGAGGGCATAGGCACTCTTTAGGTGGCGGAGTGAGTAGGCTGCTGGAAGGCGCTGCGAGATAAGGGTAGGGAGTTTCGTGGGCTGGATATGGCCAAAGATCGGCGGCTTGTTGCCGTGCTGCACATATGACCTACACATTTCCGAGATTACTCGATCGTACCAGTCGAAGCCACCATAGGCGATTACGGTTGTTGTATTTTGATTCAGGGCGGCTTGCACGCTAGTCTCTAGGCTTGAGGCAATAGAGACGATTACTTCCAGGCGAGCCTCCTTAGCTGCACTATAGAGATCTCGTTCGATGTTCGGGAGGGATTCAGCTAGGGCAGGATCAACGATGACGCTATTCATGTGCTGCTAAACCTGTTGATTGATGAGCTGGCTGTTTTATTCGTGCATTCACGATAGCACCACTTTCTATGCTGATTTTTGGGGTAATCACGTAGCCATGAATATTTGATGATTTTTTTACAACAAGGTTTTCGTGAGTAGCTATCTCCCCATCTGTGGTTCCCAGTATCGTCGCATTGCGTGCTGTAAGGTTGCCCTTCAAAACTCCATTTTCGGTGATTTCGCAGAATCCGGTCGTAACGATATTGCCATCGAATCTGCCGTCAACTATGACGTCTTCGGTCTCATTGAGATTGCCTTTTACTTCTGTATTCGCGGAGAAGTAAAAGCCGGCCATCTGCCGATAGTCGAAGGGGGAGCGTTTAGCGGGCATGGGTTTGTCGGGAGTCTGATTTCAGGGCTTTCGTGAGTGCGGCTGACTCTTCGTCCGAAAGGTTATGCGAGCTGTGGCCAGCTTGGATCTGCTTTGCGTAGACACGTGTACCGGTTCGGGCATGAATACTCGATAGGATGTATCCACTGCCATGATCATCAATGATTGCTAGGCAGAAACTTTGATCGCCACCCGTGTCGTTGAAGGGATTGAAGCGCACAAAGCCAATTCTTGTTCCGGCGTTTCGCGCAAGATCATTTGTGAGCCTTAAGTCATGCTCGAGCTTTTTGATTGAGCCCGACTGTTCTTTTACTGCCTGGGCATACTGATTGAGGGCTCGCATAACGGGCTGGGGCTGCGTTCCTTGGAAGAATATTCCAAACTGGCGCTCGATGGTACGCACGCGATAGTATAGCCAGCCGCTGACAGCGACTAAGATAATTGCAATTACGATGAGAAAAACTTCCATGAACAGGCTACCCCTCTAATCTGTAGACATTATAGCTTCCAGAAGAAACTATTGGCAAGGATAGGGTCATCTGGCGGTATGCGGTAAGATAGACTATGTAATCAAGTTACTCGATAGGGTATTGTAGTGAATAGCCCAATCGACTTACATACATGAAGAGGAGACAGTCATGGCACAAAAGCGCAAACGGCATCTGCGCTATCAGCAGAAGAAGGGCAAGACAGTAGCTACTGGTTCAGGAGCAGACTCTGAAGCGGTAGTAGATGAGTCTGTTTCGAGTCATCAGACTGACGCCCCACAGAAGCGTACGGCAGAGGCTAAAGTGTTCACGAAGTTACCAGAGAGCGAAACTCGGTTTATTCGAAAAGAGTTAGTATATATTGCTTTAGTTGCGCTCGCGGTGATCGTTGTCTACGTCGGTATTTTTATAGTATTCCGGACTACTCAACTGGATGAGTGGCTGAACTCACTTATACAGCTTGGCTCAAAGTAGTTGTTTGTTCCGCCTCCCGGAACTGTAGGGCTTCAGCGATGTGCTCGACCTCGATGATGTCGCAACCGTCGAGGTCGGCGATCGTGCGCGCGGTTTTTATTGCTCTGGTGATTGCGCGCTGTGTGAAGCGCTGCCTAGCCAGGGCGGTGTCTATCAGAGTTTTGGCTGCTGCCGATGCTCTACAGTATTCACGGAGCTTATCGGTAGGTATGGAACGGTTTGTTGAAAAATCTTCATTTGCAAATCTGTGGTTTTGACGATCTCTCGCGTCTTGAACCTGCTCGAGAAGCCGTTTTGAAGTGATCATATCTCCTTTGTGCTCATATGGGCTTAGCTGACTTGGCTCACGTATCACGCAGTGTAGGTCAAAGCGATCCAGCAGAGGTCCTGAAAGCTTGGCTTGATACCTATGAATTGATGCGGTTGAACAGTCACATCGGCCGTTAGTGCTACCTACGAAGCCACATGGGCATGGGTTTGATGCTGCAATCAGCATGAATTGTGCCGGGAGCTCTACGGCAGCCTGTGACCGTGAAATGTGCACTGTTCCATCCTCGATAGGCTGGCGAAGTGATTCAAGTGTCGCTCGCTGAAACTCGGCTAGTTCGTCCAAAAAGAGGACGCCACGATGGGCGAGACTTATCTCGCCAGGCTTTGGGTGTGTTCCGCCGCCAATAATTGCTACAGCACTGGCGGTGTGATGCGGTGATCGAAAGGGCGGTATGAGGTCGTTTATGTCTTGCGAAGAAGTATCTGCTCGTAAGCTGTGGAGATAGGCGACCTCACGTGCCTCATCGAGAGATAGTCTTGGTAGAATTCCTGGCATCGCCTGAGCTAAGAGCGTCTTCCCGCTGCCGGGTGGCCCGCTGAGAAGTAGATTGTGGCTCCCGGCAGCGGCAATCGAGCAGGCTCGCTTTGCTTTTTCTAGGCCCCGTATTGTAGAAAAGTCAACATAGCTTGGTGATTTTTCGGTGGGTTTATCGATATAGCGATATTTACTGAGGGGTGTGGCTCCCAAAAGCCAATCGTACGTCTCGCGCAAGGTTGAAGCGACATAGACATCGAGATTTTGAATGAAGTCTTTCGGTGGGATCTTGCTTCCCTTAGGCACTATGATTGTCCGAAAGCCCGAATCTGCCGCAGCCAGGACTGACGCATACGTGTCATTCGTCGGCATTAGCCGCCCGTTGAGAGAGAGTTCGCCGACGAAGCATGTGTCGGCTAGAGGTCCAGGTATTTGTTTGCTAGCGACGAGTATGCCAACCGCCATTCCAAGGTCGAAGCTCGTCCCGTGTTTGGCGAGATCAGCAGGCGACAGGTTGATGACGATTTTTCGAGCAGGAAATGTGAGCCCGGAGTTTTTTATGGCGCTACGAACGCGCTCACGTGCTTCCTCGATGCTTTTTGACGCTAGCCCTACGAGAGACATCCCGGGCAGGCCAGCAGACAAGTCAGTTTCGAGTGTTACTTTGTAGGGCTTAGCCCCGATATGAGTGAGTGTGTGAATGTGGGATAGCATGTCTGTAGTCAGTTATACGAACACAATACCGAACAAATTATGAGCGTGCAAGCATGGGAGTTATTGAGCGGAGCGATACCAACCGGCGGCTGATTCTGGCGGAATCGTATTGATAATCATTCCGGTTGTCACCTCGAGCCCTCCCCAGGGCGATACGACATTGCGACCACGAATCTTGAGACTAAGTCTCTGGTGATGGGATATACCCTCTTCAACTGAGAGGTTGAAGTTAATATCGTTTTCGTTTAGCCGACTTGTGAGCTGAGTAAGTAGGGGCGCAAGTAGCTTTATTTCATCTGGAGTTACGCTACTAAGGTCTTGCATGGAGCGCTTGGGGAGTACCCACGCCTCCATCTGCCATAGAGCAGCATAGGGTGCGAAAGAGATCCAGCTGTCATTTTCTGCAATGACTCGTAGCTTCTCTCGTTGTTCGAACTTGATAATGTCGTCGTAAGGGTCGCGACTATTCTCCGCGGCGAGTGCTTCAATAGTTACTGACTCTTGTCGCATGCGAGGGGGGATAATGGGGAGTGCGAAGATCTGAGAGTGGGCGTGCGCAAGCGAGGCGCCAGCTTCAAACCCGTCATTACGAAAGATACTCACATACTGAATATGTGGGAGCTCACGAAGGGCCTTAGATCTCGCCTGATAGGTGAGTAGTACTTTCTCGATCTGCTCAGGGGGTAATTCGCCAAAAGCCGTGTTTGCAAGCGGCGTATCGATCACGATCTCTTGCTTGCCATAGGCGTTAGGGTTCTCTAGGGTGAGCGCGGGAAATTTATTCTCGACCACTTTGACCGCCCAGCCATCACCGTCATCTTCAGGGTAGGTGTAGACTTCAGCTTGGAGGTCAAGTCTTGGTGAGCTCGCAGTCTCTATGAGCGGATGGTCGTTCAGGGCAGCATCATAAGGGCGATTTGCACGTTTTGGTGCAATCAGGACGTAATAGTCGTGAATGTAGTCGCGTCTGATCTCGGTCTCAACCCCGGTGGTGTCTAACTGCAGTCGGTGGTGAGCAGAGTGGATCTCGGGAAGTGAATTTGGCATATCCATACTCACTCTATGATATCTGAATCAAGCCAAAAACGTAAGCGCTATGGATTCTGCAATTGTTCGGAGAGGTATTGAATAATTACTCGAGCAGCATCTGGTCTCGCTAGTGAAAGCAGCCTTTTTTGGTAGTCGGCGTAGTTGCTGAAAATATCTTCCATCTCACGCAGGATATCAGTGCTTTTGCGGGCGACAGCCCCTAGCTGGTATTTTTCTACGAGCTCAGCGTTACCTTCTTCTTGGCCGGGAATGATCTTATTGATAATGAGTGGCTTACCGGCAGCGATACACTCCATGACTGTCGAGCCTCCAGCCTTGGTAATGATCAGTTCGCTTGCCATAATGAGCTGCGGCATATCTTTCGTCCAGCCAAGCAATATGCTGTGCGGTGATTGCCAGGGGAAGTCGTTTTTCAGTGAATTATGTAGTGCTTCATCACGTCCGGTCACCACGACTAGTGAATAATCTGGATATTGGCTTGTGATTGCTCGCACTACTCGCTTTACATAGCCGGTGCGGAGAGCTGATGCACTGAACAAAATTAGTTTTCTTTTTCTTGGAAGGCCCAATGTGTCTTTTACAGATGAAAAATCAAGGTTAGTGTGGCTAAATGATTCATGAACCGGGTATCCCAAAGCATGGATTTTTTTGCTCGCGACGCCGAGGGTGCTGAGACTTTCGGCGGTTGGCTCGTTAGCTACGATGTAATAATCACTGTCTGGAATGGTCCATGATGAGTGGACGGTAATTGAGTCGGTGACGAGCGTGACAAAATCAATGGTAGGAAAATATTTCTTCGCAAGCTGATAGGCAATGTACTGCCAGATCGGGTAGTTGGAAATAATGAGATCCGGCTTACTCTCTTCAAGGAGTTTCTTGAGATGGCTCCTTCTCAGTGGATAGCTGAGGAGATTCGCTAAACGGATTGGCGTATGGGTAATGTCGCTCGATACATACATCCATTTATAGAGTGCGGGCAGATGCTTTGTATTGATCTCATACATTCGCTTCGATGTCTTATTGAAGAGCTTACCAATTTCCTCTGAGAAATCGATGATCTTTACCTGAACACCAAGCTCGGGATGGCTTATGGCGGCTGACTCGAGAGCGCGTGCAGTTGCCATGTGGCCTTGGCCAAAGCTTGAAGACAAAATCAGGATAGTTTTTTTAGAAGGAGTTTTCATAAGGGGTGTGTTGCTTGATGGTATTTTTATAGAGTTTTTCGAGAGCTTTTGCCTGGTTATCTATGGTGAGCTTCGAGGCCAGACTGTTGCCTTTTTCACCACACTCTTTAGCTTTTTGTGGATTCGCCATTAAGAATTCAATGGCATCCGCGTAGCTGGTACCAGTTGGCTTGGCGATTATGCCGGTTTCACCGTCTTTGGCGATTTGAGAAATCTCTGGGTCCGAATACACGAGCGGCAGGCCGGCGTACGCTGCTTCGTTGAGTACTAGCGCTTGCGTGTCGGTCATCGAAGGAAAGAGAAAGGCATCAGCTTGCAGATATTGAGCAAGCGCTTTCTCGCGTGGCAGGCCGCCTGTCAGACTAACGAACTTCTCGAGCCCCTCGTTTTTTACTCGTTGCTTCACCTTAGTAAGGTAGTACGGTCCTGGACCAACGATCTTAAGGTGAAAATCAATCCCCTTATGAGCTAGTATCTTTGCGGCGTCAATAAGTACATCAATGTTCTTTTCTTTCGAGACCCGCCCAATATAGAGCAAAGAAAAGCCACCCTGTTTGCTCGGTTGCTCGAGTATTTGAAACTCCTCTGGGTTGAGGCCGGTTGGCAGAACAGCGATAGGGCGATTCACACCGTATGAGATCAGCTTATCCTTCATCTTTTGCGATGGCACGATAATTTGTCCGAAGTAAATGTAGGAGAGACGGATAAGATTGCGCACCATATTGTCATTCCACTCCTTGAAGGACTTTTTCGGACGAATGCCCTGCAAGGATTCCGGCCAGGCCTTTTGTTGGCCGACAAATAGTGGTCCAAACAGGCTGGCGGTGAGTATGCCGGCCCACATTCCGCGATAAATCTTTGAATATTCTTCGTAGTCGGTGTGATAGTGAGCAACTGCCGGCATATCAAGTGAGAACATGAGTCGCATAGCACTGAGGCCGGTCACGCCATTTGTGTGAATGTGGTAAATATCGGCATCAAGGGCCTTGATTTTTGTGGCGTATTTAGGTGTCATGATGCCATCGCGCATCTCCTTATACCAAACACCCGGTGTTGAAGGGAGGCGAATGACGTCTGGATGATCGTTGGGGGTTGGCTTGGCGGCTGCAGGCGCCACGATATACACGCGATGTCCAAGATCACGCAGGCCTTGCGCTGAAAGCTCTACAGCAGCCGAGACACCATTGAGATCAGGAAAGTAAAAATCAGTAAAGAAAACGATTTTCATGAGTAGTCACCTATCAGACTCTTATACAGTGTTTCATAATTATGTACGAGCGTCTTTGAGGCATAGCGGAGGGCTAGTCCATCTGATAATTTCTGTTGTTTTTTATACATCTTGGGGTTTTCAATAAGTTTTTTTATAGACTTACTGAAGCCAGCATTTGTTGTTTCGGCTATATATGAGCCATCAAAGATATCGTGATAGACGGGGATGTTTCGTAGTACGATTGGCAATCGACAGGCTGCCGCTTCGACGACTACAAGACCAAATGTCTCCTGATAAGAGGGTAGCCAAAAGACGTCGGCTAGGTGGTAGAGCTTGCGCGCTACCGGTAGCTCAACAACGCCGGTAAACGTAACATTCTTGGGTGCTGATTTCATGAGTTGTTCCATGTTGGCAGTCTTATCTGCAAACTTCCCGAATGGGATACCGCCGATCCAGAGGAAATGATAATCGCTTAGCTCTTCCGCCACTAAGCGGAAGTCGGCGACGCCTTTGCGTGGCTGCACCTGTCCTGACGCCACGATGAC
>Ga0154020_10010600_pt1 | contig 10540 bp, 8 predicted proteins | sample Klosneuvirus_201_FD_109709 | JGI IMG/M metagenome (GOLD analysis project Ga0154020, IMG submission 109709) | Active sludge microbial communities from wastewater, Klosterneuburg, Austria - Klosneuvirus_20160825_MG | ecosystem: Engineered > WWTP > Aerobic digester > Activated sludge | place... | reverse complement strand
TCCATGTTGAAGCTCTGCGTGAGCTTCGCGACCTCGGCTTCCGCCTCGGACATCTTCAGCTCGGCGTCGTACTTCGAGATCTTGTCTTTGACCTCGACGAGCTTCTTGTTCGCGTACTGGATCTTCTTGAGGTTGTTCGTGTACGCGGCCTCGTGCATCGCGAGCTGCTGCTTGTTCTCTTCGAGCTGCGTCTTCGCCTTCGTCAGCTGCAGCGCGAACGAACCGGCGGTCTCGCGATCGCCGGACTTCAAATACGCCTTGGCCTGCGCGGTCAGCTTGCTGACCTGGTTTTCGCCGTCCTTGACCTGTCGAGACACACGCTCGACGAGGCCACGGTATTGCTCGAGGCCTACGCGCCCCTCTTTCAGCTGTTCGACCGCTTGGTCGTACTCGTACTGCATCTGGGCGATCGGATCGGCCTCCCAGAAGAAGTTGGCGAGCTTGTTGAGCTGAGCCCTGATCGCACCAAAGAACTTTCCGAGAATCATCGCGAAGCCTCCGGCCCGCGCGCACGTGGGACGCGGGGGCTCACAAGATAGGAGGGACCCAGACCCCACTCAAGCCACCTGGCCAAAAACTGCCTGGCGACCGCATACTTGATGGAATGAGCCGATCGGTGGTGGTGGGTAGGATCGCGATCCTGTTGTGCGCGGCGTGCGGTGACGACGCGGGATTCATCTGGCCGGATGGTCCCGACATCGACGCGACACCCGCGTGCCCACCCATCACCGGTCCGGGCGTCGTGAAGGGCACGAACATCACCACCCCCGAGACATGGACCGCGGCAGAGAGCCCTCACATCATCATGTTCGACACGAGCATCGGCGCCGCGGTCACGATCGAGAAATGCGCGGAGGTGCGGATCGGTGGTGGCAAGCAGGTGTCGATCCGCGCGGGCGGCTCGATCAACACGCATGGCGAGCCATTCCTTCCGGTGACGATCAAAGGCATCGACACGACGCCGTGGGTCAACATCCGCACGCTCAACGGCGGAACGCTGTCGCTGGTGCACACGTCGATCATCGGCGGTGGCGATCCGCAGAACGGCATCGCGTTGTTCTCGGCGACGCTCGACATCGCCGGGACGACGCCGGCGACGCAGCCCATCCTGCACGCCGAGCACGTGTACATCGACAGCTCCGAGAGCTGCGGCATCTCGCTGCACGACGGCGGTGGCTTCGACGACACGTCGACCGACGTCTGGGTGACCAACGCGCTGTGCCCGATCACCACGTTCGCTCGCGCGATCGGCACGATCCCGACGGGCCGGTACACCGACAATCAGCTCGACGAGATCGTCGTGCGCGCGACCGGCGGTCCCGAAGCGATCGCCGAGGACGCGACGATCCACGAGCGCGGTGTGCCGTACCGGATCGGCACCCAGCCGAACCTGACGCTCGACGTCGGTGGCGTCACGGGGCTCGCGACGCTCACCATCGAGCCCGGCGTGAGGCTGCGGTTCGCGCCCGGCGCGACGATGCGCATCGACGCGGCGAGCGGTACGAACCCCGCGCGCGGCGCGCTGATCGCGGTCGGCACGATCGGAGCACCGATCGTGTTCACCTCGTCCGCTGCCACTCCTGCCGCCGGCGATTGGAACGGCGTGTGGTTCGGCGGCACGGTCGATGCCACGTCGCGAATGGACCACACGCGTGTCGAGTTCGCAGGCAAGCAGAGCTCCAGCGGCAGCGACTCGTGCATTCCGAGCGGGCAGGTTCGTCCGAACGATGCTGCGATCCGCATCCTCGGCGACGAACCCGCGACGGTGTTCATCACGAACACGAAGATCGTCCAGAGCGCGTTTCACGGGATCGATCGCGGGTACCGCAGCGATACGAAGGCGAGCTACCTCCCGACGAACGACTTCCCGGTGCCGCTCGGTGGGTGCAAGGAATCGTATCCGCGCGACGAATCCGGGGCGTGTCCCACCACCGTTCCCTGTCCCTAGCGAAACGGACCATCCGCGACGGGATCCGGGTTCACCCAGGTGAAGCCCTGCAGATCGTTCCACGGCACGGTCTTTGGCTCGCGGACATAGGTCTCGTGATAGCCGCACTCCGTACACACGAACGCTTCGAGCTGACCGACGAGCGGCAGCGCCTTGCCGACACCGTCGACACGCCTCGGAGTACGCTGGATGCCGAGCGATCGCGATACCGCCTGGCGTGCCGCGTTGATGAATTGATGATCCTCGCGCTCGTCGCGCGACACGAGGACATCGTTCGCGTCGACTTGGAACGCGATGTGTCCGATGCGAAGGCTCTGGCATTTGGGACATTGCTTGGACCTCTTCATCGCGCGCGAGCGTAGCGCGCTACAGCGTCAGGCATGGAGCAATGAGCTGGTCCTGGATTCGAGATGCATCACTCGTAAGCACGCGTCGTCGGCGAGCAACACCAACGTTGTACCCAAGGCGCCGCGCGTCGACGTGTCGTGCGCTAGGGTAGAGCCGTGCGTGAGGTCAGTCGTGGGCTCGGTGACGTCGGCAAGGCGGTCGATTTCCTGAAGGCGCGACCGAGGCTGTGGAAGTGGCTCGTGATGCCCGCGATCGTCACGCTGCTCGTCCTCGCCGGCATCGTGCTCGGTGTCGTGGCGCTCGTCGATCCCCTCGTCGCGTGGGTGGCGGCGCACGTGCCGAGCTGGCTCGAAACGATCGTCAGCTGGATCCTTCGCATCGTCGTGATCCTCGGCGTCGGCATGGCCGCGATGGTCGTGTTCGTCGGTGTGGCCGGCATGATCGCGGGCCCGTTCAACGAGATGTTGTCCGAAGCGGTCGAGGAAGAGCTGACGGGGAAGGCCGGGCCACCGTTCGCGATCGGGGCGTTCTTGCGCGATGCCGTCATCGGGATCGGGCATGCGCTGCGGCGGCTCGCGCTGAGCCTCGTGTGGCTCGTGCTGTTGTTCGTGCTCGGCTTCGTGCCGGTCGTGGGCACGATCGCCGCGTTCGTCCTCGGGCTGTATCTCGCCGCCGCGGGTTGCGCGTACGACTGCTACGACGCGGTGATGGCGCGGCGCGGAATGTCGTACGCGCAGAAGCAGGCGTTCCTCGCCGCGAACCGCCAGCGCTCGATGGGCCTCGGTGGTGCGGTCGCGGGACTCTTGCTCGTTCCGTTCGTGAACCTCGTCGCACTCGGGCTCGGCGCGACGGCGGCGACGCTCGCGCTCGTTCCATCAGCGGATGGGCAGCATGACCACGCCGCCGGTCGAGGCGGCGATCGGTAGCTCCGTCGTCGGGATCCACGTGTCGTTCGCGAGATCGAAGCGGTAGCGACCGACCACCGGCGTCGAGCGGTGCCCGCCGACGAACATCTCCTGCGAGCTCTCGGAGAACGTCAGCGCCGAGGGGTTCGCGATCGTATCGATCGGCGCGAGCTCGGACAGCGTGTTGTTCGCGTTGATCTGGAAGCGATAGACCTTCGCGGCATCGATCGCGGCGACGTAGAGCTGGCCCTGGCGCTGCGCCATGAAGTGAAGGCCGGGCGCGCCGCTTGCCGTAGTCGCAGGCAGCTCGGTCCCGGTCGCGAGCTCGAAGCGGCGGATCACGTTGCCCGCCGTCGACATGAACAGCGTGCTCCCGTTCGGCGAGATCGAGACACCGCGACACGGACCATCGCCGAGCATGCCGTTCGGCGTGGCGGTGTTGCCCGCGAACGAGAACCGCGAAATCCCGGTCGACACGTTGCACGCGAACAGCTCGCCCGTCGCCGGGTGGATCACCATGTCGTGCACACCCGAGGTGATGTTCGCGCCGGTGATGCGGCCGCTCGGCGTGAACGCACGCGACGTCGGCGAATACGCGAAGCGCGCGATCGAGCCGGCGACTCCATCGGCGGAGTTATTGCCGTGGCGCTCGCCGATGAAGATCTCCTGCGACGATGCGCGATAGATCACCGCGACCGGATCGGCGACGAGCGTCCGGTCGATGCCCGTGATCGGCATCGCGGCACCATTGTCGCTTCCGATCGTGAACGCGACGAGCCCGCCCCACGTGGCCGGATTGTTGTTCGTCGGACCCGGCGGGCTCACGGTGACCACGAGAACGCCGCCGCTCACCGGCGCATCGAGCGGCGGGCCGTCGATGTCGATGCCGTCGAACGGAGGTGCGTCGGGAAGCGGCCGATTGCCGCCGTCGTCGCCGCAACCACCGACGGTGATCGCGACGAGAGCGAGCAGCGCGCGCACCCGGTCAGCGTATCAGAACAGGAACTGACCTTCGACGCCGACGACGAGGCCGAAGTTGTCCTGCGACAGGTAGCGATGACCGACGAGGTCGATGCGCTGGCTGTGGAGCGGGTTGACCTCGTCGGTGCCGGGGTTGACCACGTCGTTGTCGCTGTCTTCGCAGCCGCTGTTGCTGCCGTCGCACGTGGGGCGATCGATGCCCGCGTCCGCGAACGTGATCACGTGGTCGGTCTTCCACGACACGTCGACGGTCGCGGCGAACCGGACGTGCTTGCCGAGGGCGGCGCGGATCGCGAAGCGTCCGGCGGTCTCGAGATAGTTCTCGACGTTCGAGATGCCGGGGTGGTTCAGCTGCTGGACACCCGGGTCGGTCGGATCCTCGTCGAGGACGAGCTGCGGCGCGATCGCGGTGTTGCCCGAGTCGCCGGCGAACGCGAACACTTCCCACATCTCGGTGTACTGGCGACCTTCGAAGTGCGCCGCGATGCGAGCGCCCGCGTCGAGGCTGATCCGGTTCCCCGTGAGCTTGTCGTCGACGGCGAACACCTCGAGGCCGAATGCGACGCCGCCTTCCTGCGGAGGACGGGCGTTCGTGACGCCGAAGCCGAGGTCCTCGTTGTAGAGCGACGCGGTCTTCGCGGTGAGCGGCACCTGGTAGTACAGACCGAACCAGCCCTCGGTGTGCTCGAACTGGCGATCGACGGTGGTCCACAGGCGGAGCTCGTGGACGCCGCGACCGACCGCCGTGTTTCGCGTCGGGTTGTTCGCGGAGAAGCTCATGATGCCGCCGATGGCGAGGCGCAGCTCGGCGCCCATCTTCCACGTCGGCTTCGTGTCGTCGCGGCGCTGGTTCATCGGCGCGACGTTGAGGCCGAGGTTGACCTGGTCGAGCCCGGAGCGCGCGACGCCGCGGAACACCATCGAGCCGGGCGGGGCTGCGGTGGGGTCACGCGCGTCGAAGCCGGCCATCGGCAGGAAGCCATCGCGCAGCGTGCTCGATCGATCGCGGCCGACGCCGCCGGCGAGCTCGAGCTCGCGCGATTGCGTGATGATGATCGGCAGGCTCGCCGACAGCCACGTGTCGCGGACCACGCCGAGCTCGACGCGCGGCGTGAGCACGTGGCGGAACTGGTGGAACTTGAGGTCTTGCTTGCGCGGGATGCCACCGTCGGGGTCGACGTCGGTGCCGCCGATCTGCTCGCGCGTCACCGCGGAGGAGTCGAGCTGATACTCGTAGTCGAGGTACGCCTGCGCGGGTTGGTCACCGGCGGACGTGACCGCCGATGCGGGGTTCGCATGGGCGATCGTGGTGGCTCCCCCGACACACAGGACCGTGCAGAAGACGAACGACGTGCGGCGCAGCACCGAGCGCACGTTATCACGCAACTCAGCCATCCTTGTCGCGCAACCCGAGCTCCTTCATCTTCATCTGGAGGCTCTTGCGGCTGATCTTCAGCAGGCGTGCGGCTTGAGTCACGTTCCCGCCCGTCTCTTCGAGGGCTTTGACGATCAGCTCGCGCTCCACGCGCGAGGTCTCGGCCCGGACGATGTCCTTGAGAGATCCCGAGGTCTGCCCGGACGCCTCGCCGACCACACCGTCCTCGTCATCGAGGTCCTCGTCCGTGATCGGGGCCATCGCACCGCTCGTGGTGCTGGTCCGCGGCATGAGCGGCGGGGGTGGCTCGGAGCCGGGGTTCGACGACAGCTGCAGGTCGGCGCGCTCGATCCGCTCGCCCTTGGTGAACAGGATCGTGCGCTCGAGAACATTCTCGAGCTCGCGAATGTTGCCCGGCCACGAGTGCGACTCGAGCGCGGCGAGCGCTTCATCGGTGAGGCCCGAGATGTTCTTCTTCAGGCGCTCGTTGAACTTCTTGATGATGTGTTTGACGAGCAGCGGGATGTCACCGGTGCGCTTGCGCAACGGCGGGATCTGGAGCGGAACGACGTTGAGGCGGTAGTAGAGATCCTCGCGGAAGTTGCCGTTCTTGATCTCCTGCTCGAGGTCGCGGTTCGTCGCGGTGATCAGGCGAACGTCGACCTTGATCGTCTTGAGGCCACCGACGCGCTCGAACTCGCTCTCCTGGATCGCGCGCAGGAGCTTGACCTGCATCTCGACGGGGATCTCGCCGATCTCGTCGAGGAACAGCGTGCCCAAGTTCGCGAGCTCGAAGCGCCCCGGCTTGCTCGACGTGGCGCCCGTGAACGCGCCCTTCTCGTAGCCGAACAGCTCGCTCTCCATCAGATTCTTGGGGATCGCGGCGCAGTTGATCTTGATGAACGGCTCGCCCTTGCGGCTCGATTGCTCGTGCAGCGCTTTCGCGACGAGCTCCTTGCCGGTGCCGCTCTCGCCCGTGATCAGCACCGTGGTCGGCGAGTCCGCGACCTTCTCGATGATCGCGAAGATGCCGTGCATCTCGGCGCTCGTGCCGACGAGGCCGTACTTGCCGGTGGCTTCGGGGTTGTCCTGGTACAGCGACGCGCGCGGCGCCATGCGATTCGCCGCGGCCTGGCCGATCGCTTTCTCGATGATCGTGCGGATCGAGTCCTGCTCGAACGGCTTCTCGATGTAGTCGAACGCACCGGCCTTGATTGCCTCGACCGCCTGACCGACGGAGCCGTACGCCGTGATCATGATGACCGGCGTCTGCGGGAAGTTCTTCGTCGCGGTGCGCAGCACTTCCATGCCGTCGGCGCCGGGCATGCGCAGATCGGTGATCACGACGTCGACGTCGCCGAGGCGATCGATCGCTTCGGGACCGTTCGCCGCCTGCACGACATCGTGACCGTCGCGGCGGAGCAGGGCGACCAACACGCGGCGCAGGTTCAGCTCGTCGTCGGCAACGAGGATGCGGGCGGCTTGTGTCACGGGCTGGTCAGCCTACACCTTCTGCCGTCGCCTTTGGTTCGAGGTCACCGTCATCGGTCGACGTCTCCGGATCCGCCGACGCGCGTTCGATCTCTGCGGTGGTGTCGGCGAGGATCACGTTTGGAGGTGTGGCATCGGATCGCGTCGTCGTCGAGCCGAGCTGGGACACCGACAACAAACGGCCGGTCTCGGTGATGTCCTCGACCTTGTTCGCGGGTACGGGTTCGGCGGCAGGCAAGAACACGCTGAACGTGGATCCCTGACCGATCGTCGAGCGCACTTCGATCGTGCCGCCGTGCTGGTTGATGATGCGATGGCTGATCGCGAGGCCGAGTCCGGTACCTTTTTGCTTCGTCGTGTAGAACGGAATGAACAGCTTCTTCAGGCGATCGCGCGGGATGCCGATCCCGGTGTCGCGGAAGCGAACTTCGGCGAACTGGCCGTAGCCGAGGCGCGAGCGTCGTCGGCGCGTCGACAGGATCTCGAGCGTTCCACCATCGGGCATCGCTTGCAGTGCGTTCTGGCCGAGGTTCAAGAACACCTGGATCAGCGACTCTGGATCGCCGGCGATCATCGGCAGCTGCTCGTCGAGGCGCACGCGGAGATCGACGTTCTTGAGGTTCTCGCCTTGGAGGAGCTGCACCGTCTTGCGCACGACGAGGTTCAAGTCGACCTTGTCGGCGCCTTCGCGACCGGGGCGCTCGGGCCGGGCGTAATCGAGGAACCGCGTGACGACGTTGTTCAAGCGGTTCGCTTCTTCGACGATGATCGCGAGGAACTCGCTCGTCTCGCTCGACATCGGGCCGGAGCCGCCTTTGTGGCCCGTCGTGCCATCGGTCATCAGGAGCTGCGCGGCGCCTTTGATCGCGCCGAGCGGGTTGCGGATCTCGTGTGCGAGACCGGCGGCCATTTCGCCGAGTGCGGCGAGGCGATCGCGCTCCTTCACGCGCTCGTAGGCCTGGCTCGATTCGATCACGCGGGCGGCGCCGATCGCGAGCTGGCGGAACGTGTCGATGTCGTCGGCGTCGAACGCACTCTCGGTGCGGTCGTCGCGGAAGCAGAACAGACCGAGGAGCCAGGGGCCCTGTTCCGTCTCCGCGCTGCCGAGGAGGGGAAAGATCAGATCGGCGCCGAGCTCGTCCATGCGCGTGCGAAGCGCGATGAGCGGCGCGCGCTTCGCTTCGGCACCTTCGGTCTCGGCGGAGGCGAGCTCCTCGATCTCGCGGGTGAGCGCGTCTTTGTCGAGATGGCCGCTGCGCGCGCGATCGAGCAGCGCGCGCTCGGCGTTCGCATCGAGGCGCTCGGGGGCGGCCTGGCCGACCACGCCCATCCGATCGAACCCCGCGCCGTCGGCGTCGAGGAGATAGACGGCAGCGTCGGTGACGCGGCGCGATTCCTCGAGCGCCGTGGTGATGCGCGTGACCATGTCGCCGACGTCGACGATCGTGGGCAACTCGCGGCGCACGGACTCGATGCGCCCGCGCAGCTCTGTGCGCTGTCGCAGCAGCCATCGGTTGATGCTGTTCTCGAGCCAGCTACGCACCGGCTCGAACAAGATGAGGATCACGAACGACGCGACGAGCGCGTTCAACAGGTAGAGGCCCTTCTGCCCCGCGCCGATCCAATAGAGCAGGAAGCCGTAGACGGCCCACAGAAGGATCACGAGCGTGCCGAGCACGGCCATCTTGCCGAGCAGCTCGTTGATGTCGATCAGGCGGTTGCGGAACAGCGTCTGCGACAGGAAGTACAGATAGAGGATGCCGAGCACGTTGCCGACGGCGGGCCACGCGATGTCGAAGCGCGGCAAGACGTCGGTCAGCGTGAGCGTCGTCGCGACGAAGCCACCGAGCGCGAGGTAGCCGACGCGGGTGCGCTCCACCCGCTTCTGCGTCGCGCGGTACATCATCCACATGTCCCAGACGCATCGGTACAACCCGCCGAACACGTAGACGCCGAACGGGACGAGGAAGTACGTCGTCTCGTGGATCGGCTGCGCGATCGCGGCGTAGACGAGCGCGCCGTAGCACGCGAGCGTCCACGCGATCGTCACGCGCGGTCCACGCTTCGGTCCGCCGATCGATGGCTGCGCGAGGAAGATCCGGAAGAAGCGGATCGCGGTGACCGGAATCGTCGCGGCGGCCCATAGCGAGAGCCAACGCATCACCGGCGACTCGGTGGCCGCGTCGATGAACGTGCACAAGTGCCACGCGCTCACGGTGAACGTGAACGCGGCGAACGACGTGTACATGCGGTCCTTGCGCGACCGCAGAAGGACGCTCGTGCCGATCGCGAGGATCAGCAGCGCGGCAAGGAGCGCCGAGACGGCTTGAACGTCCACGCGCTCAGCATAGCTCTCGACCGCTGGCGGCCACGGCCTTCACGCTGCCCATCGTGAGGCGGGGCGCGGGTCACTAATAGAAGTAGGGGTCCAGACCGAAGAATGACGGGTCCATGTTGCCCGAGGAGAACGAGCAGCCGCAGGTGTAGCAGTAGCTCGAGTAGCTATCCGTGACGGCTCCACAGTTGTCGCATTCCCAGTAGCCGTGGACGACGCCGCGTCCGCCCGACGCCTTCTGGAGCGCGGCGGAATCGAGGGCCTTGGCGCGGAGGGCGGGCTTGCTACTGGGCCGTTTCATCGCCAATCGACAAAGCAGGATCAGGGCCAGCGCATGTCGGCGGAACTTCGAGGGATGGAGCGTGATCAGATCGTGAAGGGGTGATCGAACTGTAAACCCCGCGTGTGTGTGCGTTCCGCAGGTCGGCTCCATCGCATCGCGGTCGTGCGTATAGTTCGCGCGTGGCACGTACGACGAAAGCAGCGAGATCGACAGCGAAGCGTTCGACGACGTCGCGTGCGAAGCAGCCCGCGAAGCGACCGATAGCGAAGCGCGCGAAGACGGCGAAGCCCGCGCGCAAGCCGGCGAAGGCGTCGAAGCCGGCGGCGATCAAGTCGAAGCAGGCGCCTCCGGCGAAGACGTCGAAGCCGGCGGTCAAGTCGAAGCCGGCGATGACGGCGATCTTCGTCGACGATCGCGGAGCGCAGGTGTGGGGGCCGTTCGACGACGCCACGTCGTTCGAGGGCGGATATGCAGCCGTGAAGATCGGCGATCGGTGGGGGTTCATCGATGCGCGCGGGCGCATCGTCGTCGAACCGCGGTTCGCCAAGGTCGGCGAGCTGGGGAGCGGGGTCGCCGTGATTCGAGACGGCGCGAAGGCCGGGTACTTCGATATCGCGAGCGCTCGCTGGCTCGTCGAACCTCGGTTCGACTTCGCGCTCGGCTTCGTCGGTGACCACGCATCGGTGGTGATGGGCGGCGAGATCCCCGACTGGGCGGCATCGTTCCAGACACGGCCCGATGGCGGCAAGTGGGGCGTCATCGATCGCAGCGGCGAGAGCGTGATCCCGATCGATCGCGGCCACGCGAGGGTCCACGACGGCATCGCGTACGTGAACGAGGGCGGGCGCGCGAGCGCGTGGGGGCATGCCTCCGG
>Ga0154020_10010599_pt1 | contig 10540 bp, 9 predicted proteins | sample Klosneuvirus_201_FD_109709 | JGI IMG/M metagenome (GOLD analysis project Ga0154020, IMG submission 109709) | Active sludge microbial communities from wastewater, Klosterneuburg, Austria - Klosneuvirus_20160825_MG | ecosystem: Engineered > WWTP > Aerobic digester > Activated sludge | place... | reverse complement strand
TCCGCGCGTCACGACGAATGTCGTCCTGCCCGGACGCTATCTAGTGCTGTTGCCAAACTCAGATCAAAGCGGCATCTCGCGGAAGATCGAGAATCCGCAGGAACGTTCGCGCTTGAAGAAAATCCTCCGCGAGCTCGCCATCCCGGACGGCATGGGCGTCATCATGCGCACCGTGGGCGAAGGCCAGCAGAAGCGCTACTTCGTGCGCGACCTCGCGCTGTTGCTCGAGGAATGGAACATGATTCAAGAGCGCATGAAGAAGCAAGGCATGGCAACCTGCGTGTTTCAGGAGCCGGACTTGGTGGATCGCACCGTGCGTGACTTCCTCACCGAGGGCGTTGAGCGCATCGTAGTGGATCATCCCAAGGCCTACGAACGCATGCGCGAGATGATCTCAAAGATTTCCAAGCGTTCCGCGGACAAGATCAAGCTCTATAATGAGTCCCAGCCGATCTTCGACCGCTTCGGCATCTCGAAGCAGTTGGAGAACGCATTCTCCCGCACGGTGCATCTCAAGAGCGGCGCTTACATCGTTGTGGATGAAACCGAGGCGCTTGTCGCCATTGACGTCAACACCGGTCGCGCCAAGGGCGGCAAAGATCAGGAGCAGGCCATCTACAAGGTCAACATGGACGCGGCGGACGAAATCTGCCGCCAGCTTCGCCTGCGCAACATGGGCGGCCTCATCGTGCTCGACTTCATCGACATGAAATCGCGCAAAGACCAGCAGATGGTTTACAATCGCGTGCGCGACCAGTTGCGCCGCGACAAGGCGAAGACACATATCCTGCCCATCTCGCAGCTCGGCCTGATGGAGATGACCCGCCAGCGTCATAGCGAGAGCGTGCACCAGGCGGTCTATGACGATTGCCCGTATTGCAAAGGCCGTGGCAAAGTGAAGAGTTCGCTGACGATGAGCGTGGAAATCCAGCGCAAGCTGGTTGAGATCCTCAAGAAACGCGGCCGCGACGAAAGTGATTTCCAACTGCGCATCGTGGTGAACCCCGTCGTGCTCGATCGCCTTCGCAAGGAAGACGAGAAGCACTTGATCGAATTGGAGAAGCGCTACTTCGGCAAACTGTCATTCCGCGCCGAACCCGCGATGCACGCGGAGCAGTTCAAGATCGTCAATGTCACGACGAACGAAGAACTCGCCAGCGTCGGCGTTTGATCAGGCCAAAAGTTATAACACCCGGCAGGTCTTCCCTGCCGGGCGCATCCTTTTTTGAAAATGGCGCTCCTTACCTCACACGCTTAATGACGACAAACCAGCCGGTTGAATTTGAGGCATTGCCCCCCGTGACTAGACACCGGTCTTTCTGAAGTTTCTGCTTGATCGTGCCGACTATCTTTCCTTTGCCGAAAAGATTGACTTCAAATTGATCGTCTCCGAGCGATTTAATGCTCACAACGCAGTCCTTGCTCATCTGGACCTTGATTTCATCCTTCCCAACCGTGATTTCTTTGCGGGCCACCTCGAAGTAGTGACTCCACTTGAAGTCCTTCAACCGCTTCGCCATGGCTTCCGATACAGGCTTGTGGCTTGGATCGGGAGACTTGTCATCGTTGGTTCCCCAAACAAGGATGGCCTCGAACTTGACTTCACCCGCAGCGGCCCGGGCGGGAAGAGCGCAGAACACAAACGCCACCAGCCAGAGACCGAAGCCCCATTTGAATACTGAACTTCTCATGGTCATTTCTTATTCCAGCGTAGTGTCATCGTCGAAGTTGGCAACGTCATTTTGGGTGGCATCCGCGAACCAGACATAGGTGGTGCCATCCGTATCATCCCGAAAGGTGATGGCATCCATATCCGCCGCCGCCACCAGGACATCCGACCCACCATTCAGCCGGTCCATCTGATGAAACAAGAAAGTCCCGAGCACAACCACAGCAGCAACGGCGGCCACCGGTTTGAGCAGCCGGTTGATCAACTGCCAGATTGAGGGCTCGGCATACACCGTCCGTGCCGGTTCTAGTCGCTCAATATCCCGGCGTATCTTGCTCCAGTAAAACTCGCGCGTCTCGGGGAGGACTATCCCCTGCTCCGCTCCCGCGAGGGCGCGGCGCGTATTCTTTAGCTCTGTGTGCAACGCCGCGGCATCGCGATCCCTGGCGATCAACGACGCGACTTCGCGCGCCTCGGACCCGGCGAGTTCGCCGTCGAGAAAAGCCTGAATCTTGATTTGTGTGACATGGTCAATCATGGCTCACCTTTCGCTTTCAAATCTTGCAGCAGCGATGCCAGACGCCGCCGCGCGTAAAACAACCGCGACATGATGGTGCCGATGGAGCACCCCATGACCTTCGCAATCTCTTTGTATTCCAACTCTTCAAATTCATGCAACACCAGCACCGTTCTGTGCTCGTGCGATAGTTTACCCATCGCTTCGTCTATCCGCATCCGCAACTCGCCCCGCTCCAGCCGCTCAGTTGGGTTCGTCATGATCGGCTCCATTTGCCGCTCCACCCCGCCGGATTCCTCGTCCATCGCTTCAATGGACTCGGCCCGATGCCGTTTTTGACGCCGGATCTGGTCGAGGCAAAGGTTGATGACAATCCGCGTCAACCAAGTGGCGAAACTGGAATCACCCTGAAACTGCGCCAGCCTCTGCCACGCCTTTACCCAGGCTTCCTGTGAAAGATCAATGGCCTCTTCCTCATTCCGCATCATGCTGTAGGCCCGGGCGTAAATCTTGTCCCGATGCCGCGCGACCAGTTCCTCGAACGCCAGCATGTCGCCCTTTTGCGCCTTCTGAACGAGAGCTTTGTCCTCGGCGGACGTGTATTGACTCTCGTTCGTCATGGGGTTGGACGTGCGGTGCTAAACGCTATTCAAGTCGGTTTACAGCCGGCCTTTGGTGCTCGGGATTTGGCCGGTAATGCGCGGATCACGCTGACAGGCGAAGTCCACCGCCTTGGCAAAGGCCTTGAAGACCACCTCCACGATGTGGTGGGGCTCGTCCCCGTAGAACAGTTCGATATGAAGGTTGCAGCGGGCCTCATTGGTGAAACCTTGGAAGAATTCCCGAGCGAGGCCGAAACGGAAAGCGCTCGACATGTCCTGTGACCGATCGGTTTTGGCAATAGCCCGCTGGGCGAACTTGTCCATACCGCGCCAGACCAGATACGGCCGTCCGCTGAAATCAATGACGCACCGGGCAAGACATTCATCCATCGGGACGTGGGCCTCACCGGTGAAGGGGTTGCGAGGATCAAAGCCTGCGCCATAGCGGCGGATGCCACGTTTGTCACCAAGTGCCTGTGCAAATGCCTGGCCAAGCGCGATGCCACAATCCTCGACCGAGTGGTGGGCATCCACTTCAAGATCGCCAAGACATTTCAGCTTCAGGTCAACGACCGCGTGCTTCGCGAAGAGCGTCAGCATGTGGTCGAAGAATGGAATACCTGTCTGGATGACGGACTTGCCCGAACCATCCACGTTGAGCGCGACCTGGATGTTTGTCTCGCCGGTAACACGGTTGATGGTCGCTTGCCTTGCTTTCATGCGCGGCGATTAAAGCAAACTGCGCCAGCGAAAACCAAGCTCAATGCGTCGCGGGAGTGGCGCCAGACGCTGGAAGCGCAAGCCTCAGCCAGATTTCACCAATACGTTCTTCAAGCGCACCAGGACTGGGCGAATACTTCTTCGCTTCCTCAAAGTAACGAATTGCCTCAAGCGCATTCCCCTGCTCCAACTCGAGTTCAGCAAGGTTTCCGAGGATGGCGTTGCGGCTGTTCTTGTCCGGCTCTTCTTTACCCCCCTCTACCTCGTCCCAGCGACGGAGCGCCAGCAACCAGACTCCTCGCGCACGGTCAGGTTGCTTGAATCGGCGTTCATAAAGCCGGCCTAGGTCGAAGAGAATTTCATAGCTCTGCGGATTCGCACGCAACCCGTCACGAAGAAATTCCTCCGCCTCTTTCGGCTTGTTCAACCGGTCCGAAAGCCAGTAGCCGGCGACGATGTAGGTTTCAATCCGCTGGGGGTCGAGTTGGGCCGAGAGTTTGAGCCATGGCAGGATTTCACGCGCGTCTCCGCCTTCAAGGTGCTTGTGCTCCGTCACCATGAATTGCCGGCCCATGCGCTCGATCCAGTCCCGCGGTTCGCCCATGAAGCCCGTGTCGCACTTGTGACCATCGGGCATGGTCGCTTCCGCGTCGTGATCGTGCTCATGATTACATTCCGCAGTATGCACGTGGTCCTGAACCTGTTCTGGCTCATGATTACAGGCGGCAGTGTGAACATGCTCCTGCTCATGGTTGCAATCAGCCGTGTGAACGTGTTGTTCAGCCGCACCGGGCGCATCGGTTTCCTGAGCTGCTGCCGCCTGATCGAAGATCGAGGGATAGAATCCGCTGTGAAGATATACGTCCGCTTTGACCGCAAAATGATTGGCAAACATCCGCCGCCCCTCACCGAACAACACCTTGAAGACATTCTCCGAGTCCCGCCCGCCCGCCGCACGGGGCAGACGGGGTTGAAGCCATGTGCTGAGGCCAAAAGCCAGCACCCCAAGCAGAACCAGGAAAAGTGCGCCGCGTTTCATCCGAGCGTCAGGGTTTTGCGTCGGAACGCGAGCCAGGCAGCCGTCAGAAAGGCCGCCACACAAACCACCCAATACGTGGTGGCCGCGAACACAACCGACCAGGGAATCAAGGGCTGGTCGTAGAGCAGCAGGTCGCGATATTGAAAGGCCCATTCGATGTGGGGAATGACGAAGTAAATGCAAGTCAGGAGCGTTTGCGCCGGCTCGGTCATCCGCGATGTCAGTGTGTGCAGACGCTGACCAAGCAGGAGAATCCCACCTACGGCGATGAACATGATCGTGACGTTCACCGATGGCGCGCTGAAGACGATGGAGCCTAGGACTGCCATCGCGATGACCACGCCCAGCATCATCCAATGCAACCACGCGGCTTGAAGATATTGTCCGACGGGCCATGCATGCTCGCGCGCGCCCACGACGGCACCAAAGAACAGATAGAAGACAAGGACCGCCATCCCCGCCACGAGCCAGCAGCCAAAAAATTTGCCGACAATCACCTGAAGCCGTGTCACCGGTTTTGCCAGGAGCGGAAAAATGGTCCGACTCTCGCGTTCGGCGGGAATCTGCCGCGCCGCCGTAGTCAGCGCAATTACCAGCGACGAAACCCAGATGAGCAACAGGCAAATCTCCTTCAAATACCCGACAATCTTCTCGTCGTCGAAAAATGTGGCGCTGCCGCTCATGAGCGTGAGTAGCGCTGTGAGGACGAATAGAACGTAGAAGTCCTTGCGACGATACATCTCTTTGATGACGACTCCGGCGAGAGCAAATACGGTGTTCATAGTCAAAGCTGGCCCTGGTAACCGACTATCTTAAGGAAGACCTTTTCCAGATCGCACTGGTGCTGTTTGACGAGATCATTCACGCGGCCTTCAACCTTGAGTTCGCCCTGATGAACGATGGCGACGCGGTCGCATACCGTCTCAACCTCTCCCAGTTCGTGGGACGAAAAGAAGACCGTTTTGCCCTCGTCCTTGAGGCGTTGTATGATCTCCCGGACTTTCATACGTCCCAGCGGATCAAGGCCGCTGGTGGGCTCGTCAAGAACCAGCAGATCGGGATTATTGATGAGCGCCTGAGCAAGGCCGACGCGTTGTTGCATACCCTTGGAGTAGGACTTGAGCGGACGGCGGCGGGCGTGTTCAAGTTCAACAAGCTTGATCAGTGAATCGATGCGCTTGTCCGCCTCTGCCCTGGCAATGCCAAAAATCTTCGCGTAAAACCGGAGAATCTCCTCGGCCGTAAGGAACTTGTAGTAGTAAGTCAACTCAGGCAGATAGCCAATGCGTTGGCGGGCGATAGGCTCACGAACATCAACCCCGAAAAGCGATGCCTTGCCACTTGTAGGCGGCACAAAGCCCAGCAGCACATTCATTGTTGTTGTCTTGCCCGCCCCATTTGGGCCGAGAAACCCAAACACCTCACCCGCGTGAACGGTAAGGTCAAGGCCTTGTAGCGCGACCTTTGTCTCCGCCCCCCCCCGTTCGCGAACCGGGTATTCCACGCGCAAGCGCTCCGTCTTGAGAATCGCATCCATTGCTGGCGCAGTGATATGCAAGAGCTCTGCCAAAAACGAGCGGAAAACGCAAAAAAACTTCTCCTTTGAGGTGTAAGAATCCAAGGATCCAAACTGACTCAAACACCCGCTCGCCACCCCATTGGCCAGCTTAATGCGGAAGTAAATGCTCGAACCTCGGTTCCTGTGAGCTGCAGGTAACCAGCGTGTCAAAATCTTCGTAAGTCCCGCCGGAAGGACAAATCGGCATCTTGCCGAGGCTGCTCCTACCGATAAACACCTTGATGTTCTCCTCAATTAACGGAGATGCGGGACGCACGACTTTTAACTGCTGGATGGCGACGTCGATTACGCGCAAATTGCTTATGCAAATCGCCGCATTGGACCTTTTGCAAGCCCGGACGAAGTTCGGTATGGCGATGGCAGCCAACAATCCAACGGTCGAGACGACGATCATGATCTCGACCAACGTAAAGCCCCGCGCCGGCTTGATTGTTCTTCGCTGATCTGTTTTCACTCACCATGAAGCTACCCGCAGTTTGACGACCGTCCAGCCAGGCAATTGCTTGATACAAGACCGGGAAACCACCGGGGACCGAGTCGGGCGCAATACCATCTCCCGGACAGAAAAGAGCCCGCGAACGGGATCGCGGGCCGTGTCTCGAATGATTTCGTTATTCTGCGCTTAGAGCGGAAGCGTGTGCTCGAAACCAGCTTCCTGGGACGTGCACGTCGGAATTGTATCGAAGTCACCGTAGTTCCCGCCGACGGGACAGGTCGGCATCACACCGGATGGCAACTGACGGCCCAAATAGGGCTGTATGTGGGCCGCATCAACGGGTTCGGCTGGTCTCTCCAATCGCAATTCTTGGGCGGCATCAGAGATAATCCTCAGATTATGAATACACATATTCCGATCGGTATTCTTACGCGCTCGAAGGAAATTAGGTATGGCCATGGCAGCCAATAGCCCAATGATGGCCACCACGATCATGATTTCAACAAGCGTAAATCCTCTTTGTTGAAACCGTTTGGTCGTAAGTGTCATGACATGCCTTTCGCTTTGAAAACCTGGCTTTGTCGTGTCCAACCTAGAGAGGCATTTACATTTAGCGCCTGCAGGTCATTTTGGGATCAAAAAACTGTCTTCCCACCGTGCCCACGCAAACCGCTCCGTGTCATACCCCTTCAAACAAAGGGAGCCTGAGTGTTGCCACCCAGGCTCCTGATCCAAAGCAGTGATCAGATTATCAAGGCTGCAACAAATGACGATAGCCACCAGCCGCATCGTCGTTCGAGCACGTGGGGAGCACGTTCGCGGCGCCGATCGTGTAGGTGTCCGTGCCAGTCGTCGGGCAGTTCGGCCAGGTGCCGGTGTCGCTACGACCAACGTAGGGCGTCAGGGTGCTGACGGTGAGGCCTGCCGTCGGATCTTCGAGCAGCTTCTGCTGCTTCGCGCTGTCGATCAGGCGCAGGGCGTTGGTGCAGGAATTCGCCTGCGCCGTCTTACGAGCGCGGACGAAGTTCGGGATCGCGATAGCGGCCAGAAGGCCGATGATGGCAACCACGATCATGATTTCAACGAGCGTAAAGCCCGCCTTACGGGAGGTATTGATCTTCATAACTAACTTGTCTTTCTTTTCGCGGCGTGAACAACACAGCAGGCGGGTTATTATTTAGAACGGATCTGTTCACGTATTGCCTGCTGCAACCGCTGGAATGACATCAGCAATCGTAGTGCCAGTGCGCAAATGCGTCAATTCTGCATCCTCGCCCTAAAAATCGAGCAAAATGACACCAACACGGTCCAGCCACCGTCACTCCAACCTGAACTATCACCGGTTTTGTCTCAAAGTTGCTTTGGCCCATCCAAAAGCGAGGCATCCCGCCTTGGAATTCTTCACTTCCGAAGTCCGCTTGGGCGCAAGGCTCGGACATAATCCTGATAATTTTGGAGAAAATGTTCCTGAAACTGGTCGAACCGGTCAATATTCACTGATTCCACTGGGGATGAAGAGGAAATAAACACCGGCTGACTGCCTCGATTTGTTATCTGATAGGAAAACGTTGCCGCACGATCCGCGCTGTCCCGGTCGCCTAAAATCATTTGCCCGTCTCGCACTATGGCAAACTGTCGAAACGAATTCAGATAAATTGTTGCCGGAGCGCTTATGCTTGGCCGATACAAAGATGCACCTTGATAAATTTGATCCGGAGGAACCGGCACACCTGCCAGATCGAGGATGGTGGGCAATACATCAACTTGGGAACCAATTCTGGGATTCACGCGATAACCCTGATTCCTCGGATCCATGACTATCAGCGGCACATTGACCAGTTCGGGCGTCAGGATCCATCCATGACCGATTGGACTGTCATTCGCCCCCAATAACTCTCCGTGATCCGACGTGATGACGATTAGCGTATTGTCAAAGAGCCCTGCTTCTTTCAACTCATCCAGAATGCTGGAAATCACCCAATCCATGTAAAGCAATTCATTTAGATACTTCGGCGTAAAGTCACTGATATTTTCGACCTTGTATTTCTGATACTTCTTCGGCGTTCCATCGAATGGGTAATGTGGCGCTGCTGGCACATAGCTGAGGAAGAACTTCCGGCGGCTGACCCCATACTCCTTAATCTGGCCAAGGATGGCACCCAGCGTCTCCTCCTCCTTCAGCCCCCAGGACACTTGGTCCGACTTACGCTCGCCAGGCATGGAGTCCGCGTCAAACATGCGCTCCACGCCATGGCTTCGGAGCAGATCTCTGAAGTTTGTATAATCAAAGAACGATGAATAGAACACTGAGGTTTCGTAACCCTGCGATTGAAGCACCTCAAAAAGACTTTTCACCGGCACACGGTTTCTCGTGAAGGCCTGAAAATCCCTGACCGGATGCAGCCCGGTAAACGTCGCAAATCGCGCATGGATCGAGCCTGCAAAGTTTGAATAGAAGTTTGGAAAGAGCTCCATCCGCTCCTTGTATTGCGAGAGCAAGGGCTGGGTCTCGTTGGTGCCGCCGAACAACGACTGATGCTTGTTATAGACCGACTCCTGAAAGATCAGCACCACGTTCAAATCCGAGGGCTTTCTATCATTTGCCGCGGGCGGAACTTCCAGCATGGAATCCAAGCCGAGTTCCTGGGCGGTTTTGATGAATTCCTCGTTTGTATAATGCGGCACCGCGAGCCGTTTCCACCACGGACTGGTTTTGATGAACGAAACCGCCACCTCCCCCTCGCCCTTGTCAGGCGCGACAAAATTCACCCCCACGAAGCCGAGCAATATAAACACGATCAAAACATATTCGCGATTGACCAGCTGTTCCCGCAACGGTCGTGCGCGGCCCAGCCGCACACGATGCAGCATATTCAGCACAACCACATACCCGACGATCAGGGCCGAAAACGCCATCAAGACCACTGGCAGGTAGGGCTTCGCCATCCGCCACATCATCTTGGGACTGTCTGCAAACGAGAGCACCTGCCAGTCCAGCCGGACTTCCATGATCTGCGTGAGACGCAAATCCACAATCGCCAACGCCACCAGCACCAGCCCCAGAATATCAAGCCACACCCAAGAGCCTTTTGGCCGGAACCGAAAGTAGATCATGGCCACGCCGATCAGCACCATGACCACCACCGCACTGCCGACAAAATAACGCGGCATCGCTAGGCCAAAGACCAGCAGGTTCCGATAGTTGTCAGCCATTGGGTAATTGATCGTCATCAAGACCAGAAACGCCGCGGACGCAAACGGTAGCAACCATGACCACTCCGCGTAGAATCCCCGACGCCACGCCAGCAGACTGCCCCCTACAAAGACAATCACGCCGCCCGCCATCAACACCAGAAATTCGGGAGTCGGACTCGCAATCCGCCCGTCAAAACTCCGAAACAGGATGAACCCAACACCCATGAAAATATAGGGGGCCAGCGCCAGCGGCCACTTGATAGCGCCTTGCGAACGTCTGCCTGCGACCAAACAAGCAAACCCCAAGGCATTCAGTGCAAACAACTCCGTCTGGCAGACGGCAAACTCCCTTAAATAAATGACAAAGTATGCTGGGGCCAAAACTGCAAACACCTGCACCATGTGACGTTCCCGCCCAACCCGGCACAGCCCATACCAGACAGCGCCAAAACCAAGAGCCCACGCACCCAGATAGGGCGCCCCAAAAATGAAGCGTAACTTCATGTCCGCCCCCACCTGACCCCAGGTCAGGATTCCGTTCATCACCGAAAACAGATAGTTCCACTTGCCCTGATGAAAAGTTAACAGGAGAAACGCGACCGAAATCCCAAGGACTCCTGCCAAGGCCACTCGATTTGCTGTGCGGTCGTGATTCGCGGCGCATCGTTTGCCGAACACCCACAAGTTCGCGCCGAGCAGGATCGCAAACAGGTAGTAAGCCACCCAGTTCATCCACGTCGGCGCAACGGCATCGATCCGCCAGTGCACTTGGAACAACTCCCG
>Ga0154020_10010597_pt1 | contig 10541 bp, 9 predicted proteins | sample Klosneuvirus_201_FD_109709 | JGI IMG/M metagenome (GOLD analysis project Ga0154020, IMG submission 109709) | Active sludge microbial communities from wastewater, Klosterneuburg, Austria - Klosneuvirus_20160825_MG | ecosystem: Engineered > WWTP > Aerobic digester > Activated sludge | place... | reverse complement strand
GCTGGAAGACTTTAAGGTCGACACGAACGCCATCCCACCGAAGGCGACCAATGTGGTTCGCTTAGACCTGAACCTCGATGCCCGCGCGAAAATCATCGAGGGTGAGTTTGATCCGACTAACGCTGATCTGACTTCTAATTTCAGCAACGGTATGACGATTTTTGACAGCCAGGGGCGTAGCCATCAGATGACGGTGTTCTTTAAGAGAACCGAAGCCTCCCAGGAGGGCAGCGCGTGGGAATGGCATGCCATGGTCGATGGCAAGGAAGTCACGGACATGGAAGGCGAGTTGAAGCAGATTGCAAAGGGCATTGTAAAGTTTGACAATAACGGCCTTCTCACTGAGCAGGAAACCCTGGAATCCGAAGCGAATTTCGCCGGAGGTGCTATGCCGGGTCAGGCGATGAATTTCGACTTTGGTAAGATCAAAGACGATTCTGGTTCTAAAGTCGGAGCGACCACCTGTATCGCATCGAAGTCGGTCACGAATTACCATCAGCAGGATGGATTTGAAGCCGGCAATATTAAGACGATCCGCATCGAACTCGACGGCAGCGTCCGCGGACTTTACACGAACGGTATCCAAAAACATCTCGGGTCACTGGCGCTGGCGACCTTTGAAAACCAGGATGGACTGCTCAAAGGCGGCCGCAATCTCTTTTATGGAACGATTGGATCTGGTCCGGCAAAAATAGGTCTGGCTCAAAGCGGAACCCGCGGTTCAGTTTATGCCTCGACCCTCGAAGAATCGAATGTGGATCTCGCCGGTGAGTTCGTGAATATGATTATGACTCAGCGCGCCTTCCAGGCCAACTCGCGGTCGATTACCACGGCCGACACGATGATTGAAGAAGTCATCAACCTGAAACGCTAATCCTAGCGGTTTAGGTTCCAGGACCTAGTTTTGGGTCGTTGTGATCCTTTGTGATGGGGCCCCATCCGGATTATTCCGGTTGGGGCCGATTTTTTTGCCGGGTCATGTTTTGGGCTTGAGCAGGTAAGCAAGGTTCATCCCGGGAACCGGTGCCATAATGGATGAAGAGAAGGGGGCCGGCCACGGCAGATAACGCGCCTTCCCGCGCAGATATTCGATGGTGAACGGCGTCGTTTCTAACACTCGTTTGAGTTCTCTTCCGGTCATCAGGCGTGGTGCCGGTTTAGTCATGGTGGGGCGCAGGTGCCGCAGGACGTCGGTCATCGACCACAAGCTCTGGCGGTTGGTCAATGCGATCAAAGCGCGTCCGCCGGGTGCAAGGCATCGCCACATTTCCTTGAGGGATGGGCTCATGTGATCCAGAAATTCAAGGTAGTTCAGGCAAATGATAAAGTTAAAACACTCGTCTTCAAACGGAAACTCACCCTTCATGTCAACCTGCTCGAACCTCGAGCTGGTTTCTTCACCCGACAATAATCCCTGCATGGATACCAGCGCTGCTGGGTCGTGATCGACGCAAGTGACAAACCACCCGCTTTTAATCAGCGCCTTTTCGATCCGGCCGTTGCCACACCCGACACTCATCACCTCTTTACGTGTTGCACCGAGGGCCCACTTTTCCACCGAATACCAAAGTTCGGGAAACAACTTGTTTTGAATGACCCGGTCTACCCGCTCGTCAATGTGCAGGCGCAATTTTTTAATGATTTCGACCAAGAAATTGTCCCTATACGAGGGTCTTGTGTGCTGCCGCGATTATACCACGGACACGGTCGGCGAATTGTTCGACCGATTCGTCCGGATGGTCGGAGATGGCCGGGAGTACCGCGACACGGACTGCCGCCGCGCGGGGGGTAAACGATCCTTTGCGCAGAAGATCGCCGGCTCCGTGCAGCGCGATAGGCAAAACCGGTACTTTAAGGTCCCGCGCCAGCTTGAACGCTCCGGCCTTAAACGGCCGCAACTCGCCGGTTTCGCTGCGGGTCCCTTCGGGGAAAAAAAACATCGAAAGACCTGCGCGAATGTGGTCGGCACTTGCCTCCATGGCTTGTCCGTGACTGGACCGGTCACCACGGCGGATAGGTACGTATTTGCATAAGCGCATGGCGTGGCCAATGCAGGGAAATTTGAACACTTCCTCTTTGCTTAACCATCGGAACTGCGTGTTAAGGAAATAAATAGCACAGATGTCGGACATGCTTTCATGATTCGCGACCATCACGACGGGCTGATCTGGTGGCGGGAGGTTTTCCCTGCCAGACACCGTGATGTTCCAGCCGGGAAGCAGATTGAAAATCCATTGTCCCCAAAGGCTCGCGATCCGGTGGGCCAGGCGACCTCCGTCGTCGCCCAAGACCAAAGACTTTAGGGCGGCCAGCAGCATCATCATGTAACAGATCGCCGTCACGACGATGATCACCAGAGTCAGGTAGGCGGATTTCAATAAATTGATCATTGCAGAAGGTGCACCACGTGATCGGCCACGGAAGTGGCAAGCTGAGCCTTGGAGTCCTGAATAGACGGCCGGTTAAGAGGACCCGAGTCGTTGTCGCGCGTGAAGGTAACCGCGCGGTGTCGTTCGGCGTCGACGTCGGAAAGGCGATTGACCGCGACCATAGTTAGTCCGTAACGCAGTGCGTATTCTTCTGCGAGCTGGCCTGCTTCGTTGTCGGAGAAATCAACTTCAAGTTTAAAGCCGACCTTCGCTTGGAATCGGGCCTTGGCGCAGATTTCGGCGATGATTTTTTCCGTCGGCTTCAATTCGACTAAAATCTGTGAAGATCCGCTGCGTAGTTTGCCTGCTTGTCTTTGAGCAGGGACGTAGTCGAGTACCGAAGCAGCAAACACTGCTGCCGAAGCACCAGCGTCTACGGCCGTGCGTGCGGCAGCAAGCATTTCGGAGTTGGTCTCAATGTTAACTAACCGGGAATAGACCTTTGGCGTAATCAAAGCGGGTCCCGCGACAATATCTGTACTGAAACCGCGTCGGTAAAGTTCCGTGGCAATCAGCGTGCCCAAAGCACCTGATGAATAATTCGAAAAGTAGCGCACATCGTCCAGATAGCCACGGGTTGTTCCCATGGTTACCAGCACTCTTTTTTCCGCACTCTCGTTTTTAAACTTCGAAAGCACATGGGCGCATTCATCGGCGAGCGGTGCCGGCTCCGGGAATTTCTGCTTTCCCTCCTCAAGGCGTGGATTGAGGATGGTCACCCAGCGGCCCACCGTTTGGATGTTTTCGGATACCGCCGGTGATTCCCTGAGGCTGTTATGCATAGCGGGCAACATCAAAACCGGACGACCCTGCCCGAGATAGGAGTGAACCAGCGCCGCAGCCGGAGTACCCAGCATGCCTTGGGCGATCTGGCCAATGAAGTTAGCCGAGGCTGGCGCGACGATGCAGGCATCGCCGGTAGCAAGGTGAGTTGCATCTCCCGCGAACTGCATTTTAGTCTCGTTAGCGGCTGCCCAGGCGAGTGACATCGGCGTGATGAATTGCGCCCCTCCTTGCGTCAGCCACGGAGTGACTTCGGCCCCAAGGCGCCGCAGTGCACGTATAAAACGCACACTTTCGATGGCACCGATTGAGCCGCTAACGACGACGTCCAGCCGAAGACCGGCCAACGAGTCCGAGACACGCTCGACCTGCAGGTCCTGCTGGACGTTTGACAAAGACATGTGAAACCCGCGCTCTAAGGATTAGCGCTTTGCAGCCTGAGCCTGCATCGCTTTTTCGTGGGCATTTGGCATGTTAAGCGGCAGATTGGGAGCCGTAGTGCCAAGGCGACGAAGTTTGTTCTTGCGCTGCTTACCCTGGGTGACCATTTTGTGATCACGGATACGCATGAGTTTAGTGGTTTTGGAAGCCATGATAATCCCCGAATAAATCTTTATAACCCGATTCAGAAGTCCGTTAATAGACTAATCCCCAACAAATAGCAATGCTTAACCCATGTGTTCGGCAATAGCCTCACCCCCACCCACGGTCCGATTGCCGCCCTTGGGGGCGTCTTCTTGACTCCCTATCATTCTCCATGATTACTATGGTTTAAGCTTTTTCTTTTCCGAAAGGATGACCATGTTGAAATATTTTCGGGCCTTTGCTGTCCTGTTTCTCCTATCGACCACACCGGGATACTCTGCCGACGAAGCCCCCAAGGCGGCGGAATCCGCCGGAGCTCCAGCGGCCACTGAGCCCTACCGCCAGCCATGGCGCGACGCGAATAACGATCCTGACATTGTAAAACATGACAATAACTCGGCAGTGTTTGTGGGTGCCGGTCTTGGGTTTGGCCAGTCGCGCGCGACCAAAAGCGGCAGCACCCCCGACGTGTCGTTCAAAGGATTTTTCGAGCCCGGCTATCAACGGCAATTAAGCCCCTGGAGCCGGATGGAGTTGTCGGGTGAAGTATTTTTCGGCAGCACCGGATTCCGTAAAGGTGGTGACGATGGCTACAAGGCGCGGGTGCCGGTAGGTTTTGGACTGCTTGCAAAAGCTGGCTACGGATACAGCCTTGGTTCAAGCCTCGTTGGAGTCTGGAAAGCGGGTATTGGTCCGGTCATGGCGAAATACACAGCCGATGCGGCGGGGGATTTGGAGATTGAATCAAAAGGTGCGGTCTGGGGAACTGCGGGCTATTTGGGCTTTTCCCTCGGCATGCCGGTCTCAGATTCCCTGGATTTCAATGGCGGCATTGAATTGACGCACATGGCTTTCGACTTGGGTGATCTGCGGGTTAAAAGCGGCGGTACAACGGAAACGGTTGATTCCGGATCGACGCTCAATCTGAACGTCTGGCAGGCAACATTAGGCCTGCGCCTCAAAATATAACGTCGGCGAACTTTTGCGCTTGCGCCACCCAAGGGGCTGAACATTGATCAGGAAACGTCTGCACGTGCCTGCCTGGGTGGTGTTTGGCCTCGTCGGATTTGGAGTCGTGGTTCAATGGATGTCGCTGTCCGGTATCGGAACCACGGCTGAGCGGCTGACGTCCCGTCGGCTGCTCTTTCATCTGCGCGCTTTGGTATCGCCGCCCCCAGTCTCTCCGAAATTAAGAATATTCAGCTTTGATGACCGAACGGCCGCTGGTGTTGGTGATTTCGATCTGAGCCTTAGAGATTGGGCCGATGTCATTTCCGCTGTAAATGCCAGAGAGCCCCACAAGATCTATATCGACAAGCTATTCGACAAGCCTCACTCGCCGGAACATGTCGTCTACTTCCGCGAGCAATCTCGCCTTTGGTCGAAAAAGCCCTCGGTGATCTCCTTTGTCCGGGACGAAGCGATACCTTTCCGTGAAAACATTCAGCCGACGCATCTGAAAGGACCATTGAATGAACTGATCGAGGCCGAGACTGTTCCAACGACGAAGGACCAAATTGCTCTGGTGTATGGAGCACACAAGACAGTGTTGGAGTATCTGGGATTGCCCGGTCACGCGGTGTACCAGGGTGAAGGATTCATTCGGGCGGCATACCCAATTGGGGAGGGGCTGTTTTTACCCCACGTTGGACTGACCGGGGCTGCCAAAATAGCGATCACACCAAAGGGAGTGATGGTTGACGGCACAAAAATCTCGTCTTCACCGACGAAGGAGGTACCGGTCAATTTCGGTGCCAGGGACCAATTCAAAAAAGTGAATTATTCGCTGTTGCCCCTCATCAACAGAGTTCGCCAGGGGCTGGAACTGACCGTCATAGAAAAGGGGGACAGCGTTCTGCTGCTGCCAGCGATGTATACCGGAAACACCGACTGGCGTGAGACCCCTTTTGGCTCCATGCCAGGGGGACTCATCGTAGCGTCGGTCATCAACAGCCAGCTAACTGGAGAATGGGTTACGGAAGTGACCGACCCCGGGTTGATGATGGTTTTGCTGATGGTAGTGATTTTTCTTGGCGGTGCGCTCTTGCCGACAGTGCTGTTTATCTATAGCTGCTCTGGATTGGGTTTGTTGTGGATAGCTGCAGCCGCCGGGCTGTTCATTTTCGAAAATACTTTGATCCCGGTCCTTTGGCCCATGGTCACTCTTGCGGCTTCTACCGCCTTTTGGGTTGCGTATCACGCGCAAAGAACCCACACCGCCCAGACACGAATTCGTGCGGAACTCGATGCCGCGGCAAAAGTTCAGGCGACATTTATCCCTCCGGAAACCCTTGAAGAAGTGGGATTCAGAATCCGTAGTTTTTCCACTCCTGCCAGCGAATGTGGTGGCGATTGGTGGGGAAGTAGCGTGGGGGCAGACGGTGCACGCTATGTCTTTATTGGTGATGCCATTGGCCATGGTATTCCGGCTGCACTTGTTACCGCCGTCTCGTTTGCTGTCAGCGAAACACTCATGATGGATTCCAACAACAGAACGTTGGAGCAGGATTTTTCACGCCTGATCATGGAGCGTTTGAATGCGGTTCTGGAGCGTCTGCGCTCGGACTTCGCGCAGATGACGTTTCAAATTGTCAGAATTGATCACAAGGCCGGGACGATGCAGGTGATGAGTGCCGCCCATACGTTTCCTGTAATTTTTCCCGGCAATCCGGGAGATGAGCGACTGAAGCCCGGACAGAAGTCGGTTTCGGTGATGTTGCGCGGCAGCTTTCTGGGAAGCGGTGACTTACTGCAGGCAGGATCAACAAAAATAAATATACGCCCGGGTGATCGGATTGTTCTTTACACCGACGGCGTCATTGAAAACCAAAACCTCAAAACGGCTAAACCATTTGGCCGCCAGAGAATTGTTAAAACCGGCGAGCAGCATGTTGCTGCGTCTTTTGATGATTTTTTCGCGGCGCTGAAAGGCGCTTATTTTGAGCATGTGCATGGAACTCTGCCTGCAGATGACGCCACGCTGGTCGCCATTGAATACCCAGCTATGGGACCTCAGGTGGCGTTTCCGGCCCCGGACTATCTTCAGGAGTAGGTGTTGGGTCAGGTGTCGGAGTCGGAGTAGGCGTTGGGTCAGGTGACGGCGATTGTTCAGGATCAGGAATGTGCCCGGGACCAGGTGTCGCATCCGGTGATGGCGAGGGCGAAGGTGTTGGAACGGCCGTATAGCTACCGGGATCAGAGGGTACCTCTGGGTAGGAGTCCGGAAGCTGGGGCGGCGTGTAATCGTTCATGTAGTTTTGGAACGTTTCCGGATTTTTGGCGTATTGATTGTAATCCGCGGTGCTTGAATTCTGATATTCACTCTGCGCAGTCGGCGGTGGTTCTCCAGACGAATCAATCTCGACCGCATATTTGACGTATACTTCCTGTGACTTCGTGTAGCTGATAAACACCTCGGGGTTTGTTTTTGCAACCTCCCGAATCGTCTTTTCGGCAGGACTCACGGCACCGAGGCCGCTTCTCACCGCAATCTCCTTTGTTTGGCGCTTCACTTCAAGGCTTGCAATATGAGCCGCAGCATAGGAGTTGGCGATGCGGGTTTTGCTGCGATTCATCGTGCCGGCAGCGACGCGGGAAAGCGCTTTCGCGTAGGCAGGTCGATCTGCTTCGGGGAGTTTGAGGCGATCTTCATTGGAATGGGCGACGAAGATCGACGTAATGCCAGCGAGGTCCAGGGGCGCGGCAGCTGCATTTCCCGAATTGTTGGAGCCGGATTCAGCGGCCTTTTTGACCTGATAGCCTGAGACCATCGATCCTGCTGTTACAGCAAGCTCTGGCAGGTTAAGCAAACCATCAGCCAGCAAAGAGGAGGCTGCCTTCGCGCTGGCAGGAGTCTCCACGATCAGGCTGAACATCCTGCTCGTGACCACCGCGGTGGCGTCCATTGGGGCATAAAGCCCGACGTTGGTAGCTCCGTTTCCCGGTACATTGACCGGTTGGATCACAGACGTCGGTTTATCGTCGACTCTGATCACTAAATAGGTCTCAAACGGAAGGCCAGTGAAGCGGAAGGATTTTTCCGAAGTGGACATTGATTGAATACGGGAGAGCTGTGGCACGCCGTCCGTGCTAATGGATACTGCGTCCACCGAAACGGTCTTTGCCGATGTGGTCAGATTGACACCGCTGATTTGGACAGAGTCCTCAGCTTCGATGAAATCGACGCTGCTTGCATCCGGAATGTCGCCTGACACGGAAACTCCCGGTGCTTCAGAGGCGGTAGCCGGAGGCTCCGACGACGAAGAAGTTGCATCGTCGGGCTTTTTTTTGGTCAGCCCGCAGCCCGGGTAGAGCAGGGCAATCATGCTTGAAACAAATATAATCTGGATCCGTCTCATCGCGCTCCTGCCGGATATCCTAAAAAGAGATCCTGCCCCAATGATTCCCAAACTTTATCGGTAGGCGCGGGTTGGAACTTGATCGAAATGAGCAGGATATGACCTGCGGCCCGACTGGATCAATGTAACCATCAATAATAACAGTGAGAAATCCAGCGTCGGGCCGAGGCATTCATTCAAAACAATGAGGGGGGTGGACTAGTGGGCAAGGGCACCCAGAATCCAGAAGGCTACATGGACAGAGCATCCCATGCACGCAGCACCGTTTTCAATCTTCCAGGTAACGGTCTCGCCTTTATAAGTTCCAGTGTAGCGGGGGTTGATGTAGTGATTGCCATCCATGCCATCGCTCTCAATGGTCAGCGCGACGACTTCGTCATTTACTTTGATCGAGAAGGTGTTGGCGGCGGCGTTAGCGCTGACAAACGTCAACGTGGTCACGCGGTCTTGCCCATCCACCTGGTGGGTGATTGTCCCGCCCGTGGTGCCGTTATCAGTGTTGCGGCCAAAGGTCGCGCGAATCAGCTGTCCATCCCGCTTCATCAGCAATTCAGAGTTAGCACCGTCCTTATTGCCAAAAATGACGAAGTCCCGGATTGAACCAGAGATCGCATGATCATAAAACTTGAGGTCAATGCCGTGGCTTCCTGTCACGGGCGTCAGGAGATGATCCCCTTCCGCGAGGGACAAGGATGCAAATGAGATGGGTGCGAGGGACAAGACCAGGCCAGTGACAGCAGCATTAAATAAACGCATGAGTATCCTCCTACAGTGTTAATTGAGAACGATTATCAAATAGGCTGGGGGACCACAAGGAGTTATTAGCTCCCGGTGGCGTCACTCAGGTCTTCGAGGATGTAGTAACAGGGTAGGGGTGATCCCTTGCCAATACGTTGACTGCCTTGGGTTACAGGGCGAAACCCAAACCGAAGAAACAGCTTTTGAGCGTTTTCCATTTGCGGTGTTGTTTCTAGATAAAGGCGTTGGTAACCCATTTTCCGAGCTTCATCCAGACATCGCTTCAGCACCCGGGTGCCCAGTCCGCGCCCGCGGTAGGATTTCTCGAGTACGAGATCGCGAACTTCCCCAAGTCCCTCGGAAGGAGAAAGTCCATGCAGAGGGCCGATACCGGCACCGCCGATGATTTCGCCATTTTTCCTTACGTCCCGGGCGACCAGGTAGCGGCTGCCGGCGACACTGTAGAGGTGATGAAAGTTTTCCAGCCGGCGAAAAGTAGCTGCCAGGACTGACCCAGCCTCTTCATAGCCACTGAGGTTGCGCCTGATGAGGTCACAGGCGGCCCGTTCATCGGACGGGTTCAGGCTGTCAATGAGTACATCATCCATCGAGGTCAATATGGCTCTCTCTGCGCTGTCAGGCAGCAGGCGGAATTCATTTATCAACGAGTCGGTCTCCAGTCACGAATCGCAAAACACTTCGAAGCGTCTGGGATCCCATTCATGTAAAGGTCGTTGCTCAGGGGGGATGATAGGGGGTAGTGGCGCGATTTGCCACCATTTTTTGGAAGGGTCAGGAATGGGGGATCTTAGCCTGCTGTATATAATATCTATAAAATACAGGCAGTTACTCACTTGTTTCGCAGTCCTTTCCCAATCCGGTTTGAGCGACTATCAACCTTCTGGCGGGTAAGCCGATCAACCCCATGAATGTAAAAACGTTTCAGGCTGATTCCTGCCTGGGAGAAAATGCGGAATTGCGTACGGTCCTGTCACAATTGCAGCGTGCCCCGATGGAGCTTATCCGGCCAATTTTGGATCTTGGATGCTCTGCCGACGGGCTTGCCGAAGACGACCACCGCATTCGGTTGGTCAATGGCATGTGTATGGTCGTGATCTTGATGATGTCTGCGTTTGTGATATTCGACACGTTCCGGGGAGCATGGATTGAAGTCATCGGCGACCTCGTAACTATACTTCTCTTTTTTGTTCCCTTAGGGCTTAGCTATGCGAGGCGCAAGGTGGCGGCCGGAATGGTGACTGCGGTCTTCGCGCTGGCTGGGGCGACTCTTAATCTATATCTGCTTGGTCACACGGATCTCGGTATCGCGATATTTTTCATTGCCGCCTGCTCGTCCTGTGTCATCTTTTCCGTCAGACAACGGTGGCTGATTACCGGGTTCATTATGGTCGGCTTTGCCGGCGTGTTTTTCTTTTTTGGAAATGACACCCCCGCCTTTTCTCCGCGGGCGGTGTTACGTCCCGAAGAGGTGCGTTATTTAAACATGCTGGCGATTGCCATCTTCGTCGTGGGCATTTTTTTACATGGCAATATCGAGACGACCAAATTTGTGCGCCGTTTCCGGGAAGCACTCAGAATCAACCAACTCACGATGCAACAGGCTCAGGCGAACGCGCGTCTGGCGTCG
>Ga0154020_10010596_pt1 | contig 10541 bp, 8 predicted proteins | sample Klosneuvirus_201_FD_109709 | JGI IMG/M metagenome (GOLD analysis project Ga0154020, IMG submission 109709) | Active sludge microbial communities from wastewater, Klosterneuburg, Austria - Klosneuvirus_20160825_MG | ecosystem: Engineered > WWTP > Aerobic digester > Activated sludge | place... | reverse complement strand
TGTCCGCCCTCGTCACCTCATATGACCCTGCAACGAACCTGGGTCAGGTCCATCGCCTGTGGCTGGACGGTCGCCAGCAGCTGGTGGCGCGGGGCTGCTGGGAGCCGCGGGGCGCGGCGACCGACGGCACCCGGGTCTTCCTCTCCACCCGCGATACCAGCCGGCTGACCGTGCTGCCCGCGCTCGGTCCGCTGCTCGAGATGCCGACCCTGGAGTCCGTCCTCCATTCGCTGGAGCAGTCCCGGGTCTCTCGGGTCAGTCCTCCCCCAGCCCCCGTCACGCTGGACCCCGACCGCACCGAGCCCCTGCAACGCCTGGTAGGCCACCGTACACGTACCGGAAAGCTCCAACGTTTCGCGGATGTCCGCGACCGGATGTAGGTCCTGGTAACCCGGGGATCAGTTCGCCAGGGGTGCGAACCTCAGTCCCATCCAGACCCCACCCCTCCCCACCTCTGCATCAGTCCTTTCCGCACCTTAGGTCTCCGTGAGTGATGGCACGCCGGGTGAAAAGAGACCCAGCATGGCTCGCGGAACCAAGCACCTGATGGCTGCTCTCCTCACCCTCGCGGCGCCGTTCGCCGCCGGGTGCATCGACAGCAACCTCGGCCCCGGCAGCGACACCCCCGACAGCGCGACCCCCATCGTGACCGACGACGCCGGCAACATCATCACCCCCGACGCCGCCATCACCGACCCCGCCCTGATCGCCAAGCAGCTCTTCGATGACACCGTGCGCCCCATCTTCGTGGCCAGCTGCACCGCGTGCCACGTGGCCCCCACCGGCGGCGTCGGCCCCGGCTTCCTGGCCCCGGACATGTACGCCAGCATCAAGGCCTACGCCGGCGTCAGCTTCTTCAAGCCCAAGGATCCCCAGGCCTCGCGCCTGCTGACCTACGCACAGCAGGGCACCGGCCACGCCGGCACCGCGCTGACCGCGGCGCAGGTCCCGGTCGTGCGCGCCTGGATCGAGGCCGAGCCGCTGGCGGCTCCGTCCGGCGACGGCGGCGTCATCATGAACCCGACCACCACGCCGATGACCCCGGTGGTCGGCCTCAACACCATCGACCTGTCGCCGCTGGGCGCGCAACTGACCGGCGCGCAGCTGACCTTCATGTACGAGCGCCTGACCTCGGGCGTGTACCTGACCCAGATCTCGCTCAAGGCCGGCCCCAACGGCCTGCACGCGTTCCACCCGCTGTTCTCGGTGTGGGCGCCCGCGCAGCAGCCCGACACGGTCGACACCTTCTACAAGCTCGACCTCCTGGTCGGCCCCAACACCACCAAGCTGGTCGGCGGCGGCACCGTCTTCATGGCCGCGGGCATGAACGCGCAGATCAGCATCAACTTCGTCACCCTCGACCCCAGCCCGGGCGCCGGCGCCGACGCCGGTGTGCTCGCCGGTGGCTGCAAGAACGTGGCGTCGTTCACCACCAACGCGCGCGGCCCGCTGTCCACCAGCTGCGCCTCGTGCCACGCCGGCGCCAACGCCGGCGCCTCCAACGCCTTCGACCTGCGCCTCATCAACGACATGGCTGCGGCGAGCCAGGCCACCGCCTGCGCGCAGACGCGCGGCAAGATCAACCTCGCCGCCATCGCCAACTCGATCTTGTTCCAGCGGGTGACGCCGCCCCAGGCGACCAATCACCCGTTCACTTTCCAGGCCGCCCAGGCCACCACGTTCCGTAACGCGGTCACCATCTGGGCGACTCTCGAGCCGTAACCAGGGAGGAGCGAAAGCCATGCGACTGAATCGCCGATACATCGGACCCGTCCTTGCCGCCGCGCTGGCCGCCAGTGCCATTGGCTGCATCGGTGGGGAGAGCCCTGGTCCCAACGACCCGTCGAATCCGACCAACCCGACGGATCCGACCAACCCCACCAACCCGACGGATCCGACGGACCCCACCAATCCGACGAATCCGACCAATCCGACCAACCCCACGACCCCGACGCAGCCCACGCTGTCGGAGTGGGAGCGCAACCTGGCCGCGCGCAACACCGACTACGGTTCGGCGATGCGCACCGCCGCGCTCAAGCTGGTCGGCACGCTGCCCACGCTGGCCGAGATCAAGGATCTCAACGCCGCGACCGACAAGAAGGCGGCGTACGAGGCGCAGATCGACAAGTACCTCGCCGACGTGCGCTTCGCCGGCCAGATCCAGGCCTTCTGGCGCGACACCATGAAGCAGGGCACCACCATCGCCAACGTCAATTACGACACCGCGCCCAACTTCGCGGCGCAGCTGACGGTGGAGAACCGCAACCTGACCGAGCTGTTCACCGCGACCACCAACAGCTGCCCGACGTTCAACGCCCAGACCGGCGCCTTCACGGCCGCCAGCTGCGCGCAGAACTCGCCCTCCAAGGCCGGCGTCCTGACGGATCCCTCGGTGCTGCGCCAGCAGTTCTCGAACATGGGCTTCCGCCGCGTGCGCTGGGTGCAGGAGACCTTCGTGTGCACCAAGTACCCGGCCGAGGTCGTCGCGCCGCAGGACGTCGGCGGCGCCGCCAAGTACACCGCGCCGTGGCCGTTCACGTCGATCTCGGGCACCGCCAACATGGGCCGCGTGGACTTCCGCGACACCCAGGCCGTGGTGTGCGCCAACTGCCACGCCACGATGAACCACCAGACGCCGCTGTTCATCAACTTCGACATGAACGGCCAGTACCAGAACACCCCGCAGGTGCGCCTGCCCACCGCCGGTACACCGCTGGTGACCCTGCTCGACTACCTGCCCGCGGGTGAGCCGCTGTCGTGGCGCAAGGACAAGCCGACCCCGGACCTGGCCTCGTTCGGCGCCGCGATGGCCGCCGACCCGGATGTCGCCGAGTGCTTCGTGGCGCGTGGCTGGAACTTCGCCTTCGGCAAGAACGACATCGTGAACTCGCTGGCGCTGGTGCCGCACGAGGTCATCGCCACCCAGGTCGCCGCCTTCACGGCGGGCGGCTTCAAGATGAAGGATCTGCTCAAGCAGATCTTCACCAGCGACGACTTCACCAAGTTCTAGGCGGAAAGGCCCAAGGAGATACCCAAATGTCGATGATGAATCAGATGAAGAAGGGACTCTGGATCGGCCTGGCCGCCCTCGCGTTCACTGCCGCTGGCTGCGCGAGCGACCTGGATCCGATTGACCAGAATCCGTACACCCCGACCGATGACAACCCTCTCCCCACCGCGCCCGACGAGGCCGTGGGCCAGGACGAAGCCAACACCTTCGATCACATGCAGGCGCTGGACTACGAGGATCCGTTCTCGATCCTCGAGCGCCTGGCCAAGGAAGGGCCGCCGCAGTACAGCGCCAAGCTGCACTCGTGCCCCAAGATGCGCTACCAGACCTTCGGTCGCATCCTGACCTCGCGCGGCGTCAACGTCGCCAACGCGACCGTCCTGTCGGCGGGCCAGATCTTCCGCACCTCGGAGGCCTCGCTGGGTGGTCCGAACTACGCCGCGCGCTCGTCCGAGCTGACCGAGTCGACCACCACCACCGCGGTCAAGATGTTCGACATCTGGGTCGCGGCGGCGCCCGAGATCATCGCCAACATGCCCAACGCGCCGGGCTGCCTGGTGGCCGGTGCGGCGGGCTCGGGGCCGCAGTTCTTCGACGCGGCGGACAACTGCACTGCCGACGGCATCTCGTGCCTCATCGGGTATCCGGCCACGCAGGCGCACATCGACGTGTGCAGCCGCCTGGTCAAGGACGCCACCACGCTTGCCAAGGGCAAGCTCATTGCCGTCGCTGCGCTCGCTGCTGCGACCCACACCTGCGAGTAAGGGAGACCAGCTCATGTCCAAGCACAAGTTTCTTTCTCCGATTGCGCGGCGTGACCTGATCAAGTGGGGCACCTTCGTGGGTGCCGCGCTGGGATTGCCGCGCTGGAAGGTCTTCGAGGTCCTCGAGACCTCGGGTGGTAGCGCGCTGGCGCAGCAGGCCGCCTGCCTGGCGGTCAACCGCGCGGTGCACATCGAGGCCGGCAACGGCGGCTTCGCCTGGTTCCAGCTGCTGTGGCCGCACAACGACGTCGCCGCGGGCGGCAACGCCGCGGCCGCGCTGCACAAGATCGGCGCCTACACCATGGCGGCGGGCACCACCAATCCGCTGACCGTGAACGCCGACACTCCGTGGAAGTCGCTGCCGGGCAACCGCCAGGTCACGGCCATCATGGCCGGCAACAACCAGACCCACGCGGGCAGCGCCAACACCATCACCACCATCGCCACCGGCGTGGATCTGATGGCGGCGACCTCGGCGGTGCAGGCGGTCAGCCCCACGCTGGTCCCGGTCATCGCGGTCGGCGCCAACACGCCCTACGGCACCGCGACCGGCGCGGCCCGTCCGGCGCGCGTCAACAACGCGGCGGGCATCGTCGGCCTCTTCAACAGCGCGGCCTCGAGCGCCAACGGCGCGCTGGTGCAGGCGCAGGACGCGGCGGTGTTCGAGACCGGCTACAAGGCCTTCCTCGGCATGCACGCGGCGGCGGGTCGCTCGACCTACCTGCGCACCAACGTGACCGGCAAGACGGCGGCGAACCTGCTGGGCAAGAACCTGGCGTCGCAGCTGCAGGTCGCGGCCGCGGACGACACGCGCTACGGCGTCAACGCCGGCACCGCGACGCGCATCAGCGAGTTCGCACGCTCGCTGGCGACCGCCGCCAAGGCCTTCAAGATGGGCCTGACGACCTCGATGGTCATGCCGGCGTTCAACGACGACCCGCACGGGGCCTTCGCCAACATGGCCAACCTGCAGACCACGATCACGGCCATCGGCAAGGCGATGGACGCCTTCTACGAGGACCTCAAGGTGCCGGATCCGAGCTGCGCGGGTTCGACCATCGCCGACAACCTGGTGCTGACGGTGCACGGCGACACGCCGAAGAGCCCGGTGGCGCGCGGCGGCTGGCCGGACGGCACCCCCGGCGGCGCCAACTGGGTCTATGTGCTCGGCGCCGGGTACCTCAAGACTGGCTGGTTCGGCGGTATCTCGCGCGCCAGCGTGGTCACCGGCTTCGACCCGGCGACCGGCAACACGGTGGCGGCAGCGAACCGCGCGACCCAGGCGGCCGCGGCAGGTGCAGCCATCCTGCACGCCGTGGCGCGCGGCGACGAGCGCACGGTCAAGAACCACACCAACGCGGTGTACCAGGGTCTCATCAAGCCGATCACGTCGTAGCCAGTCCGAGCCCAGCTCTGCTGGGCTCAGACTGTTCCGGTCCGACTCCGACTCCCGATCCTCCGAGCGCCCGCACTCCCCACCTGGGGTGCGGGCGCCCCGCTTTTCGGGGCCGAGATCCGCAAAACTCCGCGATGGTGTGCACATGTAGGGCGGCACGGCGGCTGCACTGCATCGCCATATGGCCCAGCCCCGGCTCAGGACGCCCACGCCCGCGAGGCGCGCCAAGTACGTCGAGCTCGTGCGCAACGAGGTCCGCACCCGCGCCCAGTCCGAGAGCGGCGCGCGTGATCGCTTCGACGTGCCGGTGCGCGCCGACGCCGCTGGCCTGGCCTTCGATCCCCTCAGCCGCCTGCTCTACGTGTGCGACGACCACGGCCGCGTCATCGCCATCGAGGAGGACGGCGCGCAAGAGGTGGTGGCGACCCTGCCGCTCGGCGAGGCCCGCCTGAGCTCGCCCGCCCTGGGCGCCGACGGCAGCCTGTACGTCCCGCGCCTGTCCGCGCGCGGCACCGGGACCATCCTGCGCATCGCCGGCGGCAGCGTGACCCCGCTGCCCGAGCTCGACGGCTTCATCTGGCGCCACGCCCTGGCCAGCGAGGTCGGCGGCGGGGCGCTGTTCTCGACGGCGTACCTGCGTCCGGCCAATGAAGGCCAGCCCTGCCACGGCTGGGTCGCGCGCATCGAGCTGGGTCCCCGCGGCGCCGTCACCAGGGTCGCCGAGGGCTTCGAGAAGCCCGTCGGTCTGGCCCAGCTCGGCTACGAGCTGCTGGTGTCCGACGCCGCCACCGGGACCCTGACCGCGATCGCCCTGGCCAGCGGCGAGCGCCGCCCCGTGGTCAGCGGCCTGCCCCGCCCCGGCGCCGTCGCCCGCGCCGGCCTCGACGCGGTGTTCGTGGCCTGCTGGGACGCCGCGCGCTCCACCGGCTATGTCTACAAGGTGCGCCTCGACGGCGCCTGTCGCGCGGTCTGGCGCGGCCCCTGGCAGCCCCGCGGCATGGCCGTGGACACCGCCGGCCAGCGCGTGCTGCTGACCGCGCGCGGCGCCTGCCGCGTCATCGTGCTGCCGCTCGAGTAGCAAACGCGCGGCGCACCCGCTGGGGCACGCCGCGCGCATCAGACCAGCTGCCCCGCTACTGCGCGGGCGCCACGACGGTGCTGCCGTCGATGTTGACTGCAGTCTGCGCCAGCAGGCGGCCGTTGATGGACGCCTTGGTACGCAGGGTGATGGCGGTCTTGCACAGGATGATGCCCTCGGCGTGTGCCGTGGTGCCGAGATCGACCAGGCCGGAGACCTGCCAGACGATGTTCTTGGCCAGCGCGCCGCCGCCGAGGACGATGCGTGCGCCGCTGCTCATGGTCAGGTTCTGCGCGATCTGGAAGACCCAGACGTCGGTGGCGCCGCCGACCAGGTGGACGTCAGTCGGGATGAGCAGGCCGGTGCCCCACTTGTAGACGCCGGGGGCCAGCGTCAGGCCGCCGATGTTGCCGGCGCCCAGCTCGGTGACATCGGGGGCGCGACCGGCGGCGTCGGTGAAGGCGGTGCTCATGTCGTTGATCGCGGTGGTCAGGTTGATGGGCGTGGGCGCGGTGTAGCTGGCCGCGTAGACCTTGCCGGTGACCTGGGTCGAGGTCGAGAACGTGGTGGTGGGGTCGGCGCTCAGCGCGAAGCCGGTGATGAAGGTCGCTGCCGCGGGGCTGATCGCGATGTCACCCGTGATGGCCGAGGTCGGCACGGTGGAGATCTTGGTCTTGGCCAGCACCACGAAGTTGCCGGCGCTGCCCAGACGCACCGGTAGCTCGCCGGCGGTGTTGGCCCGGGTGGTGAAGCTCCATGAGGTGGCGCTGGCGAGGGCGAGGCCGCCGCTGCTGCGCGCGCCGGTCGAGATGGTCGCGGTGTAGGGCAGCGAGACACCCAGCGGGGCGGCGGGCGTGAAGGTCGCGGTGTTGGTGGTCGCGTTGTAGGTCACGGCGCCCGCGACCGCGAGCGAGCCCTGCGTCAGCGTGAACGTGGTGGTCGTCAGGCTGGCCGGATCCATCGCCTTGTTGAAGCTCACGGTCGGCTTCTCGCCGTTCCAGACCCCGGTGGCGGCGTTCCTCGGCGTGGTGGCCGAGACGCTGGGCGGCGCGGTCTCGGCGACGGTGGTGAAGGTCCAGGTGTAGTCGCGGGCCAGCGCGACGCCGGCGAGGTCGGTGGCGGCGACCGTGATGGTCGCACCCAGCTGTACGCCGGGCGGCAGCGCGGCCGCAGGTGTGAAGGTGACAGTGTTGCCGGCGTAGCTGACGGCGCCGGGCACCACCACGGTGCCGCTCTTCACGACCACCGAGGCGACGTCGAGCGTGCTCGGCAGCATGGCGCGGCTGAAGGTCGCGCTGAGCGGCAGGTTGACGGCGACCCCGGTGCTCCCGGTGGCCGGCGTCGTCGACGCGACGGTCGGAGCACCGCCTGCGTCACCATCGCCATCACTCGAGCACGCAACCAGGAGGAGCGGAAGCAAGGACAAGGACACGGTGCAGATGAGTCGTTTCATGGTCGACTCGAATTGCAACAACGGGCCCGCGCAGCCACGCATGAAGTCGGGCGCTTGCGACGAGATGAGGTGGGGGGATCGTGCGTGTCGTGGCGAGCAGTGAGGCGGATCGCCGCAGTTCAGCGCCTGCTCTTGCCGCCGCCCTTGGCCCAGACCTTCTTCATCCAGGCCTCGACCGCCGCGGTCTCGCGCGGGATCTTGCTCGACAGCACGCGGCAGCCCTTGGCCGTCACCACCACGTCGTCCTCGATGCGCACGCCGATGCCGCGGTACTTCGCGGGCACCGTGAGGTCGTCGAGCTGGAAGTACAGCCCCGGCTCCACCGTGAGCACCATGCCGACGCGCAGCTGGCCGAACTTGTAGGCCTCCTGGCGGGCCTGGGCGCAGTCGTGCACGTCGATGCCCAGCATGTGCGACACGTTGTGCAGCGAGTAGCGCTTGTAGAACTGGTGCTCGTCGCGCAGCGCCTCGAGGGCGGACATCGGCAGGATCCCCAGCCGCTCCAGGCCGTGGGCCAGCACGTCCATGGCGACGCGGTTGGGCTGCATGAAGTCGTTGCCCGGCTTGACCGCGGCGAAGGCCTGACGCTGCGCCTCCAGCACGAGGTCGTAGATCTCGCGCTGCTCGCGCGAGAACTTGCCGCTCACCGGCAGCGTGCGCGTGATGTCGGCGGTGTACAGCTCGGTGCCCTCGACGCCGGCGTCGAGCAGCAGCAGATCGCCGCGCGTGACCTCGCCGTCATTGTGCGTCCAGTGCAGGATGCAGGCGTGCTCGCCGCTGGCGGCGATGGTGTTGTAGCCGACGTCGTTGCCCTCGACGCGCGCGCGCAGGTTGAAGACGCCCTCGACCTCGCGCTCGCTCTTCGCCCGCGGCAGCGCCGCGATGACGTCCTCGAAGCCGCGCTGGGTCGAGTCGATGGCGCGCTCCAGCGCCGCCAGCTCCAGGCTGTCCTTGATGAGCCGCATCTCCGACAGCGCCGCCGCGAAGGCCTTGTCGCGCGCGCCGTCGCCCACCACCGGCAGCGCGCCGTCGATCTCGGCGCTCAGGCCGCGCAAGAGGCGCGTCGCCCCCGGCGCCGCGCTCGCCATGTCACCGGCCAGCTCTGCGAGGCCGCGCGCCTCGTCGACCGCGAAGCGCGCCTTGCTCTCGGGCACGCCCAGCCGCGGGCCGACCCACAGCTCGCCCTTGACGCGGTCAGTGAAGAAGGTGCTGTCGGTCTTGCCGGGGTTGGGCTCCACGTACAGCACGCTGGAGTGGCCGCCGCCCGAGCGCGGCATCATCACCAGCACACAGTCGGGCTCCATGTTGCCGGTCAGGTAGTAGAAGTCGCTGCCGGGGCGGAAGCGGTAGCTGGTGTCGTTGGCGCGCACCTTCTCGTGCCCGGTCGGGATGACCAGGGTGTCGCCCGGGAACAGCGCCGACAGCGCCGCCCGCCGCGCCGCGAAGCGCTGGTGACCGCGCACCTTGGCCGGCAGCTTGCCGCTGCGCGGCTTCCAGCGCGAGGTCATGAACTCGAGCAGCTTGGGAGGCGGGGTGGTGTCATGGCTTCCGGTGGCCTTGCCACCGGGAGCCATGTCCGGATTCTTCTCCGCCTTCGAGCCGGCGGGCTTGTTCAGGAACGTCATGCCCTGAACTGTGCGTCAGTTCCCCGCCAGCTTCAAGACGTCGACCCCGAGCAGGCCATACACCGCCGCGCCGTTGTCCTCACCGGCGCGGATCACGCCGACGCCGACCTCGGCCAGGAACCCGGTCTGCCGGCCCAGCCTGAGGCCGCCCGCGATCATGCCGTACACCGTGGTCGGGTCCATCACGCGCTCCTCGACCCCGTCGCCATCATCATCGCGCGGGCTATACACGTCGTTCTTCGTCACCGGCCGGCTGATCCCCGCGCGCGGCGCCAGATACAGCAGGCGCCCGAGGTCCGTCACCAGCCCGATGTCGCCGCCCACCGCGGTGCCACCGGCGCCGCCGGCCAGGCCGCCGCCCACCAGCAGCGCCAGCCCAGGCCCCAGCTGCTCGCGCAGGCCGACGCGCCCGCCGATGCTGACGTGGGTGCCGCGCTTGGCCTCGATGCAGCCGCTGCACTCGTAGGCCACCGCCTGCCCCGACAGCTGCAGCTCGCCGTCGCCGAGCGGGCTGCGCTGCTGCAAGGCCAGGCCACCGGCGCCCTCGCCCCAGCCGACGCCGCCACCACCCATGCCGACCCCCATGGCAAACGCTGACGCCCCCCGCGGCAGCGCGCTGCCGCGCTGCATCGTGGTCATTGGCGGAGGTGCCGCCATGGGCGCACATCCGCTGGCCGCCGCCAGCGCCCCGGCCACGCCAGCCACCACCACCAGGCGTCGAAAACCCGCCGCCCAGCCGGTGAAGCCTCGCCGCCCGGCCCCGTGAAATCGCGCCGTTTCCAGCTTTGCTCGCATCATGCCGCTTGCTACAGCAAGCCCGGGACCAGGTACAGTGCGCGCGTGCACTTCGACGCCGTCCTCTTCGACATGGACGGGCTCCTGGTCGACTCCGAGCCCATCTGGACCCACGTCACCGACGCCTTCTGCCGGCGCCGCGGCCAGCGCTACACCGCCGCCGACGAGGCCGCCTGCCTGGGCAGCGGCATCGGCATCACCATGGAGTACCTCAGCCGCACCTATGGCTGGCCACTCGACCGCGACGCCCAGGTCGACGAGGTCCTCGACGACCTGGTCACCCACCTGCCCAGCGCGCCCGCGATCCCGGGCGCCAGCGCGCTGCTCGACGCCCTGGCCCGCACCGGCGTCCCGCTCGCGCTGGGTTCGTCGTCGGCGCGCCGCGTGGTCGACGCCGCCCTGGGCGCGCGCGGCTGGCTG
>Ga0154020_10010595_pt1 | contig 10541 bp, 13 predicted proteins | sample Klosneuvirus_201_FD_109709 | JGI IMG/M metagenome (GOLD analysis project Ga0154020, IMG submission 109709) | Active sludge microbial communities from wastewater, Klosterneuburg, Austria - Klosneuvirus_20160825_MG | ecosystem: Engineered > WWTP > Aerobic digester > Activated sludge | place... | reverse complement strand
ATTATTTTGCTCGCAATATTTATTAGAGCAAGTTGCGGACGTCTTCGACTCTTCGTCAGGCGTTGACTTCACTGAAACAATCCAGCCCAGGTTCAACAAATAATCTGCGTAGCGTGACATACAAATTATTCTCTTGTTTTCATACGTTTCTGGGGCGATGACCGAGTCGATCGTTGCGAGGACGACGGTGGTGGTTAACGTGGCTGGATTTTCGTGCCTCGGGAAGAGCACGCTCCTGGACAGCTTCGCCAAGAAGCATTCCGAGGTTCCCGTATATAATTACGATTCTTTTACACCCTCTGGTGCTCGTCCGACCGAGCCCGGCGCATGGATCGAGTTTGAGCGAGAGATGGTCAGCTGTGTGATCTCCCACGTCCAGAAGCCCTCCACCCCCTCCTTCATTGTCCTCGACAACTTCATTAAGAAGGCGGCAATGTTCCACCAGCTGAACCGCTTCACGAATATCATCGTCTTCAATATAATATTAGATTTTATTGGGGACGAGGGCGAATGGCGTGCTCTCTACGAGAAGCGCGGGCGGCTCAACATCAGCGCCGACCACCGCCTTCACTCCTGGAAGTCCTTCGTTCGCAATGAGCTGGTCGGCCTCCCGAATTCGTTTGTCTTTCGAGTAATCTCTCTCGATGAAGCGGACTTCGAAGAGCGCGCGAATATTGCGATCGGCTTGCTTGAGAAGCTCCAGAAACTATCGCTCTCCAAGCAGGTGTGTGTTAGGCCCAAGGCCAAGGCGATTGGCAACGACTTTATCCGCGTACACTCCGAGAAGGCTCTGACTCGGGTTGATGCCCGTCTTCAAGAGTACTACTTTTATCTGCTCGAAACGAAAATCTACAAGAATGACAGCTTTGTGCTGACTAAGAATGACAAGTACAAAAATCGTTACCTCATCTGGATAAGACTCGACGTGGATCACCTCGCCGTCGATGCGAGCGACTCATTCAAATTCTCAAAGCGCCTATTGCCGCACCTCGTCCCCGATACCTTTTCGAATCCCGCACTGGCACTCGAGTGGGTCAAGACGAGAAAGGCAGACCTCGACGACGTCCTAGCGCGCGTTCCATTGGAGAGGAAGGACCTCTTCTACCACTTTCCCTGCTCCTACAACGTCTTCCACTTCCACGTCGTCGATCCGGCCGAGTTTATCTACGACTATGGGCAGATCTTTTACCCAGAGCACGCCGAGGACTTACGCACTTTTACCCTGGACGCCTCGGATCTTCTTGAAATCCTTGCAGAGCCAGCCGTCAAGATCGGTGGCGGTGAGACGAGCGAGAAGGCACCTCGAGTGCAACCCGTGCACATCAAGAGTCTCGCAGAGCCATTCTTGCTCGCGGTCTTGACCTATGGCGACAGTGCTATCCTCAGGTGGCTGATACTCATCTTCTGCTTTCTCGGCGAGGACACTGGCGGCAACCTCCCGCTGCGCATCCTGCACCACGCTCTCGTTCTTTTCTTGGACCCCTGGGTCCTGGTACCCTACTTTTTCTCCCACGTCATCCGCGTGGCCAACGCGCTCCAACCCGACCAACATGTCCTGAGCGCAGTCTACCACGCGCTCCTTGGTGTCTATTTTTTGACTTATCCGAGCCAGGCGGACGTGGCGATAGCTTCGCTCGTCAGGATTGCATACCTCAACTTCAAGGCTCGGAGCGGCCCGCGCATCAGTAACGCAAAACTTTTCTATACTTTGATTTATGTTTGCGTTGTATTCAAGTATCTTTCTTCGCGGAAGTAGAATTTTAAAATTGCGAAGTACCAGTAAACCTAACTGTCTTTCAGACCCTTTGAAGACTGTCAATCTATCGATCCAGAACGCAAGGGGAAACGACAGTGGAGACACACCGCAGCTGGTCCAAGGGAATGGCCGCGATCTCTTCGGGCTTGCGAATCCAACCCAAATGTTCAGTTCAAAATCTAGTGCGAGCTGTCAAACTGAAGGCCCGGAGCACGGGCCCACAACTTGATAAGAGCACAGAGACCAAAAGCGGGCCAGCGGTGGGAGGCGTTCATTGGCCGAGTGCAGTCCCATTTTTCGAGAACGCTCTGGAGTCCCTACCCTCTCTTCTCTTGGTCCCTCCCACCCTCCTCTCCCTTCTGAAGACTCTAAAACCGCCATGTGATTCAAATATTGATTGATTTGATATGAAAAAGTCAATTCCAACCCATAAAGCTGTCTCCATCACAAGGAATCAGGGGTGGAAAAGTTTTGGGACCGACGGTTTTTTCTCCTGTCTGGAAAAAAACACGAAATCGATTTTGCCAAGTTTTTGAGTCGAAAAGTCTGCACTTACCATATAAGGAAATATCCCCTCCATCGGAGGAACGAACCTAAAATACCCTTATTTCGATTACATTTGTGGTATTAACGAGAGTGGGACACCAGGAGTGCACTTGCTCAAACAAGTACCTGCGTTTCCCGCCTGAAGTACACGTTTTTTTTTTTATTCTTTTAATGAGACAGATAAATTGTTCACTGTGGAGTCATTGGGGTTCGCTTCAGAGTCTAATGAGTTTCTTCGTTCCTTCTCGTCGAACTCATCGAGCTCACGGTGCGTTTGCATGAGCGATACGAGAAGCGGAGAGAACTTGGCGAAGGGTTGACGAGCGTGAGCGAGTGCCTGGTTCTCCCGTTTCGTCACAACAACGCAGTTCCAATCGTTCAACGCTACATCAGGCCAGAAACGACGTAGTCTCAGACCTTTCTTGCTGCCGCTGATGACAGATCGATAGTTGAAGCGCTTCAGTTGGCACATGGCAAAGTTGACACTGATGATGCCTTGGCCGCGACGATGAAAACAATGAGGTCGTTAGCCCGAGGCTCGTGTATTTATCATAGATACAGCAATTCACCCTGCGCTGATCACGTTCCATAAGCAATCTCTCTGTAGTTCACTGGTACGGCAAAGCGCTGACGAAACTGCTCGGTGAATAGCGAGTACACTAGAGGGGGAAAAGAGGTGGGCAGCTGCGCTTTTCACCGCCAGGAAGAGTAGGGATCGCGAGCGTACACTTTCCAAGGCCTCGAATGAAATCGCCCGGAAGCCCGATGGTCCCCAGATTGAGGTCGCTGGCTTCTGCTGCGACCTGTTCGTTGACGTAGTGGGCGTTCGCCACCTCCAGCGTGTGCAAGTTGGCGGCAGCAAGATCAGCGCGCTCTTCTTGCGGCCATCTTTGCCTATGAATAATAATTTTAATCGTGCAAGGCAGAGTGGAAAGCAAAAGTGGGTCAAAGTGCGCACCGGACGGCCTCTGTGCTGACGATGTGGCGCACCGTGCGAATACTCGTTCCGAGGTTGAGCCCGTTGGGTTGCCCACAATAACGACCAAAGCCGTCCCGCTTGGCATCGTAATAACTGCCGCGATTGTGGCCAACCACTTGAACAAACGCAAACGGGTGCTCATCCTTGGGCTGCAGGATGGGGCGCAACTTCTGCTGAAAGAAAAGCAGGAGCGCGCTCACAGGTCGGCAGAGCACATAGCGATGGCCGCCAATTGCTTGCTGCTCCGCGGCATTTGCTTGCATATTTTTGAACGCCAAGAGATGAAGGACGTAGCATTGGGAAGCCGCATGCATGATCGCAGCCGAGATGGGGCCATCGTAGCCTCGGGCGCGAACAGCGCCAACCAACGACTTCATGCCCTCTTCTGATGAGCCGATGCCATCCTCGACTACTCAAGTAGCCATGGTGAGCGCCAAGCCATGAACAACGCGCAAAACTAAAAGGGAAGTACGAATACACAGGCCGGCCACAGAGCCAGGTCGCAGGACACCGCCACTCGCCAAGGCCACAAGAGCACCCAAGCGAGGCTGGAAGAACTCGGCATCTTGCTTTGTCGGGGCGCGCTGGTTGTTGAGCTCACGCTGCAGGCCTTCGAGCTCAAGGAGAGCGGTAACGGCTTCCATCGAGACGACTAAAAACAACAAATGGAGTCAGAGGACGAAAAAAAGGCGAAGAAGGCCAGAGGACGAAAAAAGGCGAAGAAGGCAAGAAATAGTTGAAGGGCAACCACCGACCTTCTAAGCTGATCGTGCCAGCCACATCAGAGCCATTGACACGCCCGCCAACAGTCGCTGCAGGAAGCGACTGCCGATGGACTTTGCGCGCCTCCCTTGCACCTCTCTCCAAAGCCTTGCGCCACGTCTCGTACCGATCCACTAGGGGGGTCCGCAATCGCTCGGAAACACTACAAAGCATCAGTCACAGACAAACAACGCGGCGAAAGAAGCAACTCTTCGCACTTGAGCCAGCGGCAGAGCGCCAAGGCCACGTGATTCACACGGGCAGCACAATTCCGCTTCGACGAGGCGGACACACGACCACGCGCCTTGTTCGCCTGCTCGACCAGCACACCAAGTAAGGGTGGAAACAAGAACAAGGCCACTCCGTGGTGCTCAAACAAGCGCCGGTAGGCAGGCCACATTTCAACCTATAATAAAATACAAAAGTGAAAGAGCTTCCAACAAGAACGACGAGACTTCCTTGTTGCGGACTCTGAACAGAAAGGAAGAAACGTGTACCACACCAAGAAGCTGTGAGCTCATCTGCAAGCGCTGCAAATCGATCGCCGCTGCTGAGACATAATCGATCAGGCTGAGCACATGACGAACGACGTTGAACATGAGCTTGCCAGGGGCCGTCTGGGGCACCGTCATCACCACGTGCCGCACGCTGGCAGGTACATCTTGCGATAGCAAGATGCGAAGCACGGGCGACAAGGCTGCGTTGTTCAAAGCCATTGGATGGAGCCCTTTTCTCACCACTTCCGAATGTTCTTCGAGAACCAAGCGCGAGCCTGCATCACGAACATCACGACAAGAATAACAAAAGGGGGTAATGAGCAGGACGGGGGCAGATACCAAACTCTTCCAGCTCTTGCAACATCACGGCCTCTTCTGCATCTTCCAGGGCCATCGCAGCAGGCTCTGCGGCAAAGGAGCCAACAATAACATCGTCAGGCGCAGGAGGCGCTGCGGGCTCCGCACCTACCGGGTCGGTCTCGCCTTCGACGAAGGGCCGCGCTTCTTCGCTCGCGATCGACACGGAGCGGGCGCGCTTCCGCCCTTGCCGGGCAGCATCCTGCTCATCTAGTTGTTGTGGACGAGGAAGGTGGCCATGATTGCGGCCCCTTGCGCCTGGAAAGGAGATCAAACCGGAGGGCAAGGGGCAGAAGGCCGCGGGACAGCGCACCTGGGGGACAGTCGGCGCACCTGGAGCCGGGCCTTGTACGTACCGTAGCGCTTTACTGCCAGAGCATAGCATGGATGCGCAGAGAAGGAGCGATAACGAAGCCGCTTGCCACATTCCGAACAGAAGCAGATCGAGCGCTTGAGCTCCTGGAGTGTCAACAGGCGCTGCCGTGCCGGCTCGTCCATCACAAGGGCGGAATGCTAACCCAGCGATCGCGAGCACCCATTCGCATTCAGAGGCGTTCGATTGGTGAAGCTCTTGAAGCAGCGTACGGCTTCGCAAACTGACGACAACCGGCGGACGGTAGAGTCTCGAACCAGGACGCTACGAAAAACAAAAAAGAATCAATAACCATATAAAGCAGACCATTCCTTGAAGCAAAATAACAAATAACAAAATCGCTATAACAATGAATGGTTCGAATGAAAAGGAGCGAGCAGGGGAGGCGAAACCAGATCGAGCCGACGGCCGCGAGCCTCGACGACGATGCTTCAGCGATGCATCTCCCTGCCCTCACCAAATCGCTACAAAGAGCTATAAAGCGGCTGATATCATCATTGCGGTGAAGGAACAGAAAGAAGACGGACAAGAAAGAAAAGAACCACCAGAAGAAAAGCCTTCACTCGTGGAGACCGAGCTCGAGGACGAGATGTCATCAAGAAGGCGGGCGCGATTGGGCGAATTAATTTCGCAAAAGAGGGGGAAAGATAATAATATGTAGGACCAAAAAAGGACGAAGAAAGCCGAGGTCCAGAGATTACGCCACACGTTTGGGTGAGGTGAACTGGTCGCACTCCTTGTGCGTTCCCGCAACACCCTCAGGCATACCTGACAAATACCTTGCGCATTTTTCACTTGACCGAGTTTGACCCGGCCTCTCGCGGCATCGAAAAGCTCCAAGAGTTCGATTGCGACTTGGGCAGGCGCGTGAGAGCCGCCGGCTGCCGCGCACCAGCAGCTCGCGCAAAGGAGTGCAGAGGACCAAGAGTCTCCCACTCGCGAGTTTTTGCCGCGGAATGGGACATAGTCGGAACGCAACGAGGCGAACGCCGAACGAGGCGAGGCGGAACGGAGACTGAGACTCTAGCCTTGCCTTCCCCTCCCTTCCACCACGTCGTGCCCAGCAATCTTGCGCGCTTTAGCCCGAGGCCCGAGGGCTGAGCTGCCTCCTGGAGTCCTGGCCCTCCTCACTCGTCACGATTCGGTGTGCCTTCTACCCCTTTGTGTCATGAGAGCTTCGACACTTCCCTTCCTGCGTTCCCTCTCTGCTGCTGTTTGTGTCCTTGCACGAAAGTAATGTTATGAATGGTGTTTGAAGGGTTTGCGGTGTTCCGAGAGGCTCTGTTGTGCGAAGGCGTTCTCTTCCCCGTGTGCGCGTTGCGTAGCCCTAGCGTTGCGTGCCCAGCCTGCCTGTTGTGTGCCCATTGTGTGCCCATTTTGTGCCCCTGATGTGCCCATTGCGTGCCCATAATGTGCCCATTGTGTGCCCATTCAGCATCGGAGGGGCAAAGAGAATCTTCCCTTCACTGAGCTGTTCTTGTTCTGTTCATGTCTCGCTGACTTAGCGGCCATTCGTCATTACTGTCTATTTATTCCTACCTCTTATGATATTGTTCAGATACAAGATGTCCGGCCACGCAAGCACTCTTTCTGATGCTCAAGCAGAAAAGCTTGGCGACGCGTGCATGTCAGGCGATAATCGCGCCATTGATATCTTTGTTGCGATTACTAACTCAAACTCGTACGTCGAACAAGTGGCTGCTGAGCGTGTGTCCATGGAGACCTACACCTCGCGTGATGCGGAGTCAAATTCTGGCTATGCTGCAGCATCAAATATTATTCATAATTCAGACCAGTACCACGGAGTGCCGTCGACGTGGTCGAAAAAATAGTGCGGTTCCCACTGGGCCCAGTTAAATGGCTAACTAGATTGAAATGCCTCGTTTGATAGTTTAATAAAATAGCTGCTAATCATCGTTCCCGCGGAGTTCCATGGTGTGTCCAGACGGCCTAGAAGAGTTAGTGATTTTTTGTGAAGTTAATTAACAGACTTTCGACCTCCTGGAGGATCCATCCAGAATCGGCAGTTAGTTTTTATTGAAGTCTCGTAACTGTACGTCTCTAATTTAAGGATTAGCCTGCGTGGGATAGAGGGCGCGATATGACAGCATGTGAACCAGATCGGATTGAATCGCGGTTTATGTTCCTTCCATCGACATCGGTTCCCGCTTGATGGGGAATCTCAAATTGAAATCCAGATCCGAACTAAAAAAATTTTCAGAAAGTTATTCATTCCACTCCTGTACCGTCGCAAGAAAGCGTAGACATAATCAGCTTGTCAAAAAGCTGGCGACTCTCCATGGAGCCTGCAATGAGGAGTGAAGCGATACCTCATTGCCATTCATATGATGCAACTTGCGCGACGCAGCGACAGTGTGCCACACACTGCGCTTCGGGTCTTGCCTATTAAAGTCGTCCATGCAGCTTCTCTTCGGGCATACTATTTAATTCCGCAGTTTGTATTCATAGCGATGTCCTTAATCTTATTCGCGTGGAGGAAAAAGCGATAGGACGTCGTGATGCCCGTATCGGACTGCCTGGCCACAGAGCAATGACCTGGTGTGACGTGAGGAACGCGACTGGCCCCTTGGGCGGAAAGATTTTATACTTGTTATTTCCAGAGGACATTAAAAACGATGATTAATTGATTCCGCGGGGGGATTAATCACCGTCCCGCGAGGGAAACTTTTCGAATTAATCCGTCTCCAGAAGCAAATTTCGGCTAAAATCGACTAAATGAGTGAATTAATCAGCGTTTTCCTTGAGGAAAATCACCGTCTCAGCCGAATTAATCACCGTACCTCGGGTCAATTAATCATCGGTTTTAATTGCCTCTGGTTATTTCACCCGCCAGTCGTGCAATCAGTTCAGTCTCGTTTGCATGTGGACAGCTATTAACAGAACACTTTTTCTTATTTATTTTAATATTATTTTTGTTTAAATATCTAGGGGCGACCAATTTACCGAATGTTTCATTTAATACCGACGACTTTTCTGCCGGTTACACTGACGAGTGTTCCAATGCTGAGCAGGTCGCGAGGCGTGATGGAGAACAGGACGCAAAGCACACAAAAGAATTCTGCCACCTAGGAGGGCGAGCAACACGAAAAGATGAGAGATTTTCTTGCAAATATCAAAAGGCAAAGCAAATGTCACAGAGGGTAGCAGAGGCGGGTTGTCCGCTAGAGATTTCACACGGGCAGGCGGCCAGTGGAGCAGGAGCGGCAGCGAGCAGAACACGATCGTCAGTGCCCTCGCGAAACCGCTCAATGGGGAGGTCTCTATGGTAAGACGGAGAGCTATATTAATATATCAATAAGCTTTTCTTTGTCAACATAGAATTCTTGTCCCCTGCTCGCTGATGGCGCTGTCGAGGACTGTTGATCAGCTGACGCCTCGGTCGCCGTTTGACAACCATTTTGCCACTCAGAAAGATGTTTATTTCGATTACACTGTGGGGAACGAGGAGACGGGCGCGACGTACCCGCCCGACCACGAAGGGGCTCTGGATTCCGTTCGAGTGCTCGCCCCTTCGAACTGGGTCGGCGCCGCCAATTCGAAGCAATCTTGTGGCAAAAAATCATCGGAGAGGACGAGAGCGGTACTCTTTCTTAACTTTCTTTTAATTATTAATAAATGAAAATTCTCTCCTATTTCTCTCTCGTTTTTTCGGCGCCGTCCTTCTTCTTCTCTCGCCTGCCATCTCTTTCTTTTTTGGGTCGAGATACCGTATTGATATGTTTTTTCTCTTTTTAGTTTCAAACAGATAATGTGGATTGGCGAACTGGCGCGGATTTATCGAACGCCGCTCTCTTCTCTTCATTCGCTAAGTTGGATTGTTCAAAATTGGATTCCAGCTCCCACTCCAAATTCTCGCCCATGACTTTCGCCGCACTCGATTCCTATGCCCGATGTACTATTGAGAAGAGAAGGTTAATCCTGGTTCGTCATGGCAACCGCCAAGACCGCGTGGAATCGGGTGACTGGGAAGCGTATTCACAGCTCCACAATCTCCCATTGCACGATCCTCCGTTATCTTTCGAGGGCCATGCGCAGGCGCTGGCTGTTGCGGCGCAGCTTGAGGATTGTTCGGCCGTGGAACTACTTACGTCGCCATACCTCCGCTGCCTGGGCACCGCCGTGCCCCTCTCGCAGCGGCTGGGACTGAAGATGCAAATCGAACCAGCTCTTGGGGAGTGGTCCCACCCGCGAAAGAACGAATACCGAGGCCCGGCCCAGTGCATGGTGGCCCCAGATCTCTCGCCCTATGCGCCGCACTTTGTTGCCTGCCGCGCGGTGCAGTGGGCGCCGGTCCAGATCGTGCCGAATGAGTCGGTCCTTGATCTCCACCTTCGTGCGCACCGACTGGCCACGGAACTAGAAAAGGTGGCCAATGGGACTACGGTGTGCATTTCGCACGCGTCGGTGATCCTCGCACTTGCTCGTGCGCTGGTGCGCGATGCGACGCTCCAACTTGAAGTGGGAATGGCGAGCATCACAGTGCTGCAGCGCGACGCCGAGGGCAACTGGACACTCGTATCGCAGACAGAAGTCGCACAAGACTCAAGTCCCTCCTACACATTTCCGTCTGACTATCAGTTCGAGCTTGGCTCGATTGACTATACAAAACTTCGACGAGAAGAGGTCAAAAGTGATGCGGGTCCACGCGCAGAGCAATGAAAAGCTACGTCAGCGAGAATCTTGCACAATTATTCCCGTTCGATCCAGGGATAGCCAAAATAAGTGTAAACGGGTGTAAATTTGTCACGATTAACAAGATAAATTACAAAGATAAGGGGCTTGCTTCGCAGATCTCGGAACTTCTTTGGTCTGATGCTGAGTTGTTGACACAGTCCAACCCTCTTTCGGCCAAGCCAGCGGTTTGCCGAAGAACGGCTCTTTTTCAACTATACGCCTTTCCGCGAAACTCGCCTCCATACCAAGCGCAATCGAGGTCGTGATCTTCATCAGACTCGTCGCCATCGTCGTATTGTTCGCATGAGACAACTCAGACAAGGCGCACTCACCTTTCGAGGTGTTCCGATCGGGTGGAGGTCTGGAGAGGTGAGGGAAAGAAATGATTTATTTCGGCCGTCTCACAACGGTTAAATAGCCGGTTGTAACATAGGAGAGCTCAGAAGGCGAGGATACGTGCGCTATTAAACCACAACGCGGCCAGTGCCGCGAGTGTGTATGCGTTTCAATTTGTTCATTGTGTTGTGTTTTAATTGCTTATACAGTGACTGTACTTAGCCAATACTGAACATTATT
>Ga0154020_10010593_pt1 | contig 10543 bp, 8 predicted proteins | sample Klosneuvirus_201_FD_109709 | JGI IMG/M metagenome (GOLD analysis project Ga0154020, IMG submission 109709) | Active sludge microbial communities from wastewater, Klosterneuburg, Austria - Klosneuvirus_20160825_MG | ecosystem: Engineered > WWTP > Aerobic digester > Activated sludge | place... | reverse complement strand
TCCAGCCCGAGCTCGCGGCGCCACATTTCCTGGATCGCTTCAGCGATCGCACGGTGATTCTCCGAGGTGTTGAACAACAGATCGAGGCTGGGTGCACCCTGCCCCCCCGGATAGCCCGCCTCGGCCAGCAGCGCGCGCGCCGCGGCCGGATCTGAGACGACCCCTTCCGGGGGCATGTATCCACCGGTGTCGGGTGGAGTGAAGGCCGTGGCGACCCGCTGACCCGCCCGCAGAATACGATCCACAATCGCCCTTCGGTCGATCGCCAGCGAGAGCGCTTGGCGGACTTTGGTCAGATTGAGAAAGGGGCGCGTGACATTGATTCGGTAAAAATAAGTCGCGAGGTAGGGGTCGATGCGCAACATTTCCGGCGAAGCCGTGCGATAGGCGTCGATCTTGGAGACCGGCAGCGACTCCGTGAGATGCAGCTGCCCCGAGCGGAACGCACGTTCCTCGGCGTTGATGTCCTCCATGGGGTAAAAGTGAATGGCGTTCAGGCGAACGGTTGCTGCGTCCCAGTAAGTGGGGGACTTCTGCACGATCATGCGTTGCCCCACGCGCCACTCGGTGAGAACGAACGGACCATTGCCAACGAGTGTGCCAGGTCGGGCCCAGGGGTTTCCGCGGACTTCGGTTGAACCGTGCCGGCGGAGCGTCGGTAGGTGGACCGGCCACCAGACCCAGTGCTGCAACAGTGAAAGAAAATAGGGCGTCGGACGTTCCAGGGTTATTCGCAACGTCCGGTCATCCAGCGCGGCGAAACCAACCTCGAGAAAAGAGGGCGTATGCCCCTTATGGTAGGCCTCGGCCCCGCGCACGACGTACATGAGATTTGCGTTGTCGGCGGCGAGCGTCGGAGTCAGGACCCGCTTCCACGAATCGATGAAGTCTTGGGCGGATACGAGGTCACCGTTTGACCAGCGGGCATCGTCCCGGAGATAAAAAGTGTAAATCAGACTGTCGGCCGATACGATCCATCGTTCCGCGACGCCGGGCGCAGGCGCGAGCGTCTGCGGATCCTCAGCCACCAATCCCTCGAACAGGGCGGACAAGACCGTGTGATCACTGGCCGCGGTGGCGAGGTGCGGGTCCAGGTCCGCCACCTCCGGTCCCATGCCACGATGCAAAACCTGGTCGCGGACCCCTCGTTCGACATGGGGCTCCCGGACGCCGCAACCGGCCAGAAAGGCGATGAGGCAAATCGCAACGGTGGCGCGCAGGACTCCAAGAGCGGCTGGCATGGGGGCCTTAGAGTCGCTTCAGCAAAGCCACCGCATGGGCGGCAATGGCGATGCCCCGGCCGATTTCGTCCACACCCTCGTTGGTGGTCGCCTTGACCCCGATGTCCTCGGTCGGGAGGCCTGTCGACTGCGACAGCGCCGCCTTCATCTCCGCCAGTCGGGGCAGGATCCGCGGTTTCTCGGCGATGAGCGTGGCGTCGATGTTGACCGGCTCCCAGCCCCGGTCGCGCAGCTCCGCCACGACCCGCGCGAGCAGGATCTGGGAGTTGATTGATCGGTAGGCCGGATCTGTATTAGGAAAAAAGTGACCGATATCCGGCAGGCCGGCTGCACCCAGCAAGGCGTCGCAGATCGCATGGGTGAGGCAGTCGGCGTCACTGTGACCCTCCAGGCCGTAGTCCGTTTCGAAGCGAACGCCGCCCAGGACGAGGGGCCGGCCGGGGACGATGCGGTGGATATCGTAGCCGTGGCCGATTCTCATGACGACGCAGGAGGCTGGCGGGTTCTCACCGGCGGGAGGGAGCAAATGGCAGGCAAAGGGAGGGATACGAGGGTGAGAAGGCGGGGTGCGAGACCTGTGGCGGACTCATTCGGAGGACCGCAGCGCGAGCAGATGTTCGCACCAGGCAAAGTCGGAGGGCCTCGTAAGTTTCGGATTCGCGTGGGTGTTCTCGAGCAGGGCGACCGGATGACGAAGCTCTTCCACGGCCTGTGCGTCGTCGGTGATGCGAATCCCCTTTTTGGCGACGCGGCGGTAGGCGCGGACGATCAGTTCGCGGGCGAAGACCTGTGGCGTCTCCATGGCCCAAAGCCGGGAGCGATCGAGCGTTTTCAGGTGCCCGGACTCGTGATGCTTTTTGATCGTATCGGTGACACTATGGGCAAGGACCACCGCATGCTCCCTCCTGACGATCTTGTGCAGGGCCACCAATTGTTCCGCGCGCACCAGCGGTCTCGCGCAGTCGTGGATAAAAACGTAGTCGATGTCATCCGGCAGGGCCTCGAGCGCACGGGCCACGGAGTCCTGGCGCTCCTGTCCGCCGCGAACGAAGAGAGCAGGCGTGGGTGCGTAGGCGGAGAGTTGAACCGATTGCGGTCCGTCTCGGTAAACGACAACGTAGAAGTCGACGACACCGCTTTCGAGGAAAGCGCCCGCGCAATGGGCAAACGCGGGTTTGCCTCCGACGGGGGCGAGAATCTTGTCATCGACCGTGCCCTGCATGCGCTTGCCGCTGCCCGCGGCGAGGAGAATGGCGGCGTTACGGCTCATGGCGGAGACAGAGGGCGGGCGGAGGTGAGGGCGGGGAGAATGACGGCTCCGGCAAAGCGGGACGGGTGGAGCCAAGTGGGAGAGAATCTCATGAACGTGCTTCAGCTGCCCGGACCTCCGCGAGGATGGCACGGGTTGCAGCCACGGGGTCCGGAGCGCGGAGGATGGGACGCCCCACCACAAGGAAATTGGCCCCGGCGACCGCGGCCTCCGCGGGGGTCAGGACCCGAGTTTGGTCGTCCGCTTTGGCTCCCGCCGGCCGGATTCCCGGGGTGATCAGCTGGACGCCCGCCGGCAACTGTTGTCGCAAGGGTGCCAGTTCCAAAGGGGAACACACCAAGCCCGTCAGGCCGGAGTTAACAGCCAGACGAGCGAGGTGTGAAACTTGGGCTTCCGGGGCCGCGGCGACCCCGACCTGCTGCAGCGCGGCGGCGCTCATGGAGGTGAGGACCGTGACCCCCAGCAAAAGGAGGTCGGGTTTGGACGCTTGCTGCGCTTTGACTGCCCAGCGCATCATCTCCTCGCCGCCGCTGGTATGCAGGGTCAGCATGTGGATCGGCAGGTGCGCAGCGGATTCCACGGCATGGGCGACCGTGTTGGGGATATCGTGCAGTTTGAGATCAAGAAACACCTTGTACCCCATTCCCGCGATTTCTCGCACGCAGTCGGGTCCGCACGCGGTGTACATTTGCAGGCCGATCTTCACCCATTGAATCTCACCCGTGAGAGAACGGAGGAGAGGCGCAACGATGCGGGGTGAGGGTTCGTCCAGGACGAGGATGAGTTCGCAGGCCATGGTAAAGGTGAAGACTGAGTAAGGGCCGTCTGCGACGATTATCAAACCGGGAAACGGGGTGTTTCGGCTTCCTTCAGCCAGCCAAGTCGTTTGACTGGAAACCTACCCAGCTGCCGTGTCCTCTGTCACCCTCCACTCTCCGGCCAAAATCAATCTGTTTCTGGCCGTGATTGGCCGCCGTCCGGATGGATTTCATGACCTGGTTTCTGTGGTGGCGCCGGTGACTCTGGGTGACAGTCTTTCTGCCGAGGTCACCCGGACAGGGGAAATTGAGATGAGTTGCGACGATCCGGGACTGCCGGTGGATGAAAGTAACCTCGTGATTCGAGCCGCGCGTGCATTTCAGGAGGCCTCCGGCTGGAGTGGAGGCGTTCGCTTTCGGCTTCTCAAACGCACGCCTCAAGGGGCGGGTTTGGGCGGAGGAAGCAGCAATGCCACGAGCACCCTGCTCGCCCTCAATCATTTGGCAGGTGAACCGCTTACCCCGGAAGCATTGGCGAAACTGGCTGCAGATCTCGGCTCGGATTGCCCGCTGTTTCTCCACGGTGGGCCCCTGGTCATGCGAGGCCGGGGCGAACACCTTGAGGCGCTCTCAGATGGGGCGGTGCAGCGATTGAGGGGGAGGAGGGTCTGGCTGTTCAAACCTCCCATCAGCATCGCGACTCCCTGGGCTTTTCGCCAGTTGGCGGCACGAGCGCCGGACAGCTACTTGGCGCCGTCGGCGGCGGAAGAACGATTGTCCCGTTGGTTGCGATCGCCAACCGCTCCGGTGGAGGAGCTCCTCTTCAACTCCCTCGAATCGGTCTGTTATGAGAAGTACCTCGCGCTCCCAGCGCTCGTCGCTCATTTGGAGAAACGCTTTGCGTTGAAAGTGGGTATGAGTGGCAGCGGGAGCGCGTGCTTTGCCCCGATTCCTGCCGGTTTCACCCCCGAGATGAGTGCAGCGGTGGAAGCAACCGTCCGAGAAGCCTGGGGAACGGAGGCCTTTTTTGCGGAAGTAGGAATGGTCTGACGGTGATCGATTTTCGGTTGGAAATGGATTTTGCAGAAATCCGCGTTGACCGCCTGCGGTCGCCACCGCTTAACCTCGCAAGCCGTCGAACCACCCCCATCGAACGGACGTACTTTAATTCATGCCCGCCAACGCTCGTGCGAAATCTGAAGTCACAGTGCAAGGCATCTCCGCCTCGCATGGGATCGCATACGGGCAGGTATTTCTCTATTTGCAGTCGGATCTGGAGGTTCCCTCCTACCAGGTGGATCCGGACAAGCGAATTGAGGAGGTGTCGCGTTTTGAGCATGCCCTGCTGATCACCCGGGGGCAGATTCAGAAGATTCGGGATGAAGTGGAGAAAAACCTGGGGGCGGATGAAGCCCGGATTTTCGATGCCCATATGCTCGTCCTGGAGGACCAGGCGCTGATTTCAGAAACGATCCGGGATTTCGAGTCAACCGGCCGCAATATCGAGACGTGTTTCAATGCGGTTTCGCAGCGGTATGTGCAGGCCTTTTCCGAAATCGACGACGAGTACCTGCGGGAACGCGCCGGTGACATTCGCGATGTGGCCCAGCGGGTACTCGCCAATCTGATGGGCCAGGCTGCGGGCAATCTGTCCCGCCTGGTGGAGAAGCGAATTGTGGTCGCGAACGACATCTCGCCGTCCGACGCAGCATCGATTGATCGCAGTCACGCACTGGCGATCGTGACCGACACGGGTAGCAAGACAAGTCACGCGGTCATCGTGGCCCGTTCGATGAAGGTGCCGGCCGTGGTGGGTTCGCGCAATCTGACCTCGCAGGTTCGCAACGGCGACTGGATTCTCGTGGATGGCTACGATGGCGTGATTGTCATCAACCCCACCGAGCAAACGCTCTTTCGGTATGGGAAGATCCAGCTGCAGAAGAAGTCTTTTGAGCAGCGGTTGTTTGCCGCCAACCGGCAACCCTGCGTCACCCTGGATGGAGTCGCGGTGACCTTGAGGGCCAACATCGAAAAGGAAGACGAAGTTTCACTGGTCAAGGAGTACCTTGCTTCGGGCGTCGGTCTATTCCGCACGGAATTTCTCTACCTCAATGCGTCCCGTATTCCCACGGAGGATGAACAGTACGCGGCGTATCGAACGGTGGCGGAACAGCTCGCCCCTGCCCCAGTGGTGATCCGGACCCTTGACCTGGGCGGCGACAAACCGATCACGGGGAATCCCGAGCTTTTTCCGCACGAGGACAACCCCTTTCTTGGATTTCGCGCGATCCGCTTTTGTCTGGAGAATCTCGAACTATTCAAGGACCAGCTGCGGGCGATTCTGCGGGCCAGCGCCCACGGGCACGTGCGCCTGATGTATCCAATGATCAGTGGCTGCGAGGAGCTGGATCGTGCCAACGCGGTGCTGGATGAGTGCCGAAACGAACTGCGGATCAAAGGCGTTCCGTTTGACGAGAAGCTGCCGGTGGGGTGCATGATCGAGATCCCGAGCGCCGCGTGCACGGCGGATCTGCTGGCGGCGAAAAACGATTTTTTCAGCATCGGAACCAACGATTTGATCCAGTACCTGCTCGCGATCGACCGGGTGAACGATCGCATCGCGCACCTGTACGAGCCCACCCATCCGGCCGTGGTGCGCACGCTCAGCCAGATTGTCCACGAAGCCCACCGGGCGAAGATCCGCGTGAGTGTCTGCGGCGAAATGGCCGGGGATCCGGTGCTTGCGCCCTTGCTGATCGGACTGGGCGTGGACGAGCTGAGCATGACGCCGCCCCTTCTGCCCGCAGTGAAGTTTGCGGTCCGGGCCATGACCATGTCAGATGCCCGCGCGCTGGCTTCACAATCCCTGACGCTGAAGGGTGCGAAAGAGATCCTGGCGCTTTGCGAGACGTTCTACCGGGCGCGGGTCAAGGTGGACTGACGGACGGCACCGCCGGCTTCTGTCCGCTGGCCAGAACGGTTTCAAATCCTGGCTCCCCTTCCTCTTTCGCCACGATGGAGACCTCCACCTGTTCAAAACCGGCCCCGCGCAAAAACCCATGCAGGGCAGTCTCCTTGAAGCCCAGCCAGACATCGGCGTAAAGGTCGCGCGCTTTTTCGAACCCGTGTTCCTTCAGATCGAGGACCACCAACTGGCCGCCCTCCCGGAGAATGCGGAAGGCCTCGCGCACCGCAGTTTGTGGATGCCTCGCGTGGTGAAGAGCCTGACTGAGGATCGCCAGGTCGACTGAACGATCGGGCAGAGGCACCTGCTCAATGTCGCCCAGACGGTAGGTGAGATTGCCCAGCCCGTTCTTGGTCGCGAGCTCGGTTCCCACCTCGACCATCCGAGGGGAATTGTCGATACACCAGACCTGGTTGACACGGCGCGCGAGGAGCTGGGAAATCAGGCCCTCACCTGCACCCAGATCAGCGACGTCAATAGGCGGGGCGAGCCGGAGCGCGAGATGCCCGATGGCTTGCCAGGAACGACCCGGGCAGTAGTTGCGACCGAGTTTGCCGGCGATCAGGTTGAAGTACTGTTCCTGATGAGCCCGACGTCTCGCCAGCACCCGGTCGAGATTGGCCTGATCCTCGACCAGTTCAGGCGACACCGCATCCCACGCGGCGCGCAGCAGATTCAATTGTGCGGCAGGCAGTCCGCTGCGCAGCGAGTAAAAGGCCTTTTTGCCGTCGCGGCGGTCGGATACGAGGTCCGACTGTCGCAGCAGTGCCAGCTGGGAAGAGATGCGCGATTGCGCCATGCCCAGGATGTCCTGAAGCTCCGCCACGGAAAGTTCTTCCCGGAGCAGGAGCGCCAAAAGCCTCAGGCGGGTCGGATCGGCAAGGAGCTTGAGGAGGTCCCAGCTGGCGTTTACGCTTCGCACGCGAGACTTACTTGATCAGGCGAAGGTTGAACGGATACTTGTACAACTCGCCCTGGTTGGCACGGAGCGTGGCTATGATGATGAAAACGAGGTTGGCGATACCCACGGCCGCGAGAAGGAAGATGCCGATGACGACGAACATGAGTACGAACGAGACAATCGCCGCGAGCAGCACGGTGATCTGGAAGTTCAGGGCCTCTTTGCCCTGATCGTCGACCTGCGGAAATTCAGTCTTCTTGATCTGCCACACAATGAGCGGGCCGATGATATTTCCGACAGGAATGATGAAGCCGGCGAGGGCCGAAAGGTGGCAGAGCATCGACCACGTTTTGGCATCATTCGAGGAGCTGGCAGGGGACGGGCTGGAGGGGGAAGAGCTGGAGTCCATGGTGTTCGGTATGTTCGCATGACTGCCGGGCGTCAACCATCCGGCTATGAGTTCGACTCACGTCTTCCGCGCTCCGCTGAATCAGTCGCTTCTTCAGGGTGGCAGATGATGGGTCGACGTCGGTGAAACTTCCTTAAATTACTGAAAGAAAGGATCTTTGGAAATTTAAAGACGCGGACGGCGGAAAAGAGGCCGGGGGGTTTAAACCCGACTGAGCGCGAGGTCGACCGTGCCTGACTTCTTCCCGCGTCTTGCCCGGCACTCTGGCGGAGTGCGCGGGCGGGACCGGGCCGCGGGATCAGGCTTTGTCGGCGTAGCGGGAAATGCCCGTTACGACGTAGCTATCTTCCGAGGTGCCGATTTTCACTTTTACCTGATCGCCTACCTTTTTGGAAAGCAAAGCGAGGCCAAGCGGCGTCTTGTAGGCGATGACGTGATTGTCTGGATCACTGTCCCAGGCACCCAAGATGGTGTAGCGCGAAACGCTGTTCGTCGTCGTGCTCTTGATTTCGACGATGCTTCCCGCGCTGATCTGGTCGACGGTGGCGTCCTTGAAATCGGTGATCCGCGCCCGGCCGAGATCTTTTTCCAGCAAACTCTTCTGGGCCATGAGCACTTGTTGATCCTGCTTTGCCATCTTATACTCGGAGTTTTCCTTGAGGTCGCCGTGTTCGCGGGCGGTGGCAATGGCTTTGGAGTTCTCGGGGATTTTGCGCGAGACGATGCTCTCGTACTCTTCGCGTTTCCGTTCGTAGCTCCCGCGTGAGACCAACAGCTGCTCCTCTTTCGATTCCGCGTCGGTGGCGACCAACGACTGGATGCTCGGGAAGATCTTGATGAAGCGAGCGAGCAGCGATTTCTTCGTCAGCTCTTCGAAACCTTGATTCAGCATCAAGGTGTTGGCGAGATCGCGTGCCGTTTCAGGATCGGCCGTCGAGAGCAGGTCTCCGATGAGGTCCGTGTCTTCACTCAGGATGTCCCCGAGCGGAATCCGCCGGGCCGAGGCCGATTGCAGCGCCTCGTAGTCAATGGCGAAGAAAATCGCATTGAGCAGACGGGGAGTGATCATGTCATTCAACAGCTTGGCGAATTTCTTCGAGTGCCGGTTCTTGACGATCCACAATAGAACGGGCGCACGCAGATTTTGCTCGGTTTGCCACCGCTTCAGAACCGCGGCCAATTCGTCGGTGTGCCCGTTCTCCACGAGGAAATTAATGCACTCGGTGGTGAACTTTCCTTGCGAGGTCTTTAGCAGGTTGAAGACGATGTCTCTTGCCTCGATTGGGTGAGTCTGGAGGACCAAACCGAGGAAGCGCGATTGAAATTGAACGGGGATCTTTTCCGCGATCGCAGGCAAGTCGCGAGGGTTGGCAATCAGGGCGGCCTGGGTGGGCTCGAGGCCGGTTGCATCCACTTTGGCCAGCGCCGCCAAGTCGTCGCGAACGGCCGCGCCGTAGAGACGTTCGGCGGCGTCGAGCTGATTGGAGTCCTTCACCGATTCCGAAACACCGGCCAGGATCGCTGTCAGATCGGTCTTGGTTTCGCCCTTTTCCGCGGCGTTGACCAGCTGTTCAGCCAGTTGGATACGTCGCCGGGCCGAGCGTGTGCCGTTGAAGCTCTCCAGGATTTCATCCTCGGCGGAAACCGGGATTTCGCGCAATACGTAGCACTCTGTCTTCTTGACCGGTACGGCAATACGCGGGTCCTTCGCGATCGCTTTTTTCGCGGTGGCCCACCACTTCTTGAAACGATCCTCGCCCAAAGCCTGGGCCAGGGTGATTTCGAGATCGATGGCGGTCGTCGCGTTATTGGGGTAGGCCTGCAGCGCCTCGACGACGAGCTGGGCAGGATCTTTGTCGATCAACGAAGCGATCTGCGCCGAGTCGGTCTCTTTGCGCACGAGCAAGTGCTTGGGGTGGAGCACATCCATGGTGGTCAGGCAGAACGCCGGATCCATCGCGTGGCTCTTCTTGGAAGCAAAGTCGATGATGAGCTTTTGAGTGGACTCGTCGTACGACTTGATTTGCCCGAAGCCCCAGCTTCGGTGGATGACGTAGGCACCCGGTTCCATCGCTTCCAGTTTGGATTTGGCCGTCTTGAGAGACGGGTTCTTGGCTAAAAGCGCGGTGACAGCGTCCGAGTTCATAAGCAAAAGTTTGTGAGTTCTGAACCTGAGAGCACATCCTAGCCGCCCCGCGGATGTCAACCAGACCGTTCTGGGGAAAGGTGAAGCGGTTGGGCGATAGGCCTTGGCAAAAACCCACGGTACGCCACCCTCCGGGCCGCGCATGTCGGACCGACCCCTTTCCCCGCCTCCCCGTTCATCGTCGCCGGTCTCTCCGGCTTGGGCGGCGGCAGTCCGGCTTTTGTTGCGGTGGTTGGAGCAATCCGAGCGGGCCGATTCGCTGCTTGAGGGGCTTCCCAAGGACCTCTCGCGGGTTGAACGTGCCCGAGTGCAGCACTTGTTCTTTGGTACGCTCCGTCACCTGGGTCGGCTTGAACGGGAGTTGGAGCGCTGGGTGTCAAACCCTCCGCGGATGCGGCTGCGTGCACTTTTGTTAGTGGCTGGCTTTGAGTTGATTGAAGGAGGTGAGGAGGGCCATGTAGCCCGGGTCGTTCACCACGCGGTTGAACAGGCCAAAGCCATGGCGAGTCCCTCCGAGGCGCGTCTGGTCAACGCGGTCCTGCGAAAAATGGCGGTGGGATTAAGTGTACCCCTTGAGGCGTCTTTGCTCTCCGGGACTGCGCTGGCGGATGCCTTTTCCCATCCGGAGTGGCTGGTTCGCCGTTGGATCAGCGCCTGGGGCGAGGGACCGACCCGTTCCTTGCTCGCCCTCCACCAAACGCCGGGTCCCATGCACGCACGTTGGCGTGACGCCAGTTCGACTCCCCCGGACTGGTTTGTAAGGACACCGCTGACGGAGTTTTTTGAGCTGCCGCCAGGACGTTGGGGCGAAATTGAACCTCTGCTCAAATCGGGCCAGATCTATCTTCAAGAT
>Ga0154020_10010592_pt1 | contig 10543 bp, 11 predicted proteins | sample Klosneuvirus_201_FD_109709 | JGI IMG/M metagenome (GOLD analysis project Ga0154020, IMG submission 109709) | Active sludge microbial communities from wastewater, Klosterneuburg, Austria - Klosneuvirus_20160825_MG | ecosystem: Engineered > WWTP > Aerobic digester > Activated sludge | place... | reverse complement strand
TTCGACTGAGCGCGAATCGACCAGCCGCGTTCCGAATCGTACGCCGCCCCAACGCATTGGTCGGCCCGAAGAACTGAGCGCGTCCGACCAGCGAGTTGCCGCCAATTCGTGATCCTCGTTGACGAGTGCGCGAGTGATCGCGTCACTCACACCGCGTGGCTGAATCGCGAACACATCGCGAGCATGTGAGTTCGTCACGACGGTCGGGTTTCGCAGACTGTCCACCAGCTTTCGGCCGACTCGCGCGTAGACGGGAGTCACCAGTCCCAGCCACAAACTCGACAGTCGCGGCGACAAAAACGGCACCGGGATCATCCAGCGTTTCAGGCCACGTTGCCGAGCGTATTCCTGCATGAGCTCGCGGTACGACACCTGATCGGGACCTCCGATCTCAAAGATGTCGCTCGGCCCCTGAGGCAGATCGATGGCCGCCAGCAGGTAGCTCAACAGATCTTCGATAGCGATCGGCTGCGACGGAGTCGAAACCCACTTCGGGCAGAGCATCACAGGCAACTTCTGGACGAGTGCTCGAATGAGTTCAAACGACAGGCTGCCAGAGCCAATCACGATCGAGGCACGAAACTCGATGACTTGCGATCCCGATTCGCGCAGGATTTGTCCGACCTCCTGCCGACTGCGAAGATGTTTGGAGAGCTCCTGTTGTTCTTCACCGAGGCCGCCCAGGTAAATGATTCGGCGCACTCCGTTCCGCCTGGCCGCTTCGGAAAAATTGCGAGCCGCGACTCGATCTTCATCCTCAAAATCTTTGCCGGTTCCCATCGAATGCACGAGGTAGAACGCGGTCTCGACGCCATGAAGTGCTGCCTGAAACGTCTCTGGTTGCAAGACGTCTCCGGCGACAACTTCGGTTTGCGAGCCAACTCGCGACTGCAGAAACTCCGGCCGCCGAGCCAGGCACCGAACGTTTAGCCCGCGTGACTCCAGCAACGGAATCAAGCGGCCGCCGACATAGCCGGTGCCGCCAGTGACCAGAATTCGAGAGACATCAGACATCGACAGTACCTCAGTCTCAGACGACAATTTCAAGACGGATTCAATGCGAAAACACTCGAGCCAATTGGGGGCTCAGGTGTCCTCACGTTGAGAGCTGGGAAGTTCGAGAACCTCCACAGCTTAGGGCATAACATACAGATCGCGAACTACGGACGGCGATCAGCCTGCTGAGTCTAGTGGATCACGCGAGCAGTCGTCACAATGTTCTTGTTCGATCCCTCTGCAGCGAAGATCGGCTCCTGTGCCACACCGAACGCTGCCACACCCAAAAAGAAACCTCGATTCCACATGTCACTCTCCCTTGAGCAAGTTGCGGTAGTCCTCTAAACGTCGAATGATGATTTGATCTACGTTGCCAAGAGCGATTGAACGGTATGCCCGAGTTATTGTTCGATCGTTAACACCGACTCTCTAGCAATCCTGCAAAAAACTGAATTTCAGTGTTGCGCGATCGTTCGAATTTTTCCTGACTAGTACGTAGTAAGCTAAGAATAACGGCTATTCTGGCTTCGAACTCGACATTTTCCACGCATTTACGATGGGATTCGATCCAAAAGAACGATTTGGACGTTTTGTGTGTTGTAGTCCGTTATCGACTGCGGTATCATCGAGAGCACGACAATCGAGTCATCTTTTTTTGGTCATTCACGTGTGAGACTCATGGATCCACTTCTCTCGCCCAAACAGGTAGCGAACGCTATTGGCGTCAGCGAGTCTTCATTGAAGCGCTGGTGCGATCAGGGTCTGCTGGCCAGTGTGAAGACGGCGGGAGGGCATCGTCGAATCTCGGTATCGGAAGCCTTGCGGTTCGTGCGCGAACAGAACCTATCGGTGGTTGAGCCGCATTTGCTGGGGATGACTGCCAGCGATGACCGGAAGTCGCGGCGAACCGAGGGCTGCGTCGAGCGGCTCGCAGAGGCGCTGGTCGCGGACAATGAACAAGCCAGTCGTGCGATTATCTTTGATCTGTTTCTGGCGGGTCAACCGCTCAGTCAGATATTCGACGAGGTGATCGCGGTCGCCTTTCAGCAGATCGGTGAAAAATGGGAATGTCACGAGGTGGAAATCTGGCAGGAACGGTGCTCCTGCCAGATTGCATTGCGAATCCTGCACGAATTGCGCGGCAAGCAGGTTCCGCCACAGAAGAACCTCATCGCGATGGGGGCCACGATCGAAGGAGATTATTACTCACTGCCTGTGACGATGGCCGAGATCGTGCTCCGATCGACCGGATGGGATGCGCGGCTGTTGGGTTCGTCGATCCCGTTCGACTCGATGACCAACGTCTTGAGGTCGCAAAAACTGGAACTGTTCTGGTTGAGCGTGTCGTTCATCGCAGACGAAGCCACCTTCGTTGCGGGATTCAACCAATTTGCTGACCTCGCCACAGAAACAAACACGACGCTGGTTATCGGGGGCCGCGCGTTGACTGCCGGCATTCGAAAGCAACTTCGCTATTCAGCGTTCTGCGACACGATGCGACATCTCGAAGTATTTGCTCTTACGTTAAGTCGGCCATCGAAGCCGACATCTAAGAAACCTGAAGAACAGAACACAGGAACGAAGGATACCTTCAAATGACGTCACTCATCCATGCGGCAACCTGCTATGCGATCCTTCTTGGTCTCAGTGTGAGCGTCCCGGCGGCTGCCTCTGAGCTTAAGTCGAGCTGGGCACACCTTGCGGTGAGCGACGACGAAGTCTTCGTCCGCGATCTGAAGGGACTGTCTGTTTATCGCTGGAATGCCGCTCCTGCGCATGGAGTAACCAAGTGATGCAGATCGCAATTATCGGAGCCGGTATTTCCGGATTGACGGCCGCTTATCGGCTCAGTGCGACGCATGACGTCACGCTATTCGAGGCGAACGGCTATCTTGGGGGACACACGAATACTGTAGATGTTGAAGTCGATGGCGAGCGGCATGCCATCGACACGGGGTTTATCGTGTTCAACGATCGGACGTATCCAAATTTCATCGCACTGCTCGACGAACTGGGCGTGCGATCACGGCCGACTTCGATGAGCTTCAGCGTGCGATGCGATGCGGCGAAGCTGGAATACAACGGTTCGTCGCTGAATGGATTGTTTGCGCAACGGCGAAATCTTCTGCGGCCAGGTTTTTATCGTATGCTGACCGACATTCTGCGATTCAATCGTGAGGCTCCGGAATTAGTTCTGAGTCAATCCGCGACAGATGAAACCACCGTTGGGGATTATCTCGCGCGACAACGTTACTCGCGCGAATTCTCGGAATACTATCTGTTGCCGATGGGCGCAGCGATCTGGTCCTGCCCACTGGGGACCTTTGCAGATTTCCCGATCCGTTTTATTGCAGAGTTCTATCAGAATCACGGATTGCTGAGCGTTCGGAATCGGCCGACATGGAGAGTCATTGAAGGTGGGTCTCGAAGCTATGTGACCAGAATGGCGGAGCGATTCACGGATCGCATTCATTTGAAAATGCCCATCGAGCAGGTCTCACGAACTAACGATGGTGTGATAGTGAAACCGCAAAGCGCACAGGCTTCTCGCTTCGATCATGTGATCTTTGCCTGCCACAGCGATCAGGCGCTGCGAATGCTGGTTGATCCCACACCGACAGAGCAAGCGGTGCTGTCCGAATTTCCGTATGGCCGAAATATCGCTGTCCTGCACACTGATACTGCCGTTCTGCCGAAGCGGAGGCGCGCCTGGGCCAGTTGGAATTATCAATACTCCGGACGGTCGGCAGACCAGGCGACCCAATCCGCCAGTGTGACGTATCAAATGAACATCTTGCAGCAAATTCGTTCGAAACATGTCTTCAACGTGACACTCAACAGCGAACAGCAGATCGACCCGGCACGAGTCCTGAAGCGAATCGAATATCATCATCCGATCTTCACTGTGCGCCGAGCCGCGGCGCAGGCTCGACATCGGGAGTTGATCAACGTCAACCGGACATCGTACTGCGGAGCGTACTGGGGCAACGGCTTCCATGAAGACGGAGTCGTCAGCGCGATGCGGGTCTGTGCGTCCCTGCTGCCGAAGGAGGCTCGGCTATGAGAAGTTGTCTCTACGAAGGAACAGTACGGCATCGCCGATTCACGCCAATCGCACATTTGTTCAGGTATCGCCTGTTCCTGGTCTACGTCGATCTTAGCGAATTGGATGCGGTATTTGGTCGGTTTGGTTTCTGGTCCACACGCTGGCCCGCGCTTGCGCGCTTTCGTCGAGCCGACCATCTTGGTGATCCTGATCGTCCGCTGGCTGACTGTGTGCGTGATCTCGTAGAGCAGCAAACGGGGCATCGTCCTGCAGGTGCGATAAGCCTGCTGACAAGTTTTCGGTATTTCGGCTTTGCGATGAATCCCGTCTGTTTCTACTACTGCTTTGATCAATCGGGACAGCGACTCGAAGCCGTCGTCGCGGAAGTGAATAACACGCCATGGAATGAGAAGCACTGTTACGTGCTGAACTTCTTTGAACGCGATTCTCAGTGTTTCGAAAATCTGAAAGCGTTCCATGTCTCGCCGTTTATGCCCATGGAAATGATCTATCGCTGGCAAGTCAGTGAACCTCGTGAGCGACTGAGCGTTCAGATCGACAACTTCACCATCGGCGAAACCCAATCGAAGGTGTTTGATGCCACGCTCCGGATGACGCGGCGACCGATCACACGCTGGCAGTTGACACGCGCTACGCTGCGATATCCCCTGATGACGATGCAGATATTCGCCGGCATTTATTGGCAGGCTTTCAGGCTGTGGCTGAAGCGCGTGCCCTTCACACCGCATCCGGGTCGCAAGCACACGAGTGCTCAACTGCCGAGTTCCCTGTCAAAGGTCGATCCACCAACGACTCGCCAAACCGTTTCCCGTCCTCTGCCCGGCAGCGCTCAAGTTGCCGATCGACAGGACTACGCTTCCTCCTCAATGAATTCGGAAATATGAGCACGTCCCTGGCCCTGAAAAAATCAACGGCAGCGTCATATCAACATGAAGATGCTCCCGATCACTCAACACGCATGACGCTTTTGGATCGTGTCGGACGGCGATTGCTGATCCAGAAGCTCGATGGCCTGAGGGGCGGGACAATCGATTTGACAGACGCTACAGGAACGATTCATCTTGGCGAGCACGACGACTTGTCAACGGCGCTGCACGTTCATCGCCCGGCGTTCTTTCGACATGCCGTACTTGGCGGAAGCCTGTCAGTGGCCGAGTCGTATCTGCGAGGCGACTGGGACTGCGATGATCTCACGACGTTGTTTCGGATCTTCCTGCGCAATCCTGATACGACCGATCAACTGAACCGTGGCATTTCGCAGATCGCGAAACACGTCAACCGCTTCTATCACGCCTGGCACGCCAACAGCAAAGCAGGCAGCAGCCGCAATATACACGCTCACTATGATCTCGGTAATGAGTTCTTTCGGTTGATGCTTGACGACACCCTGGCCTATTCCAGCGGCATCTTCGTGTCGCCGACGAGCACCCTGCACGAATCGTCGGTCGAAAAGATCGATCGCATTTGCCGCAAGCTCGATCTGAAGCCACACGACCACTTGCTGGAAATCGGCACGGGCTGGGGCGGACTGGCGTTACATGCCGCAGAGAACTATGGCTGCCGAGTGACCACAGCGACGATTTCGCAACAGCAGTTTGATGTTGCGCGTGAACGAATCACGAAAGCAGGACTCTCCGACCGTGTCACGTTGTTGTTGCAGGACTATCGTGAGCTCACCGGTCAATTTGACAAGTTGGTTTCGGTCGAAATGATCGAGGCGGTTGGGCATCGCTACCTGGATACGTACTTTCGCAAATGCAGCGACCTACTGAAGCCCAACGGCACGTTCGTTCTGCAGGGAATTGTGATGCCGGATCAGCACTATGCTCGGTACTTAAAATCGGTGGACTTCATTCAGAAATACGTATTTCCCGGCGGCTGCCTGCCATCAATGAGTTCGATTCTGGAATCAACGGCTCGCGTGACCGATCTGCGATTCGTACATGGCGAGGACTTCGGGCCGCATTACGCGCAGACATTGCGCGAATGGCGACAGCGATTTCACGAACACCTGGACGAGGTTCGCGGGCTCGGCTATCCCGATCGCTTCCTCCGCATGTGGGATTACTACCTCTGTTACAGCGAGGCCGCGTTCGATGAACGCTACACCGGCGTCGTGCAGATTCAATTTGACAAGCCGCTCTGCCGCCGCGACCCCATTCAGATCGGCACACAATCGGCAAATTTGTGTCAATGTTCCGTGTGGTGATTCTCTGAAAAATTGGAGTTTGCAATGAGTCTGTTGTCAATTGGTCTGGATGCCGTCGAGCGGGGCCTTGCTCCGGATGTGATCACGCGAGCCGCAATTCGGCAGCTTTGCCAACGTCGGCGGCGCGAATGCGATCGGGGTGATGAGTTTGCAAATGCGCAATCGCTGCAAAGATTTGTGGAGACGATGCGAACCGGACCGATTGCGCCGGTCCCGGAAATGGCCAATGAACAGCACTACGAACTGCCGCCCGAGTTTTTCACGATGGTGCTGGGGCCACATCGGAAATACAGCAGTTGTTTCTGGCCGACGGAAACAGCTTCCTTGGCTGAAGCGGAAATCGCAGCGCTCGACATTACTTGCGAACGAGCTGAGCTGAAGGACGGTCAGAATATTTTGGAACTCGGCTGCGGATGGGGATCGCTGTCGCTGTGGATGGCCGAGGAATTTCCGAACAGCCGAATCACGGCCGTGTCCAACTCCGCGCCACAACGTTGCTTTATCGAAGCGGAAGCAGCTTCCCGCAGTCTGGCAAACTTGCGCGTCATCACCGCCGACATGAACCAGTTCATCGCCGACAGCAACCATTTCGATCGAGTTGTTTCGGTCGAAATGTTTGAACACATGCGGAACTACGACCTCCTGCTTGAGCGAGTCGCCTCGTGGCTGCGACCGGACGGAAAGTTGTTTGTACATCATTTTTGTCATCGCCAGCTAGCATATCCATTTGAAACTGATGGTGACGCAAACTGGATGGCCCGCTATTTCTTCACTGGCGGACTGATGCCCAGCGAGCACATGCTGAGTCAGTTCAATCGCGACTTGACGGTGACTCGGCATTGGGTCTGGGATGGAACGCATTATCAGCGAACATCAGAAGCGTGGCTGGCAAATATGGATGCTCGCCGCCGCGAAATCCTACTGATTCTGGAGTCAACCTATGGCCGCGACGCCAAACGCTGGTTTCAACGCTGGCGTATGTTCTTCCTGGCCGTTGCCGAACTTTTTGGCACTGCGAATGGAACGGAATGGTTCGTCTCGCATTCGCTTCTGCAGCGGAACGGAGCTTAGGCGATGACTCCGTTGACAGAGATGTTGCTGGAATCGTTGGCATGTGTCATGGCCATGTTGACCGGCTTATGGTTGCTGAGCCTGGCACGCCGCGACGCCAGCATCGTTGATCCGTTCTGGGGCACGGGATTTGTCCTTGTGACATGGCTGTCACTGGCATCGACAGGGGTAGCCAAGGCGGATGCTCGTTCCTGGCTACTCACAATACTCGTCACGATCTGGGGCACACGACTGTCGCTGTACTTGCTCTGGAGAAATCGGGGTCATGGCGAAGACCGACGTTATCGAGCTATGCGGGAACATCACGGGCCGCGTTTTTGGTGGGTCAGTCTGTTGACCGTCTTTATGTTGCAGGGGGTCATCCTCTGGATTGTATCGATGCCAATTCAAATCACGATGGTCACACTGGCAACGAAGCCGCTCCGCTGGCTCGATCTGGCTGGCGTGGCTCTATGGAGTTTCGGGCTGTTCTGTGAAGCGGTCGGAGACTTCCAGATGGCTCGATTTCAAGCCGATCCTCAACACGTCGGCCGAGTGTTTGACCGCGGCCTCTGGCGACTGACTCGGCATCCGAATTACTTCGGTGACTTTTGCGTCTGGTGGGGCTTGTATTTGATCGCTGCGTCATCCGGAGGAACGTGGACGATCTTCAGCCCGCTGCTGATGTCGTTCTTGCTGCTCAAAGTTTCCGGAGTGACGATGTTAGAGAAAACCATTACCGATCGCCGCCCCGAATATGCCGATTATCAAGCCAGAACCAGCTCATTCTTTCCGTGGCCACCCAGCAAGTCTTGCCGCGATCACTCATCCGATCCGGTATGACAAATTATCGTTGATCGCTACAGTGCGTACCAAGCGATGCGGCAAGTCAAGCTGTCGATTCCGGTCAGAAAGTGAGGCAGTATTCCTGTCAGGATTGTGCCGGTGGGGTGGTTGCAGAGTGAGACTCTTGAGGGTCGTCAGAGAGTTTTTCCGATTGACGACGTTCGGAAATTCCGTCCATAACACCTCCAGAACCATACATCTGGCGGTAAAAAATCAGGTGCGACCGTGCATGTATTCGTGCAGAAAATGGATCGTCACGGCCTGATGGTTCGTGTGATAGGCGTTCAAGTCGCCAATCGAAATCAATCCCAGGACGTCTCCATCGATACTGATGACAGGAAGATGCCGAATGCGGTGTTGCCGAAAGATGCTGCTGGCTTCATCTGTTGACATCTCAGGCGTACAGCAGGCCACTTCACCTGTCATCACCTCTGAAATTGTGACAGCCGATGGAATGCGTTCCGCCGCGACAATGCGCCGCAGAACGTCGCGCTCGGTGAAAATCCCGACCAGTCGTCCCTCATCATTAATCACCAGCAGGGCTCCGACACCATATTCGTTCATCTTTTGAGTAGCGGCGAGGACTGTTTCATTCGGATGAACTGACAGCAGAGCCTGACCCTGCTTCTTACCAAGAATTTCGGCAACGGTTCCCATAATGGTGGCTCCTGTTGAAGTGAACGGCTGTGTGGAAGGCTTCAAAGTAACGAGCCCTGATTGCCCATGCCAGCGCAACCCCGAAAAGACTGGAGAATCTGCGACTAAAATTCTGTGATCTGCTCAAGGAGCCTGTGCCGCTGTATTCAAACACGTGATCAGAACACGCCGTCTGTTTGGCAGTGGCAAACGGCTGAAAACGACCCGAGACTTCGCCCACCAGCCAGTTGTTTGAACTGCCAGTCGTTAAGTCGGACAGACTCACGGTTTCATTGCGATGCACCACGTTCGGATTGCCGAGATAATGGGTCAGGCCGACGCTGTCGGCTGTGATCGGCAGAAACGCCGACGGATGTTCCTTACGGCTCCGCCACGGTATATAGTTCAACAACCGAAAAGTCGGTGTCGTTCGGGACGAGGTTTTTGTAACCCTGCCATGATTCCACCATCGCACGTTCGCTGTCCGACATTTTGCTCCACGGCTGCTGGAGCAGAACTCGACGAGGTTGCAGCACGCCTTCATCGACCAGTTGCTGGAACCGCGCAGGGACGACGTATTCGGTATAACCATACGTCAAACGATAGCGCAGGATCGCGCCCCAGTTCACAAGCACATGAGTCACGCCCTGTTGACGCAGGCGCGGTAGAATCTGTTCCGGCGGCAGCATCCGGCGCTCAGATACAGGACGCTGCTTGTCCTCAGGCAACTCCGTCCAGGATTCAAACAGGCAGTCATCAAAGACCGTATTATACAGCAGCGGAAAGGTGGCATCGAAGACTTCTGCCTCGCCGACCATCAGAACTTTGGCGTCAGCCGGAAGAGACGAATTCAGATAGTTGATATCCGAGCGAATCGTTACCTGCCGGGCGACATCGAGATCCATCAGCCCGACATGAAATCCGACCAGCGCCAAGCCGCAGAATCGCACGTTGAACAACGTGACAGCCGCGATCACTACCGCCAGGAACGCCTTCCACACGCGGGATGAGAAAATCAGCCAGGACGCCGCCGACGCCAGACCCAACAGCGGAATCAGTGGGATCCAGAAGCGATCGATCCGATGCGTCAGTGCCCACCAGGTGACGAAGCCCCAGACGATGAGGCACAAGACAATCGGCAGTACACTGATCCGACGCCAGAGCAGAACAGACGGCACTGCCAGCGAGAAGAGCAGGGCACTCGTCCATTTGTTATAGACAGCAGCGCCAAGGATGTGCTCCGGGATGCGGCTCAGTTCGTGTTCCGGGGCGGCATGGGCCGGCTTCCAGCGGGCATTCATTTCCGGTGACCATTTGCTGCCGCCGAAGACACTATAAGCAAGTGGATACACGGGATTGCCGGTTTCGACGAGATTCTTCAACAGCCAGGGAGCGATCATCATGACAACTCCGAGACTAAATCCCGCGACCGGGATCAGCAGGGATCGCCACTCGATGGCAGTTGGGCGAGCGGCAGGAATTGAATCACCAGGTTGATGATCGCCGCGAAGGGAACCCGACCTGAGGACAGGTCGGGCTACGTAGGCAGATCTGTCCTCAGACCTGCATCCAACTGGTGGCCGTTTTTCATTTCTCGTCTGTCTGATTGAATCCGGTTGAGAATCCGTCACAAGTGAGTCGTTCGACTTTTGATGTTTCAGAATCTGAAACGCGACTAGGGCCGCAGTCGGCACGATGACGGAAATCAGCCCGGTGTACTTTGTCGCCATCGCGTTACC
>Ga0154020_10010591_pt1 | contig 10543 bp, 7 predicted proteins | sample Klosneuvirus_201_FD_109709 | JGI IMG/M metagenome (GOLD analysis project Ga0154020, IMG submission 109709) | Active sludge microbial communities from wastewater, Klosterneuburg, Austria - Klosneuvirus_20160825_MG | ecosystem: Engineered > WWTP > Aerobic digester > Activated sludge | place... | reverse complement strand
CTGACCGCGTACGGCAACGTCATCGGGACCCCGGCGTACATGGCGCCCGAGCTCATCGACGCGACGTATTTCGCGGGCGGCCGCCCCACGCCCGCGATCGACGTGTTCGCGTTCGGGGTGGTCGCGTGGATCTTGCTCGTGGGTGGACACCCGACGGGCCTCGCCGCCGAGAGCACGCTGGTCGACTACGCGATGGAGTACCGCAAGGTCGTGACCGGCGAGCGGAGCTGGGCGCGGACGGGCGGACCGCCATTCGTCGCGCAGTGTCTGGAACCGAGACCCGAGCGGAGGTTGCAGAGTGGGGCGGACGTGATCCGGGCGATGGAAGGCGGCGCCAGCGCGCCCGCACCGACCGCGGTGGAAAAGCCCACGGTCGCCATCGGAAGTCGCGAGCCGACCCGAGAGGCCGCGCCCGCTCCAGAGCTCTTCCAGCCGCGCGTGCCCCCGACCGCGAACATGACGTCGGCGCCGGAGCTCGCGTCGCGATCGAAGGGCAGAGGCGCCGTTGGCGTCATCGTGGCCACCGTGGTCCTTGCGGGTGGAGTCGGGCTCATCGTCGCGTTGTTCGCTGCCTGGTACCTGCTGGCGCCGGACGACCCGCCCGCTGCGGCGCCGACGACCGTCACACCTCGCGCAGCCGTCCCGCCTCGATCGACTGGCACGGCTGCCGCGCCGGTCGTTCCGACGGCGGAGCAGCCGCGGATTGCGACACGACCCGCGGGCTGCTCCGACGGCGTGCCCTTGTGCGAGTGCTGTCCCAAGGCCTGTTGCCCCTCTGGTCGCGACTGCGGCGGAGCGTGCAAGGACAGCATCCCTCCGACGGAAGCGTTCAAGCTTCGCCTCGCCGGCATCGCCCATCGGCCGGAGGGCACCGAAAAGGCCGCCGACCTCTTCGAGGCCTATCCGGCTGCGCGTGCTTGCTTCCGTGTCAGCGGGAGCTCGACGAAGCCTGCCTGCACGGCCCTGAAGGACATCCGAGGTTTCGACGCACCCGAACAGCACCTGGAGGTCAGCGCGCGAGACCTTACCGACAAAGGTCTGGATATCGAGATCCTGGACGGCGCGGATCGCCTCGCGCGCGGCGTGGCGGTTCGAACCAAGTCGCCCGAGCGGAGCGCAATCTGCAAGGGGTTGCTCGTCGCCAGTGCGTTCGAAGGCCCGGTGAAGATCAGCTGGGTGAGCTGGTTTCTCGACGATCCGGCGGACGCTTCGCCGACGCGGTGTGTGAAGGCGCCGGATTGAGCGAGGGGGTCAGCTTCCTTGTACTCTGCCCCAATGGAGTGGAGGACGGCGAGCGCAGCTGAGGTGGCGGTGTTGGCGGACATGAACCGACAGCTCCGCGAAGACGAGGCCCCTCTGGCCGAACCGCTTAACGTGGACTTCGAGCGGCGCATGCGCGGTTGGCTCGCGGGTGAGTACTCCGCCGTTCTCTTCGAGGTCGACGGCCGGCCTGTCGCGTACGCGCTTTGGCGCGACAACGAAGGGCGAAGCATCTATCTCCGGCAGTTCTTCGTGGACCGCACCCTCCGCCGCCGCGGCCTAGGGCGCCAAGCGATCGCGCTGCTCTTGCGAGACGTGCTGCCGCCGGGAACGGACATCACGCTCGAGGTGCTGGAACAGAACCCCGGTGGCTTCGCTTTCTGGAAGGCCCTGGGGTTCGGCGATTACGCGCGAACCTTGGTGCGCCGGAGCGTGGCGCCGTCGGCCTTGTGAGCCACCGCAACCCACTTGCGCGAATTCGCCGTGAAGCGAACGGGGGTGGGCGCCCTGCGAAACAGGTCGACGCGCTCGAACCGCGCAATAAGGAGCAGGTCGCGAATCTCTGCGCCGCTGTACTGGCGGACCGAGACGCTGCGCCGCACCTTGCGCTGGCCCTTGGTCATCGTCCAGACGTCGCGCATGCGATTGGTGCGCTCGTCCCAGCCCCAGACATTGGCGACGTGGACATCACCGTGCGTCTCCTCCCACTGCGAGAGGTGGTGACGCAGCAGCCAGGTCTTGTTGAAACCCTCCACTAGAAAGCGTCCACCCGGTCGCAGTGCGGCCAACACCCGTCTGGCGAACGCGAGATCGTCCCGATCCGAGAAGTAGCCGAAGCTACTGAACCAGTTGAACGCGGCGTCGAACTCCTCGTGGAACTCGATGTCGCGCATGTCGCGGCAAACCCAACGAACGCTCACGCCCGCGTCTCGCGCGGCGCGACGAGCTCGGCGGAGGTAGGGTTGAGAGAAGTCGACGCCGGTGACGTCCATGCTGAGCTTTGCCAGCGGAATCGCGATTCGCCCCTGGCCGCACGGCACGTCCAGCACGCGCTGTCCCCGTCGCAGGCCGAGCAGCCGCTTCACGATCTGCGCGTGCTGGGTGGTGAGCGCCGGCGTGAACTGGTCAGCCAGTACCCGTCCGTAGAGGTCGTCGAAGAACGTGGCGTACCAGGTCATGGTTCGATTTCACCGACTCGACGCGCGGCGATCGGCGTTTCGACGATCTGCCCGCCGACGGCTTCCACCCGGTAAGCGTTCGCGCCAGGTCGCGACGAGACCACATCTGCCAGCGAGCCATCGACGAAGTGGAGGGCGACCCCGTCGTCGGCGGCGTACCCGGCCTGCATGCCGGCAAGAACCTGCGCGTGGTACGCCGGGCGTCGCTTCGGCTCTCCGTCGTAATGAGGGCAATTGCTCCCAGGCAGGAAGCCCAGGCCCGCGAGCGGCTTCAGATCAGGACCGAACGAATCCGTAGGCCCCTGCTCGAACCAGCAGATGGAGCCTGCGCTGATGCCCGCGAGCACAGTGCCTGCTTCGAGCGCTCCGCGGAGCGCGTCATCGAATTCGTGGAGGCGCCACACAGCGAGCATGTTCGCCGTGTTTCCGCCCCCAACGAAGATGATGTCCTGGTCCCTGGCGAACGCCGCGAGATCCGTGACGCTCCGGCGAAACAGCTCCAGGTGGGTTGGCCGGCACTGGGCCGTCGAGAAGCGCTTGTAGAACCGCACGACGTAGTTCTCGTTGTCGCCACTCGCCGTTGGCACGAAGCAGATGCGCGGACACGGCGAGCGCGCCAGCCCGAGGATGAAGTCGTCGAGCGCAGGGTTGACCTCCATGGAGAACCCGCCGCCACCCAGCGCGACAATTTGGCCCCGCAACGACACGATAGAACCCGGAGCGAGCTTCGCATGACCGCGTTCGTCGAGCTAGCTGCCTCCGTCGGGCCCGCTACACAGCCTGCGGCGACGCGGCGCCAGGGGCTTGCGCCGACACGCTGGCGCTCCCATTCTGCGACGATGACTCGCGCGGGGGTGTTCGCAGACGAGACCTACGAAGCGGCGTTGGGGATTGCGGGCAGGGCGGGGAAGCTCCTGATGGTCGACTCGACCGCGACGTGGTGTGCCCCCTGCAAGGTGATGGACCGCGTCACCTGGCAGGATCCTGCCGTCGAACGATGGGTGGCCGAGCACGCAATCGCCATCCAGTTCGACGTGGATGAGCAGGCCGAGCTGGCGCAGGCCTTGGCCGTGCGAGCCATGCCCACGGTGATCGTGTTTCGGGGCGGCACGGAGCTCGACCGCGTCGTGGGCATGAAGAAGCCGGCGGAGCTTCTCACGTGGCTCGACGGGCTTCTCCGCGGGGAGACCGAGCTCGCTCGCCTGGAGCAAACAGCCCGGAACGAGCCGACCAACATCGATGCCCGATACGCGCTTGCCAAGCAGTTCGCCAGTGCCGGTCGCAACGCTGAAGCCACCGACGAGTTCGCCTGGTTGTGGTCGAACATGCTCGAGCACGAACCGGCGATGGTCGGCGTGCGCGGGTCGTTCATGCTGGGCGAGATCGCAGAGCTGTTCAAGTCGCACCCGCCCGCGCGTGAGCGTTTCCGGCAGATTCGCGAGGACCTTGGAGCGGCAGTACGTTCGGGCGGAGCGACCGCCGACCAGATCCGCGACTGGTTCGATGTCAGTGAGCTCTTGCGAGACCCCGATGGGCTCTTGGAATGGTACGACGAGTCGCCCAACATTCTAGAGACGCGCCAGGATCTCGAGGCACTGCTGCGGCAGAAAGTCGTCGGGCTCTTGCTCGCGAAGGGACGCTGGGCGGACGCAGCGAAGCTCTTCCGCGATCCCCTTGCGCTGCTCCGTGAAGCACACGCGTTTGCCGTCGAGGCCGAGCAGGTGCCGCTGCCCGAGGGTATGGACCACCTGCGGGAGCACGTGCAGCGGGCAATGGAGGAAGGGTTCCTGAGCAACGTTGGCGTAATTCATGCCGCGCTGATCGCCGCCGGCCGAGAGGTCGAAGCCGTCAATCTCGCTGACCAGGCGCGTCGGCTGCGACCGACCGCCGACGTGGACAAAGCGCTCGCGGAGATGCTCGAGAAGTCGAAGATCCCGGCGGTATGACAGCGGAGATCCGGCGTGGGGTTGCCGCGGCGATGGGTGAACGCCGCGCACACGTGCGGGCTCCCGACTCAGGTCTTCGGTCGAAGTGCGGGAAGGCGGCGCGACCGCCCCGGTCGACGAGAGCGTCGCCGATGGAGTTCATCGTCGCCGTCGCCGGACATGGCTGCCGAGAGAAAGGCTCCGAATAGGTCCGTGAGGAACAGGTCCTCGGGGGAAGCGGTCTCAAATCCCGCCCGATTCCTTCGGAACACAACACCATTGGTTGCGATGGCGTTCACGCCGAGGAAGAGCGTGGACAGGTCGACGGGCATCTGGATGTTCCGGGCCCACGTGAGCGCCTCGACCATCGGCAGCCGGGCCTGCGCGATCGTTATCGGCGCGGGCGATCCGACCACAGCCTGGAGCGTTGGAATCCTGTCGAACAGCGCGCTCGTCGGGCCAGACGACCCGCCATAACAAGCGATGGCGAAGAGCGCCCGAGGTTCCATTGGCGCCAGCGCATCGGCCACGTCGTGCCAGGTCATCGCCAAGTCCCGTGCGACCCGGATTCCTTCCGCGTTGCCGTGCGCAATCAACACGACCGCAGGATATCGAAGGAATACCGCCAGTGCTCGCGCGCGCAGCACGTTTTCCTCCGTGCGCAGCCGATGGCGAAAGAATCGCACGCCTTGCCCATGCTCGCTGCGAGCGAGGTCTTCCAGCTCATCTCCGAGCTTCGAATGGCCCTGTCGGTTGAGCGTATCGGCGTCCGCTTCGACGACCAGGAGTCCCGGCGGGTTGGCTAGGTTCTGCATGCGTGACCCTGTCGCTGAAGGATGAGTATGAATACTCCGTCGTCAACTAATCGGACGTCGCGTAGAAGAAGAGCTGATCAAGGGTCAGTAGCAGTCGCAGCGGGAAGGCAGGCTTGGCCATCTCCGCGTCCGGGCCGACCCCATGCATGAACGCGTGGCGTGATGCCGGGACCACGCCGGCGTCCAGGTCGAACCCCGCGTAGTAGTAGCGCTCCAGGTACCGTGCGAAGGCTTCAGGCAAGTACGCCGTGTGTCCGGACACTCGTGCCCGCACCCGGTCCACCAATCCAGCGCAAAGGGCAGCGGAGCGCACCCTGCCCTTGCCGGGCTGCATCGTGCGCAGGACTCCCTCGACCTTTGGCAGGAGCAGCGCCGAGGCCGCGCGATACTCGCCTCTCGCGAATAGCGCTCCTGCCTCCCTGAGAACGTCGTTGTGTGGCGAAAAGGCCGGGATGGAGCGCCAAGTCTCGACTACCTGCGAAACAACGGGGGCCATCGCTTCGACGATCTTGTCGTCGAGCTCACCAAGAGCCCACCCGCTCTCGACGTGGTTCCGCATCTGTACCACCAGGTCGTTGGGCAGGCGGATGAATGGAAACCACCCTGCGGCGAACATAGTGTCGAGCGTGTCGTCGTCAGATCGGACGCGATCCCTCAAGAGCAGCGCGCCGTGTAGCCACCCCAGCAGGGCCGGGAGATCCTGGATGGGCCGATTTGGGTCGCCGACCGTTGGCTCATGGGCCGAGAAGTCGAAGTAGAACCCTCGCCGCCAACCGTGCTGGAACGTGTACGCGATGGCGCCGCGCGACGGGAGCTCGATACCGTCAAGCGTTGCAGCACGGACATCGGCGACGTCGTCGACGTACACCGGCGCACCGCGGTCTATCCGGCCGAGCCGCTTCGCGACCATCGTCAGTACATGCGGGAAGTTGAGCCACAAACGAGCCTTGGTGCCGTCGGTCACGTTGACGAGGCAGGTCGCGATGGCCTCGACAGGAAGAGCGGCGTTTGCAAGAGCGGCAGCAATGCGGCCCGAGAAGAACTGGTCCAGATACTGGTACATGCGCGGACCATCGTCCGACGTGACCAACCCGCGGGAGATCACCGATACCGTGCCAGGACCGCGGGCGGAGGTCGCAGCGAAGCCCACTATCGGTGCATCCAATTCCAGTTCGAGAAACAAGGGCTCAACCAAGGTCATCGCCAAGACCGCGCTCGCAATCGGTTCCTCGTCCGTAGCACGAGTAGGTGCAGTGTGGACGATCGCGCCATGTGCGCTAGGACATTGTTCGGCACACCCCAGAGGGCTTGAATCTCGCGGACTTTCCCGCGATCGTTCCCGCGATGCACCGCTCGGGTTCCAACCTCGTTCTGGCCGCCACCGATCTGAGCGGGTTCTCCGAGTGCTCTCACAAGACGGTGCTCGACATCGCGGTGGCGGAGCGACGACTCGAGCGCCCTGCGCAGAACGAGCTCGAGCGCAGGCTCCTGGAGCAGCGCGGCGTGGAGCACGAGAAGCGCGTGCTCGATGGTTATCGCGCAGCTGGGCGCGAAGTCGTCGTCATTCCTGCGCAGCCGGGGTCGGGCGAGGAGGGGCGGGTCGCGGCGGCGCGCGCGACCGAGGCTGCGCTGCGAGCGGGCGCGGAGGTCGTCTACCAGGGAGTCTTGTCCGACGGCATGTCGGTCGGTCGCCCCGACTTCCTCGTGCGGGTCGAGCGCGCGAGCCAACTCGGCGCGCATGGCTACGAAGTGGTCGATGCGAAGCTCGCCCGCCACGCGAAGGCGTCTGCCGTGCTCCAGCTGTGCACGTACACGGATCATCTGGCTCGGGTCCAGGGCTCCGATCCCGAGCGCTTCTGGATCGCGACGGGCGACGACAAAGCGCAGCCCCAGTCGCTCCGAGCGGCGGACTTCCTGGCGTACTACCGGCAGCTCAAGGCCAAAATGCAAGCGTTCGTGGGCGATGCGGAGCGAGCGGAGCCCTACCCAGAGCCGGTCGAGCATTGCGAAGTGTGCGCGTGGTGGCGTCGATGCGAGCAGCGCCGGCGAGCGGATGACCACCTCGCTTTGGTGGCCGGCATCACTCGACGGCAGCGCAATCGTCTCGTCATCGCGGGGGTGACGACCGTGGCGGACCTTGCCGCACTGCCGTCGGCGCAACCCGTCGGCGGGATCAGCCCTGACGGGCTCGAGCGGATCCGCGAGCAGGCGGCGCTTCAGGTTCGAGGGCGCGGGGAGGGGCGAATTCTCCATCAGCTGCTCCCGGGGTTCGAGCCTGGGATGGGGCTCGAGGCATTGCCCCTACCGAAACCTGGCGACCTGTTCCTGGACCTGGAAGGCGACCCGTTCGTTCGTGGCGAAGGACTCGAGTATCTGTTCGGGCTGCTCGAGTTCGGCGAGCCCTCCCGGGACTTCAGCGTGCGCACGGCGCCGGGCGAGCCGACGTACCGGGCGGGGTGGGCGACGAATCCGCGGGAGGAGAAGCGCGCGTTTGAGGCGGTCATCGGCCGCATCATGGACGGCCTGGCTGAGTTCCGTGATCTGCACGTGTTCCATTTCGGCCATCGAGAGAGCGACGCGCTCAAGGTCTTGTCGTGTCGCCACCACACACGCGAAGATCAGGTGGACGAGCTTCTCCGCGGTCACGTCTTGGTGGATCTACACCGTGTCGTGAAGCAGGCCCTGCGGGCCTCCGTCGAGGAGTACACGCTCAAGCAACTCGAAGGTCTTCATCAGTTCAAGCGGAGCGTCAACCGGCGGGACGCGGCACGCAGCATGCAACTCTTTGGCTGGTGGCTCGAGACCGGGGAGGAGCTCGGCGGGGATGTGCAGGAGCTGCGGGCGACGATTGAGCGCTACAACGAGGATGATTGCCGTTCGACGTGGCAGCTTCGCGAGTGGCTCGAGTCGCAGCGCCCGGTCCTCGAGCGCGAGCTAGGGCGGCCGCTCGAGCGGCCCGCGCCCGAGTCCGGCAGCGCCAGCGCCAAGCGCGACGCAGCGAGCGACGAGACGGCTCGCGTCTCTCGGCAGCTGACTGCGGGCCTTCCGGAGGAACCGGAGCGGGACGACGACGAGCAGCGTGCGAAACGCTTGCTGGCCAACCTGCTCGACTGGCATTGGCGCGAGGCGAAGTCGAGTTGGTGGGAGTACTACCGAGCGCGGGAGCTGCCGGCGGACGAGCACGTCGACGATCGAGCGGTGCTCGGTGGGCTGCACAATGTGGAGGACCGCGGCCCAGTAAACCGCTCTCATATCTACAGGTACGAGTTTCCCGTTCAAGAGCACAGGATCCGCGAAGGGGAGAGCGTCGAGGATCCCGCGACCGGGAAGTCTGCTGGCGAGGTCGTCGGGATCGGACCGAACCACGTGGACGTCAAGCGGACCCCAGGCCGTCCGCACCCCGCAGCGCTCATGCCGGGTGGGCCGCCGAAAACGACGGAGCATCGTGGTCGCTTGCTCGAGATCGGTATCGCAGTCGCCGAGCAGGGACTCGATCTCGACGACGACCACCGGGTCGCGCGAGCCCTACTGCTCCGAGCTCCACCGGCTTGCGGACAGCTCCCGGGCGCGCCGTTGCTCGCGCCGGACGCGGACACCGTCACCGGTCTCTCCGCGCTCGCGCTCCGGCTCAACGGTGGAGTGCTTGCGGTTCAAGGGCCACCCGGGTCGGGCAAGACTCACCGGGCGGCACACATGATCGCGGAACTGGTGCGCGCGGGTAAGCGTGTCGGCGTCACGGCCAACAGCCACAAGGTGATCACCTCACTCATCCGGCGTGCAGTTCTCGCCGCTGCTGAGTCCGGCCACCGCATTCGCGCAACGCACAACCCAGGCGGTACGAACCCGGAGGACCTCGAGTCGTCCGAATACGGGCTAGAGAAGGACCACAGCCGCAACCGTGCACAGCTCGCCTCGGGCGCCATCCAAGTGCTCGGCGGAACGGCCTGGGCTTGGGCGCGGGACGACTTCAAGGGCTCCGTGGACGTCCTCGTCGTGGACGAGGCGGGCCAGGTGTCGTTGGCCAACGTCCTAGCGGTCTCCGCGGCCGCCAGGAACCTGGTGCTGTTCGGCGATCCCGCTCAGCTAGACCAGCCCCAAAAGGGAGTGCACCCCGTCGGCGCGGACGTCTCTGCTCTTGAGCACCTGCTCGGCGACTCGCCCACGCTGCACGAGAGCCGCGGAGTGTTCCTCGCCGAGACCCGACGGCTCCATCCGGACGTCTGCGAGTTCACGTCGGCCGTCTTCTACGAGGGGCGCCTGCGGCCCATCCCCGGCCTCGAACGCCAGCGCATCATCGGGCCGGGGATTTTCGAGGGCAGCGGGCTTCGATTCGTGCCCGTCGAGCACCGCGGCAACACGAACCGTTCCGAGGAAGAGGTCGAGACCGTCGTTCGCTTGCTCGCGGAACTCTTTCGCTCGCGCCCACGGTTCGTGGCCGACGACGGAACCGAGCGCGAGCTGACGGAGAAGGAGGTCCTCGTCGTAGCGCCCTACAACGCGCAGGTCTCCGCCCTGCGCCACCGACTGCCTGTCGGAGTTGCTGTCGGGACCGTAGACAAGTTCCAAGGGCAAGAAGCCCCCATCGTCGTCTACTCGATGGCCAGCTCGAGCGCCGCGGACGCGCCGCGCGGCATGGAGTTCCTCTACAGCCTGAACCGCTTGAACGTGGCAACGTCGCGAGCGCAGGCGCTCGTCGTCCTGGTCGGTAGCCCGGACCTCGCGGCGGTCCGCTGCAAGACGCCGCGGCAGATGCGGCTTGCGAACGCGTTCTGCGCGTACTTGGCGCGGGCTGGCAACGCGTCTGTATAGAGCGCTGGCCGCGCTCACCATCAAGGTCGTGGCGCCCCACGCGAGGCAACTGTCATGGCTCTTGGAATCCCTGCGTGTCGACCCGCGCGATGGCCAGGCCAGGATCCTCCTCGCGCGACCACAACATCCTGGTCGAACAGCAGCTTCTGACCCCAGGAGCATCTACAAGAGGGGCGACGCCGAAACGCGGCGCTTGAACGGGTCCTTTCCGCCGCGACGCACACCGTCTGCGCGTGGCATTCGGTTCGGCTCGGACATATCCTGTCGCACCCCGCACGTTGAACCCATTGCCACTGGCACTTCTCGTGTCCACCGCTGTCGGAGCCCCATTCGCCGGAGGTGAGATTGACGAAGATCAAGACCAACAGCGCCGACCGCCTTCGCCGCCTGCTCGTCGCCCGCCTCGAAGGTCGCGCCCAACCCTGGGCCTGCGCCGTACCGATTGACCTCACCGTCCAGCGAGACAGCCGTGACCACCGGCGCCTGGTTTCCGCCGCGCACGAGCTTCTGCGATGCATCGGCGCCCGGCAGCCGACCGGCGCGCATCGCGAGCCGG
>Ga0154020_10010590_pt1 | contig 10543 bp, 9 predicted proteins | sample Klosneuvirus_201_FD_109709 | JGI IMG/M metagenome (GOLD analysis project Ga0154020, IMG submission 109709) | Active sludge microbial communities from wastewater, Klosterneuburg, Austria - Klosneuvirus_20160825_MG | ecosystem: Engineered > WWTP > Aerobic digester > Activated sludge | place... | reverse complement strand
GGTGGCGCTGATTGCCGAAGCCGCCGCCTGCGCGCAGCGCAACGGTGTGGCGCCCGAAGTGTTCATCGACGTGCTGGCCAAGGGCGGTGGCGGCGGCATGGCGCTCGAACGCCTCAAACCCTATCTGCTGGCCAGGGACACCTCCGGTCTGCGTTTCTCGATCGCCAATGCCAGCAAGGACATGGGTTACTACAACACCATGGCCGGCGACGCCCAGGCCCACCTGGCGATTGCCGCAGCGGTGCTGGCTACTTTGCAAGGCGCAGACGCCAAGGCGGCACCGGGCGCATTGCTGCCGGTGCTGGTCAGCCTGCTCGGTCCCGCGGCTTCGGCCTGACCAACCAACCGCAGGCAGAACAACAACATGGCATCCATGAAACTCATCACCTGGAACGTCCAGTGGTTCTGCGGCCTGGACGACCGCGTCGACGTCGAACGCATCGTCGCACATGCCAGGGCCTTGGCCGACTTCGACGTGTTGTGCCTGCAGGAGGTGGCCATCGACTATCCCGGCCTGACCGGCGACGCCGGCTTCGACCAGGTGGCCAAGCTGCGTGCACTGTTGCCGGGTTACGAGGTGCTGTTCGGCGCCGCGGTGCAGGAGATGGGACGCCATGGCCGGCGCCAGCAGTTCGGCAACCTGATCGCCACCCGGCTGCCGGTGGCCCAGGCCCAGTCGTACCCGCTGCCCTACCCGGCCGACGGCGGCGTGCGCACCATGCCGCGCATCTGCACCACCGCCACGGTGATCAGCGACCTGGGCCCGATCCGGATCATGACCAGCCACCTGGAGTTCTATTCCAAGCCGCAGCGTTTGGCCCAGGCGCAGGCCCTGCTCGACATCCACCGCCAGGCCTGCGGCCACGCCACCCACCCGCCGCTGGACGACGAGACCGGCGGCCCGTTCCAGAACAAGGTGCATACGACCCGGACCATCCTGTGCGGCGACTTCAACTTCGAGACGGCCGACCCCGAGTACGCGCTGATCCAGTCTGCCAACGCCAGCGCCGGTGCGACACAACTGCTGGACGCCTGGCCGCTGCTGCACGGCACGCAGCAGCCACACGATCCGACCTTCCGGCTGTTCGATAGCCGCTATGGGCCGGTACCGATCTGCTGCGACTTCGTATTCGTCAGTGCCGATCTGCGGCAGAACCTGCGCTCGCTTGCGGTGGATGGGACGACACGGGCGTCGGACCATCAGCCGGTGCTGCTGGAACTGGCGGGAGGCGCGTAGTTCGAGCGCCACTTTATCGAAGGATGTCGGATGAACAAGATGTTGCCGCTGGACGGCGTCAAGGTGATCGAGGTGTGCAACGTTGCGGCGGGTCCGTATTGCGCAATGTTGCTGGCCGACATGGGGGCCGATGTCATCAAGGTCGAGAACCCGGACGGTGGCGACACGCTGCGCAGCTGGCCGCCGATCAACAACGGATTCAGCGAGAACTTTGCCTCGCTGAACCGGAACAAGCGGTCCATCACCTTGAATCTCAAGTCTGCTGAGGATTTGCAGCTGCTCAAGGAGCTAGCACTGCGCGCGGACGTTCTCATCGAAAACAATCGCCCGGGTGTCATGGACCGGCTTGGCGTTGGATACACGGCGCTCGCAGCGGAGAACCCGAAGTTGATCTATTGCTCCATCTCGGCCTACGGACAGTCCGGCCCGAGAGCGTCCGAAGGCGGATTCGATCTGACGGTGCAGGCGATGAGTGGCATCATGAGCGTCACCGGCGAACCCGGCGGCGCGCCGGTCAAATGTGGTGTCCCACTGGCAGATTTTTCGGCCGGCCTTTATGGTGCCTTCGCCATCTCGGCTGCATTGCGCACAGCGGCAACCACCGGCATGGGCACCCATCTGGATATTCCGATGCTTGGCGCCACACTGGGAATCGCGGCGCTGCAAACCTCTGAATACTTCGGCAGCGGCGTCGATCCGAAGCCGCTGGGATCAGCGCATCCCAGAAACGCGCCGTACCGCGTATTCAAGAGCCAGGACGGCTACTTCGGCATGGCTGCCGGCAACAACGCACTGTGGCGCCTGGTTTGCAATGTCGTCAACAGGCCGGACCTGCTCGAGGATGCGCGATTCGCGACGCCCACGACACGCGCAAAACACCAGGATGCGTTGCTCGTCATCCTCGAACAACACTTCAGAACAGCCGGCACTGCGCACTGGCTTGAGAAGTTCAGGGCCGCTGGCGTTCCCTGCGCCCCGATCAACACCTACTCCCAGGTTCTTGCCGACCCCCAGGTTGCGCACATGGGCTGGGTGCAGGAGCTCGAACTACCCAACGGCGAAGTCACCCGGACATTTGGATCACCGGTGCGCATGGGCGGCCAGACGCCACCCATACGCATGCGCCCTCCGTCGCTGGGCGAACACAACGACGAGATCCTGACACCGATGCGCGCGGCAACACCTGCGGTGACAAAGGACCAAGCATGAGCGCAGCGCCGGGCCGCTCCCAAGCAAGCTCGCACCGCAGCCCGCAGGGCGGAGGTTGCCAGTGAGCGCGCCGGGCCGCTCCCAAGCGCTCACCCCGGAGCGCGCAGCGCGAAGGTCAGTCCAATGAGCGGCGAACTCGAAGTCCGGAACACTGGCAAGACCTGGACGTTCACGCTGCAGCGCGCCGAGAAACTCAATGCCCTGAACGCGGCGCTGGTGGACTGCCTGATCCAGGGCGTCGATGAAGCCCATGCCGCCGGCGCCAGACTGCTGGTTTTTCGCGGCGCAGGCAAGAGCTTTTGCGCGGGATTCGATCTTGGCGAGTTCGAGCACCAGAGCGAAGGCGACCTGCTGCTGCGCTTCGTGCGCATCGAACTGCTGCTGCAGGCCATCGCCAATTCGCCCGCACAGACGCTGGCGCTGGCGCACGGAAAGGTATTTGGCGCTGGAGTCGATCTATTCGCCGCCTGCAAGCAGCGCATTGCTGCGCCCGACAGCATTTTTCGCATGCCTGGTTTGAAGTTCGGCCTGGTGCTTGGAACGCGCCGCTTCGGCGAGATCGTCGGACCGGAAAAAGCACGCGAAATCCTGGAGGACACCAGCGCGTTCACCGCACAACAAGCCTTGGCCATGAACTTTGCCCGCGCCCTCGCTCCACAGGAAGACTGGGGGCAGGCGATTGAAGCAGCCATTGCAAAGAGCGAAGCGCTCGATGACATCACCCGGGCCGAACTCTACCGGGTGCTCAATCGTCCGCAGGACGAAGCGGACCTTGCCAACCTGGTCCGATCCGCCGCGCGCCAGGGAATCCACAACCGCCTTCGTCAGTACCTTGGCAAGTAAACAAGACCGTGGTCACCGCGCGGCCTGAGTCGATATGCCGTCTGGATCTGCGGCAGGCGAAAAAAAAAAGAGATGCCCTGGATAAAGGCAATACTGACTCCGCATCGAACCTACAACACGACTTGCCAGTTCCCCACGTCGTGCCATTTTCCGAACTTGAAACCAACTTCCCTGAAGTGCGCGACCTGGCGCATGCCGAACTTCTCGTGCAGGGCAATACTGGCCGCATTGGGCAATGCAATGACACCCAGCACCGTGTGGTAACCCGCCTTCCGGAGCATGTCGAACAGCGACGAGTACAAGGCTGCGCCGATGCCCCGAACACCGGCATCGTGCGCCACATACACCGTGCTCTCGACGGCAAACCGGTAGGCATGGCGCTCGCGCCACAAGCCGGCGTAGGCGTATCCAAACAATACGCCATCGCGCTCGGCCACCAGCCAGGGCAGTTTCAGCTGCTGCACCTTGTCGATGCGCACGGCCATGTCGGCCGCAGAGATGGCCGCCTCTTCGAAGCTGATCGCGGTATGAAGCACATAGTGGTTGTAGATCTCGACCAGACGTGCGGCATCCGACGCGAGCACTGCACGGACCAGCACGCCGCTCATGATGGTCTGCGGACCGACGCCGGCACGCTGGCGGTCTCGCCCAGGTCCCACACCACGCCGGTCATCAGCCGCAACGCATCGCGCGCCACCGAGGCCAGCATGTGTTCGTTCGGCGCGTGCTGGCAACACGACGCATATGAATGCGGAATCCAGACGGTCGGCAGGCCCAGCACCTCGGAGAACACGTCGTTGGGCAGCGAGCCACCCAGGTTCGGCAAGATGGCAGGCGCCTGTCCGCTGGTTTTCTGCAGCGATGCGGCGGCCCAGCGCACCCAGGCATGGTCCGGGTCGAGCCGTGTGGCGGCAAAAAAACCATCACGCGCAGGAATGACCTTGACCATGGCGAAACCGGCCTTGTCCAGATGGCGCTGCAAGGCGCCGGCAATGTCCAGCGGATCCACACCCACCACGAAACGCAGCTGGCAATGGCAGCTGGCCTTGGGCGGAATCGCATTGACCGGTTTGTCCGGGTTGCCGCAGGTAAAAGCGAGCACCTCGAAGCTGCACCAGCCGAACACGCGCTCGGCCGGGCTCAGGCCGGGTTCGCCCCAGTCGGCATCGATCTGCGGCCCGTCGGCGCCACCGTCGACCTCCAGCCCTTTTAGTGCCTTGCGCACCGACGGGCTCAAGCTGTCGGGCCGCCACTCCGGCACCCGGATCTCGCCCTTGGGGCCGGTGATTGTCGCCAGTGCGTGGGCCAGGATGATGCCGGGGTTGGCGATCAGCCCGCCCCAGTTGCCCGAGTGGTGTCCGCCTTCGCGCAGGTCGACCACCAGGTCCATGTTGGCGGCGCCGCGCGAGCCCAGAAAGATCGTCGGCTGATCCGGCCGCAGGCGTGGTCCGTCGGATGCGATGAACACGTCGGCCGCCAGCGCTGCCGACTGCTGCTCGCAGAACGCGCGCAGCCCGGGCGAACCCACTTCTTCACCAGTCTCGATCAGCACCTTGAGGTTGAAGCCGAGTTTGCCGCGTGTGGCCAGCACCGCCTCGACCGCTGCCAGGTTGATGGTGTGCTGGCCCTTGTTGTCGGCAGTGCCGCGCCCGTACAGGCGGTCACCCTGCTGCTTGAGTTCCCACGGGCCGATGCCGTCGCGCCAGCTGGCGTCCTGGCCGCGTATCACATCGCCATGGCCGTAGGACAGGACGGTGGGCAAGGCGGCGTCCTCGATGCGTTCGGCCAGCAGGAACGGGCCCCCTTTGCCCGGCAACGGGTTTTCGAAAACGCGGCAGCTGAAGCCGGCACGCTCGAAACTGGGCTGCATTTCGTCTGTCAGATAGAGGCCCAGCACCGGCGCACGGTCCGGATTCTGGCTCTCGGTGGGTATCGCCACGCGGCGGGCCAGATCGGCAACGAAGCCGCCGTTGTCGAAATACTGCTCCACCGCTGCAATGGCCTGGTCTCTTGGCATCATTTCCTCCGGTTGTGGTTCTTCGCGGGATACGGCGCGGCGATCATGATAGGCGACACACCTGACCCGCGGGCTTGCCCTACAGTTGCCCTACCCCCTCGAACTCTGGAGCGAATTGCATGGCCCGCGTCCTGACCGCCGTCTTCAAACACGAGACCAACACCTTCTCGCCGCTGCCAACCGATCTGAAGGCCTATGCGGCGCGCAGCCTCACCTACGGGAGCGACATTCCGGCGTATTACCGCGGAACCGCGACCGAAATGGGCGCCTTCATCGACGCGGCCCAACGCCACGGCTGGGACATGGTCTACAGCGTCGCCGGCGACGCCACACCCTCGGGCAAGGTGACGCAGCACTGCTTCGAACATATCGTCGGCGCCATCGAAACCGCGCTGCGCGAAGACGGGCCGTTCGACGCCGTGTTGTTGTGCCTGCACGGTGCCATGGTGGCCGAACACTGCGATGACGGTGAAGGCGAATTGCTGCGCCGTCTGCGCGCCATTGCCGGCGACACCCTGCCGATCGGCGTCACGCTGGACCTGCATGCCAACGTGACCGACGCGATGGCCGAGCGCGCCACCGTGATGGTGTCGTACCGTACCTATCCGCATATCGACCAGTTTGGCACCGGAGAACGCTGCGCGGACCTGATCGCACGCACGCTGGCTGGCGAGATCGCGCCGCGCTGCACCGTCGCGCGCGGCGCGATGATCGATGCGGTCGACCACGGCCGCACCACGGCGCCCGGTCCGATGCTGGAAATGCTGGCCCGCGCAGATGCGCTGATGGCGCAGGACCCGGCTTGGCTCGACGTCGGCATCAATGCCGGGTTTCCATGGGCCGATATTGCGCAGGCCGGGCCGAGCGTCGTGGTGGTGTCCGACAGCAAAGTCGCCGGCGCGCGTGACCCTTGCGCCATCGCGGCATCGCTGGTGCAACAGATCTGGCAGGACCGCAAACGAAAGACCGTGCTGCCGCTGGGATTGGGCGACGGCGTCCGGGCGATCTGCGCGGCCCTGGCGCGCCACGGCCGGGGCGCGGTCGTGGTGGCCGACACTGCCGACAACCCCGGCGGCGGTGGCCTGGAGGATTCGGTGGCCTTGCTCGCAGCGCTGCTCGAGGCCGGGTTTGACCGCGTCGCCTACAGCATGGTCTGCGATCCGGAGACGCTGCACGCATGTACCGAAGCCGGGCCCGGCGCGACAGTCGCGGTGCAGCTGGGCGGCAAGGGCAGCGCGCAGTTCCAGCGCCCCTTGACGGTGGATGTCACGGTGGTGTCGACGCAAGCCGGACGCTTCACTTTCACCGGCCCGATGAGCCGCGGCATCACGCTGGACATCGGTCCGACTGCGGTACTGCGCTGCAAGGGCATCGACATCGTCGTTGCCGGCAGCCGGCACCAGGTGCTCGATACCGGGTTTTTCACCCATGCCGGCCTGCAGCCGTCGGACTATGCGGTGCTGGTGGTCAAGTCGTCGCAGCACTTCCGGGCCGCTTTCGGACCGCTGGCCAGCGAGATCATCGTCATCGACAGCGGCGATGGGCTGACCTCGTATGACCTCAAGGCCTTCGGCCACAGTCGGGTACGCCGTCCGGTCTACCCGCTGGACGACATGCCCGACTGAGCGCCCGGCAATTGCTGCAGGGCGAGAAAAGTTTGCGCCAGCGCAAAGAAAATCCAGCGGACCAGGCGCATAATAATGCGAACAATTCGTATTAAGATGCGTCGCCCATGAAACTCTCTGCTCTCTGGCGTCTTTTTCAGCCCAATCTCACAGCGCGGGACGCCGCCGTACAGCCAGCCCATCCCCCGGTGGAGATGGCCAATGATCGTCTTGCCACGGCAGCGCTGGGGCAGCCCTGTGAAGTGGTCGCCATCCATGCGCCCGCGGGTTCACCGGACTGGGCCCGCTGGCTCAGCGAGATCGGTTTCATCCCCGGCGAATCGGCCACGGTGCGGGCGCGCAGCCCCTGGGGAGACGGCGCACTGGTGGTGCGTATCGGCGTGTCCAATTTCGCGCTGCGCCGCGAAGAAGCTGCCTGCGTCGCGATCAGACATCTCTGACCAGGCGTCATGCCCGCAGCGGCCAGGCTGACCTGCCGGTGCGCCCCCCGAAAAAAAGCCCCATGAACACCGCGCTGGGACAGCCCGAACAAGCTCTCGCCGCATCGCGCAACACCAAGACACCCCGATGAGCACCGAATCCGTCATCCACGTCCATCGTGGTGGTCCGCTGGTCGCGCTGGTGGGCAATCCGAACTGCGGCAAGACCGCCTTGTTCAACCGCCTGACCGGCAGCCGGCAGAAAGTGGCCAACTACGCCGGCGTCACGGTCGAGCGCAAGGAAGGCCAATACCGCGCGCCGAATGGCAGGACGCTGCGTATTCTGGACCTGCCGGGCGCCTACAGCCTGCATCCGCGCTCACCCGACGAACGCGTGACCTGTGACGTGTTGTATGGTCGCGCCCGCGGCGAAAAGCGCCCCGACCTGGTGGTCTGCGTGGTCGATGCCAGCAACCTGCGGCGCAATCTGCGCCTGGTGCTGGCGGTGCGGCGGCTCGGATTGCCCTGCGTGATCGCGTTGAACATGGTGGATCTGGCCACGCGCCGCGGGCTCAGCATCGACCCCGAAGCGCTTTCGCGCGAGTTGGGGGTTCCGGTGATTCCGACGGTGGCCGACAAGCCCGATGGTGACCAGAAATTGCGCGAACTGCTGCAAGACCGCACACGTTGGTCAACCGCCGATGTGCTCGCTGAGGCCAGTGCGCCCGAGCCGCTGCATGGAGACCACATCACGGTGCAGTCCATGCTGCAGCGCCTGGGACTGGACCGCTCCCTGCCCCACTGCGCCAGCGACCGGATCGACGCCGTGGTGCTGCACCCGGTGCTGGGTCCGGCTTTGCTGCTGCTGGTGCTGTTCCTGGTGTTCCAGGCGGTGTTCGCCTGGGCCGAGGTGCCGATGGACCTGATCAAGGGGGCGACCGAAGGCCTGGGCGCCATGGTGCAGGCGGCACTGCCCGACACCTGGGTGCGCAGCCTGCTGGTTGACGGCATCATCGCAGGAGCCGGCGGCGTGCTGGTGTTCCTGCCGCAGATCATCATCCTGTTCTTCTTCATCCTGGTGCTCGAAGAGTCCGGCTACCTGCCACGCGCCGCTTTTCTGCTGGACCGGCTGATGGGTGGCGTCGGCTTGTCGGGTCGCTCGTTCATTCCACTGCTGTCGAGTTTTGCCTGTGCGATCCCCGGCATCATGGCCGCACGCACGATCTCCGATCCGCGCGACCGGCTGGTGACGATCATGATCGCGCCGCTCATGACCTGCTCGGCCCGCCTGCCGGTGTATGCGCTGCTGATAGGCGCCTTCATTCCGGCGCGTCAGCTGGCTTACGGCATGCAATTGCAGGGTCTGGTGCTGTTGGGCCTGTACCTGGCCGGCATCGTCGGCGCGCTGGCAGTGGCCTGGTTGCTCAAGCATTTCACGGCCCGCGGCCAGCCGCGGGCCCTGATGATGGAACTGCCCGATTACCACTGGCCGGCGGTCCGCAACGTGGCCATCGGCCTCTGGCAGCGGGTGGTAATTTTCATGCGCCGGGTCGGCGGCATCATATTGACGCTGACCATCGCCTTGTGGTTCCTGTCGAGTTTTCCCGCTGCGCCCGAAGGCGCGACCGGTGCGCCGATCGAATACAGCGTGGCCGGCATGCTCGGCCACGGCCTGGCAAAGGTGTTTGCGCCGATCGGCTTCAACTGGCAGATCAGCATCGCGCTGGTGCCCGGCATGGCGGCGCGCGAAGTGGCTGTCAGCGCACTGGGCACGGTGTACGCCTTGTCCGCCACCGGCTCCGATACCGCCCAGGCACTGGCACCGCTGATCGCCAGCAGCTGGTCGCTTGCCACTGCCTTGTCGCTGCTGGCCTGGTATGTGTTCGCGCCGCAGTGCCTGTCGACGCTGGCGGCGGTCAAACGCGAGACAGGTGGTTGGACCATGCCGCTGCTGATGACGGTCTACCTGTTTGCGCTGGCATATGCGGGTGCCTTCATCACCTACCGTGTCGCAGTGGCGATGGGGGCCGGCTGATTTTGACGTCGGCGCAGGCGCAGCCGCCGCGCGTGCACCGACTGCTACAGTGTGCCGGACCTACCGGCGCCTGAGGCGCCGGCACTTGCCAAGCACATAGGACACACAGCCATGCTGAATTCTTTACCGGCACCGCTGGTCGGCGCCATCGCCAGCATCCTGATGGTGCTCAATGCCCTGTTCTGGGTGCCGATCCTGCTGGTGTTCTCGCTGCTCAAGCTGCTGCTGCCGTTCGCGCCGGCACAGAAGGCGCTGGCACCGGTGCTGCTGCGGATTGCCGAGGCGTGGATCTCGTGCAACAGCGGCTGGATGGCACTGACACAACGCACCGAATGGGACGTGGCCGGCATCGAATCGCTCGATCCGGACAGCTGGTACATGGTCAACTGCAACCATCAGTCCTGGGTCGACATCCTGGTACTGCAGCACCTGCTGAACCACCGGATTCCGCTGCTGAAATTCTTTCTCAAGCAACAGCTGATCTGGGTGCCGGTCATGGGCCTGGCCTGGTGGGCACTGGATTTTCCGTTCATGCGACGGCACAGCGAGGAATACCTGAAAAAGCATCCGGAAATGCGCGGGAAGGACCAGGAAACCACGCGCAAGGCCTGCGAGAAGTTCTCTCTGGTGCCCACCAGCGTGATGAATTTTCTGGAAGGCACGCGTTTCACTGCCGCCAAACATGCGCGCCAGCAGTCACCCTACTTGCATCTGCTCAAGCCCAAGGCCGGCGGCATGGCGCTCGCGCTCAATGCCATGGGCGACAAATTCCAGGCCATTCTGGATGTGACCATCGTCTACCCGGATGGCACGCCAACGTTCTGGCATTTCCTCCAAGGCAGACTGCGCCGTGTCGTGGTGCGCGCCCGTCTGCTGCCGATACCGCGCCATCTGATCGGCGCCAATTACAGCGGAGATGCCAATGTGCGCGCGTCATACCAGGCCTGGGTGCAGCAGCTGTGGCGCGAGAAAGACGCGCTGATCACCGAGCTGCTCAGTGCGCCGGCGCCGCGTCACCCCACAACTGCTTGAGCCGGGCGTCGCGGCCGCAGCCGGTGCGGTAGTAGTTGTAGCGCACCGGGTTCTTCAGGTAGTAGTTTTGGTGGTATTCCTCCGCCGGATAAAACGTATCGGCGCTCACTACCTCGGTGACGATGG
>Ga0154020_10010588_pt1 | contig 10544 bp, 7 predicted proteins | sample Klosneuvirus_201_FD_109709 | JGI IMG/M metagenome (GOLD analysis project Ga0154020, IMG submission 109709) | Active sludge microbial communities from wastewater, Klosterneuburg, Austria - Klosneuvirus_20160825_MG | ecosystem: Engineered > WWTP > Aerobic digester > Activated sludge | place... | reverse complement strand
CGGCGACGGCGTCGACCCAGGGCGCGGACGCGTTCAGCGATGGCACCAGGCGCAGGTCCTCGCCGCCGGCGGCCACGAAGTCGGCGCGCGCGCGCATCGCGATCTCCTCCAGCGTCTCCAGGCAGTCGGCCACGAAGGCGGGGCAGAACACCAGCAGACGCTTCAGGCCGGCCTTGGCGAGATCGACCAGGACCTTGTCGGTGTGCGGCTGGATCCACGGCGTGCGGCCGAGGCGCGACTGGAAGCACACCGTGTAGTCGGCCTCGCGCAGGCCCAGGTTGCCGGCCAGCACGCGCGCGGTGTGGTAGCTCTGCGCGCGGTAGCAATTGGCGTTGGCGTCGCTGATGCGGTCGCAGCAGCCGGGGCTCTGCAGGCAGTGCGCGCCGCTGGGATCGGACTTCCTGATCTGGCGCTCGGGCAGGCCGTGGAACGACATCAGGACGTGGTCGGGGCGAAACTCGGCGTGCACCGGCGCACCCACCGCGGCCAGCGCGCGCTCGAACGGCGGGGCGTCATAGAAGGGCGGCACCACGTCGATGGCGGGCACGTTCCAGCGCTTGCCGAGGATGCGGAACAGCTCCTCGAGCGACGACCCGGTCGACGACGACGCGTACTGCGGGTACAGCGGCAGCACGATGACGCGCGTGCAGTGCGCGCGCTCGAGCTCGTCGAGGGCGCTGTCCAGCGAGGGCCGGCCGTAGCGCATGCCCAGCGCGACCGGCACGTCGCCCAGGGCGGCGCGCACCCCGGTGGCCAGGTCCTGGGAGTGGTAGAGCAGCGGCGAGCCGCGGGTGGCGTCCCAGATCTTGGCGTACGCCTCGCCCGATTTCTTCGGCCGCGTGGGCAGGATGATGAGGTTGAGCAGCATCCAGCGCCCCAGGCCGCCGATGTCGAGGACCCGGGGATCGCTCAGGAACTGGCGCAGGTAGCGGCGCACGTCGCCAGCCGCCGGGCTGTCGGGTGTACCCAGGTTCACCAGCAGGACGCCGGTGCGAGCCTTGCTGATGGGGACGAGCGCGGTGGAAGCGGGGGCGGAGGTCATGTCTTGGCTGGCAGAGGACCTATGATGCCTTGACAGGGCAGGGGGGCGCGACAATTATGCCCACCTTCCAACGAGGCCCAAGCATGCAGGTCACCATCGAGGACGTCAGCGCAGTCGAGAAGAAGGTGGACGTCGTGATCCCGTGGGATCGCGTCAAGACCAAGCTCGACGAGCAGTACCGCCAGCTCGGCAAGCGCGCCAAGCTCAAGGGATTCCGGCCCGGCAAGGTGCCGCGCAACATCCTGGAGAAGCTGTACGGCAAGGACGTCAACCTGGAGGTCGCCAAGGCGCTGGTCCAGGAGAGCTTCGTCGAGGTCGCGCGCGAGCAGGAGCTCAAGCCGGTCGCCGACCCGGTGGTGCAGGACGCGTCGATCAAGTTCGGCGAGAACTTCCACTATGTCGCGCGGGTCGAGGTGCGTGGCGAGTTCGAGCCCAAGGACTACAAGGGCCTCTCGGTCGAGCGCCGCACGCCCAAGGTCGATCCGGCGCGCGTCGATCACGAGCTCGAGCACCTGCGCATCCAGTACGCCAAGTTCAAGGCCATCGAGGGCCGCGACGAGACCACCGCCACCGACGTCCTGCTCATCAAGATGGAGGGCAAGATCGGTGACATGCCGGTCGATCAGCCCGAGTTCGAGGTCGATCTCGGCCACACCGAGCACGAGGCCATCCCGGGCCTGGCCAAGGCGCTGACCGGCGTGCCGCTCGGCCTGGAGAACCGCGAGCTCGAGCTGCCCATCGGCGCCGACGATCCGCGCCCGCAGTTCGCCGGCAAGACCGCGGCGCTGAAGGTGTCGATCAAGCAGGCGAGAGAGCGGTTGGTCCCCGCACTCGACGACGAGTTCGCCAAGGACACCGGCGAGGCCGACACCGTGGCCGAGCTGCGCACCAAGATCGAGGGCAAGCTCAAGGACGCCGAGCAGCGCAACGTCGACCGCGAGGTCCGCGAGGAGGTCGTCAAGGAGCTGACCCGGCTGAACCCGATCGCCGTGGCCTCCGCGCTGGTCGACCGCCAGGTCGAGGTCGCGGTCAACCGCGTGCGCATCAACCTGGCCATGCAGGGGCGCGACTGGCGCCAGGCCCAGATCGACACCGACAAGCTGCGTCCCGACGCCGAGCAGGAGGTCCGCGCGACGCTGCTGCTCGACGCCATCGCCGACAAGGAGTCCGTCGAGGTCTCCGAGGCCGACATCGACAAGCGCATCGCCGAGATGGCGGCCCAGCAGAAGAAGCCAGCAGCCAAGGTGCGGGCCGAGCTGGAGAAGGAAGGCCGAATCTCCGGGCTGCGCTTCGCCATCAGAGAGGAGAAGACGCTTGACCTGCTCTTGACCGAGGCTAAGATCTCGGCCAAGGAATAGCGTCAGCTCTCTTTTCCTGAACTCTCTTTGCATCAAGTGGCGAGCGTCACGGCACGGGGGTCGTGCTGGCGCGTTGCACCGTTCCCAGTCGAGGAGTCAGCGTGTCCAAGCCCAACCAGTACCTGCCCCCGCAGTTCGGCGAGTCGACCCGGACCTCCGGCTTCATCATCCCCACGGTCATCGAGCAGACTCACCGCGGCGAGCGCGGCTGGGACATCTTCTCGCGCCTGCTCAAGGATCGCATCGTCTTCCTGGGCACGCCGGTCAACGACGACGTCGCCAACATCATCATCGCGCAGATGCTGTTCCTGGAGTCGGAGGACCCCGACAAGGACATCATGCTGTACATCAACTCGCCCGGCGGTCACGTCACCGCGGGTCTGGCGATCTATGACACCATGCAGTACGTGCGCTGCAACGTGGCCACCATCTGCATGGGCCAGGCGGCGTCGATGGGCGCCCTGCTGCTGTGTGCAGGCGCCAAGGGCAAGCGCTTCGCGCTGCCGCACTCGCGCATGATGATCCACCAGCCGCTGGGCGGCTTCTCGGGGCAGGCCACCGACATCGACATCCACGCGCGCGAGATCCTGAAGATGCGCGACAGCCTGAACGAGATCATGTCGCGCCACACCGGTCAGCCCATCGACAAGGTCAAGACCGACACTGACCGCGACAACTTCCTGGGCCCGAACGAGGCCAAGGAGTACGGCCTCATCGACGAGGTCTTCACCCAGAAGAAGGACGTTGGCTCCACCGACGGCGGCAAGAAGTAGAGGACCGATTGACCGGAAGCGGCGGCAAGCGAGACGACGGACACGGGTCCAGCAACCTGAGCTGCTCCTTCTGCGGCAAGTCGCAGAAGGAGGTCAAGAAGCTCATTGCCGGCCCGACCGTGTACATCTGCGACGAGTGCATTGGCCTGTGCAATGACATCATCGCCGAGGAGATCGAGAAGGAGGAGCAGTCCTATGGCCTCACCTCGGTGCCCAAGCCGGCCGACATCAAGGCCGTCCTCGACGAGTATGTGATCGGGCAGGAGCGCGCCAAGAAGATCCTGGCGGTCGCGGTGCACAACCACTACAAGCGCATCGACGCCCACGGTCAGAAGCAGGGCGGCCCCAACGACGACGTCGAGCTGCAGAAGTCGAACATCCTCCTGCTGGGGCCGACCGGCTGCGGCAAGACGCTGCTGGCGCAGACGCTGGCGCGCATGCTGAACGTGCCGTTCGCGATCGCGGATGCGACCAACCTGACCGAGGCGGGCTACGTCGGTGAGGACGTCGAGAACATCATCGTCAACCTGCTGCAGAACGCCGATCACGACATCGAGAAGGCGCAGCGGGGGATCGTCTACATCGACGAGATCGACAAGATCGCGCGCAAGTCGGACAACCCGTCGATCACACGCGACGTGTCGGGCGAGGGCGTACAGCAGGCGCTGCTGAAGATCATCGAGGGCACCGTGGCCTCGGTGCCGCCCAAGGGTGGTCGCAAGCACCCGCAGCAGGAGTTCCTGCAAGTCGACACCACCAACATCCTGTTCATCTGCGGTGGCGCGTTCATGGGGCTCGAGGATCTCATCGAGAACCGCGTCGGCCAGAAGATGATGGGCTTCGGGGCCAAGATCACGTCCAAGAAGGACCGGAACACCTGGGAGCTGCTGAAGGAAGTGCAGCCCGAGGATCTGCTGAAATACGGCATGATCCCGGAGTTCGTCGGGCGTCTGCCGGTCATCGCGCCGCTGCATGAGCTGAATGAAGAGGCGCTGATCGACATCCTGACCAAGCCCAAGAACGCGCTGGTCAAGCAGTACCAGAAGCTGTTCGAGATGGACGGCGTGAAGCTGAAGTTCACCAAGGGCGCGATGCAGAAGATCGCGCAGAACGCCCTGAACCATAAGAGCGGGGCACGCGGCCTGCGCGCCATCCTCGAGCACGCGATGCTCGACATCATGTACGAGATCCCGTCGCACCCGAACATCCGCGAAGTGCTGATCAACGAGGACGTCATCGAGAACCACGTCTCGCCGATCATCATGTACGCCAAGGAAGCCGCCGCGAGCTCGTAGCCTGTCCAGGTAGACGCCCGGAATCACTGAGGTTTTCTACGTTGTTTGACGGGGTCGGGAAGACTGCCGTAGCGTAGAGGATCGTGTGTGGTAAGGAGCGTCTTATGCGGACCTGGTTGGCTTGCGTACTGATGGTTGGAGTGGTGCTGGCGGGGGCGGGGGGAGCGGCAGAGGCGAAGGCCAAGCTGTCGAAGGCGGACAAGGAGGCGGCCAAGGCCGCCTTCAAGACCGGGTCGATCGCGTATGACGGCGGCGACTTCGAGACCGCGGCGGCGCAGTACAAGATCGCCTACGACCTCACCCTGGATGCGGCGTTGTTGTTCAACCTGGCCCAGTCGTACCGGCTGGGTGGGCAGCGCGCGCTGGCCATCGACTCGTACACGACCTGGCTGGATGGCCAGGCCAAGCTGAAGAAGAAGCAGCGCGACCTCGGCATCGAGAAGGAGGTCCAGGGCCACGTCGAGACGCTGAAGACCGAGCTGGCGGCGGAGCAGGCGCGCGCGGAGGAGGAGGCCAAGGCGGCGGCGGCGGCGAAGGCGGCCGAGGATGCGCGGCGCGCGGCGGCGGCGAAGCGCAAGGCGGCGGCCGCTGCTGCGGCCGCTGCTGCGGCGGGCAAGGGCAAGCCGGGGGCGAAGCCGGTCGCGGGCAAGGGCAAGCCAGCGGCGAAGCCGGTGGCGGCTGTGGCCAAGCCGGGCAAGCCGGCGCCGGTGTCGCTGGGGCCGAAGCCTGCTGTGAAGCCGGCGGCCAAGCCTGCCGCTGTGGCAGTGGTGAAGCCGAAGCCGGTGCTGCCGCCTGCGGAGGACGAGGAGGACGGCGGCACCGCGGAAGATGCTGACGACGATGCCGAGGCGGCCGCGCCGGTGGCGCGCAAGGGCGGTAAGCCGGCGCCGATGTCGCTGTCGCCGGACTCGTTCTCGGGGACGTCGTCGTCGTCCGCGGACGAGGATGACTCGCGGCCGTTCTACAAGAAGTGGTGGTTCTGGACCGGCGTGGTGGTGGTGGTCGGCGCCGGCGTGGTGACGGCGGTGGTGCTGCTCAAGGATGACGGTAGCAGCGATGAGCTGGGCGGGATCGGGCCGGGTCGCGGCATGGCGCTGGTGACGTTCTGATGCGGGGGGCGAGGATGAAGGAGAGTCTGCTGGCAGCGCTGCTGGTGGTCGGGACGGCGGGCGGCGCGACAACCCTGGCCGGCTGCGGGGACAAGTCGGACGCCAACCTGATCCATGTGGTCATCGACGCGACCAAGCTGTCGCCGACCGAGCGCATGGTGATCACGTCGCTGTCGGTCAAGGTGACCGGCGACCGGGTGCCGGTGGACCACACGTATCCGATCGGGAACCAGCTGGCGGACGGCGAGACGTCGTTCCCGTACTACCCGGGCATCGACAGCGGCATCCTGGTGTTCCGGGTCGGCGTCAACGACGTCAACGGGACCGAGCTGTCGTGGACCGAGCGCGCGGCCGAGGTCGGTGGCGAGGTGCGCATCGAGCTGCAGCTGGGGGCGCAGTACGACGGTGGCGTCAGCGACCCCGATGCGGGCGAGGTCGACGGCGGCGACATGTGCGCGGGCGCAGCCTGCGGCGTGGACGATGGCTGCTGCGCGTCGGGCTGCACGCCGACGAACGACCGCGACTGCACGGGCTGTGGCAACGGCCGGCTGGAGACCGGCGAGACCTGCGACCCCCCGGGCAGCTGCCTGAGCTGCGACGACATGAACACGTGCACGGTCGACACCATGACCGGCAGCGCGTCCGCGTGCACCCTGCTGTGCAGCCACACGCCCAAGACGTGCAACGCGACCGCCACCGACCAGTGCTGCCCGATGGGCTGCACCGCGGCCACCGACATGGACTGCGCCGGCTGCGGTAACGGCACTGTCGACACCGGCCTCGGTGAGACCTGCGACCCGCCGGGCTCGTGCCCGACGGCCGCCACCTGCGTGGGCGACGCCAACAACATTCGCACCTTCGTGGGCGCGGCGGCGACCTGCAACGCCAGGTGCAACACGGTGGCGCGGCCCTGTTCGAACGTAAGCGACACCTTCTGCCCGACCGCGTGCACCGCCGTGACCGACGTCGACTGTGCCGGCTGCGGCAACGGACGCCTGGAGACAGGCGAGTTCTGTGATCCACCCGCGTCGTGTCCCACTGCTGCAGGGTGTGTCAGCGACGCCAACAACGTGCGCACCTTCAGCGGCAGCGCAGCACTCTGCACAGCGCGGTGCACCAGCGTCGCGCGCGCGTGCAGCCGCACAGCCGACACGTTCTGCCCGACCGGGTGCACCGCAGTGACGGACATCGACTGCGTTGGTTGCGGAAACCTCCGGATCGACGCTGGTGAGACCTGCGATGGCAACTGCCCTACCTGTCCAACCACCGGCGGCTGTTTTGCCGCGGCGACTGGCAGCGCGGCAACCTGCAACCTCGTCTGCGGCGCTGGCAAGACCACCTGCGACCGAACCGCGCGCGACGGCTGTTGCGTCTTCCAGGGCGTCAACATGGGCTGCAGCAGCGATGGCCGGACGTTCCCCCAGGATCTCGACTGTGTCTCGCCGGGCTGGCAGGTCTACCCCTGGGGCCAGCGCATCGGCCACGTGGTGTACCCGGCCGGTGGATGCACCAACGTGAGGATCTTCGGCATGCCGCCCGGCAGCTACTCCCTGACCACGTGTTTTACCGGGACTGACACTGCCCGCGGCAATCCACGCATCGAGTCGGTGACCGATAACCTGAACAACACCTATCCCGATGCGATCAACCGCGACTGCACCGAGCCGACCGCGGTGCCCAACATCGCTCGCTACATGTGCACAGGTGGCCAGGCGTGCACGGGCAACAATTCGGGCGGCTTCCAGACTCGCGCCGGCGTGACCTCCCTCGAGATTCGTATCTGCAGCGATGATGGCGCTGCTGGCGATGTGCCGCTGAACATCTTCTACAACGCTCCCGCGGGTCCGAACCCGGGGTAACCCGCTCTCATCAGGGCGCTTCAAACGCGCCCATGTCGGCCTCTCGGCCGTTCGGGCGAAAGCGGCCATCGTGGTCCACGTTGATGCCCTCGGTGTTGTTCGCGGCATTGCGCGCTGGGGACAATGGCTGGAGCCTGAAGTCGGTTCCAGGGTTGACGAACTCGGCGCTGCCCATCAGGTTCCCCTCTCCACCGTCCGCTTCGATCATGAGCGAGTATTCGATTCGGCAGTTGCTACCCGTCATGGTTGGGCCTGAAGCGGCCAGCAGGATGCTGTTGCGGACGAGGAGTTGAAACCCGGGATCCTGGTCAGCACACTTGAGGACACCACCAAGCGACGAGACGATGGTGTTGAACTCGAAGACGCTGCCACTGGCGATGTAGTCGAGGAGGATGATGGGTGGGTCGTTGCCGACCACCCCATAGCCGAAGATGAGGTTGTTCACGACACGCAGCTTGCTCGGGGACGCTGCTTGAAGTGCCCAGCGAGTACCGCCGACTCCACCTGTCCGCGCGCTGATCTGGCTGCGCTCAATCGTCAGTTGACAGAAGAAGCAGGAAACGCCGGCGTTGTTGAAGAGGACCTGGGAATCGAAAATGGCGAGCTTGCTGCCCCCGGCGGCAATTAGACCCGTCGCCGCATTGTTCTGGGCTTTCGAGCGTTCGAAGACGATGTCGCAGCCACCGCTCTCCGCCGAGACGCCACGACTCAGGTTGTCGTTGACCTCGACATCGCGAAGCCGCACGGTGGCGAACGAAGCGCCCGACCCAACGCAGGAAACCCCGTACGTTGCACCCTGAAATACGATCGAACGCGCGAACACGCGCGGGTACAATCCTGCCGCATCCGCCACGTCGAGACCCGCCTGAGACTGGGCCGCTGGATCGACGATTGCTCCGTCGCCGACGATGGTGGCATCGACGCCGCGGATCTGGATCGACTCGTCATACAAGCCTGGGCCGAGGTGGAGCGCAGGGTGGGATGGTCCGAGTTGAGGCACCGCCAGCCCGATGCTGCGACATGGGGTCGCTCGTTCGCCGCAGGGCGTCGAAACCACACCAGTTGTCTCCACGTAGAGGACCGAACTCTCGGGCAGGCATTCGCCCGAGTCGATGTCACAGACGCCTGAGGCACACTCCTTGTCCGCAGCGCATGCCCTGCACGAGCCCGATGACATGTCGCAGACTGGACGGTCGGTTGGGCAGACAGATGGGCAGGTTTGCCCGGCGTCTGCAGGCGGGCCGCCGTCCACCAGACCGGTGCCGACGCACGTGTTGGCCAGGCCTTCGCTGCCAGCGGCGGTGCCGGTGAGGTCACACACTGGTCGCTCCACCGTCTTGCAGTCTGCGCTGGTCTTGCAGTAGAGCGGGTCGCGCTCCTTGCAGCTGGTGGCGGAGAGGATGAGGGCGCAGATGAGGATGCGCTTCATGGCCAGACTCCGGTGAGGGCGAGGGTGGCGCCGCCGGGGGTGGGGGTGATGGTGGCGATGGGGCGTTCGGTGCTGCGGGAGTCGGTGATCAGCATGTAGACGCCGGCGCTAAGCGCGATGGCTGCGCCGCCCAGGGTGGCGTAGGCGGCGGTGCTGGTGTCGTAGCGTTCGGGGCAGCGGGCGGGGCCATCGCAGGTGCCATCGCCGTCGATGGTCAGGAGGGCGATGCCGGTGCCGGCGGCTGCGACGCCGACCCCGAGGGTGAGCCATTTGAGGGCGCCGAAGCGCGAGGTGCGATGACGCGTGGCGGGGGCGCGCGTGGGCGTGGGGCGGGGGAGGGGTTCGACGCCGGGGAGTGGCTTGCCCTCGGCGAGGAAGCGGCCGAGGGCGCGGAGTTGATCGCGACCGGGCGTCGTGGGTTCGAGCCAGACCATCGCTTCGCGCGTGGGGCGCGCGGAGTCGGTGGCGACGAGGGTGCCGACCAGCGCGCGGCGGCCCTCGATCTCGCGCACGCCGACCAGGGCGACCTGGCGGGCGCCCAGCAGCACGCCGATGTCGGCGGCGACAGCCATGGCGGCCTGCGCAGTGCCGGCGAGGAGGGCGGGATTCGAGCCGGTCCGGAGCGCGGCGTCGAGATCCCAGTTCACTCGCAGTTCGTGGCTCTGGCCGGCTGCCAGCGTGACCAGGTGGACCCGCCCTGGCGTGGTGCCGCGCTGCACGAAGACACGGTATGCGCCGGCGTAGAGCTCGCCGAGCTGGACATCGCCGACGCCAATGTAGCGCTCATTGACGAAGACGACGGCGGTCAGGTCGTCGACGACGACGTGCAGCGCCGCCTTGGGACGGGCGTCGAGCCCTTCGCGGACGCGGCGCAGGAACTCGATCGGTTCGGGGCCGTACTGGCGCCGGCTGAGCTCGCGGTCGGGGAAGTCGCGCAGGTAGTCGGCTGCGATGGTGTTGGCGTCATCGGCGCGGCCGAGGCGTGAGCGGGCCAGCATCAGCCCCACGTGGGCACGAGCGATCGCGTCGCGCAGGGTCTGTTCGCGCGCGACTGTGCCGGGGCGGGCCCGAAAGGCGAGCAGCGCCTCGCTGAGCTTGACCTCGGCGGCTTCGAACTCTCCGCGGGTGAAGGCCTGGTAGCCAGTGTCGATCAGCCCTGACCAGCGCAGTATCTCCTTCGCGGACAGCGTGTCGCCGGGGAGCGAGACCTGCGATTCGAGCGAACTCCCAAGAGCGGCCCCCTGCTGGAAGCCGCGCTGTGCCAACTCGGCCATCGCTGGCGCGATCAGTTCGTCGTCGTTGCCAGGAGACATGCGCAATGTGAGCGCGATAGGACCAGCCTGCGCGGCACTGGTCGCCAGAACTAGAAGCGGGATGAGCAGTCGCATGGGCGTTGTCCTTGGGCGTCCGCTCATCGTCGCACGCAAGGTAGCCCCTGCTCGTGGTGATCGCAGTCGTCGTGTGCCCCGCTGTGTGGTCTGGTCGATGCCCATGGCCGGCCTCCGCGGAGGTCTTCGGCGGGGGCGTGCGATTGTTGCGGAGCTACCCGGTCGCAGTGGTGGGCAGGACGTCGGACCAGTCGTCGAAGTAGTCGTTGGCGGGGGTTGACGGGGGGCGCGTGGGGGGCGGCACGGTGGCGGCCGGGGACGCGGCGCGGTCGGGGAACTGGGCGGCGAAGG